>Ga0114951_10000782_pt1 | contig 42753 bp, 31 predicted proteins | sample AM7aDNAmetaG_FD_88677 | JGI IMG/M metagenome (GOLD analysis project Ga0114951, IMG submission 88677) | Freshwater microbial communities from Finland to study Microbial Dark Matter (Phase II) - AM7a DNA metaG | ecosystem: Environmental > Aquatic > Freshwater > Lake | place: Finland: Lake Alinen... | reverse complement strand
GGACTGCCCTGCGCCGGGACGAACACCCCGCCCGCCTCGAACGTCGGCCAGTACTCCGAAAGGTAGCGGACGTTCGCAAAGTCCGCTTCGTTCCCATGCACCAGCGCGGCGTCCAAGCCGGCCAAACGGATGTTCTGCTGGAACTTCTTCAGGCGCGATTGGAACTCCGGACGGGTGATGTCGCTCATGCCTCAATCTCCGATTTCGTATGGAATAATTCCTGCGGGCCTATGCCTTAGGTCAGGCCAAGTAGCTTCATCGTATTCTCGCGGGCCACCTTTCGGAAGACCGTTTCGCTGATCCTGCCGCTGTCGCGCCAGTCCAGAAGCAGTTGCCGCAGGCGGAAAGGCTGCTCGAAATGGCAGATGTCCGTGCCAAAGCAGAGGCGGTCCTGAAATTCGGCAAGAAACTTGGGACCGTACTCCGAATCGCGACTCAGCGCGCGAAAAGCATCCGATAACTCGCCATAGAGATTAGGATAGCGCCGGAAGAGCTTGGGTGCGACCCCCTCCTCGCGGATCGGCCCGCTCGGAGGATTCCACCCCACCTGCTCGCCATTGGGGCGGAAGACCGACTTACGTTGAGCGGGCGTCTCGAGACGCCCAAGTTCCGCCCAGAAGACCGGCCCATGGGCAATGAGGATGAGTTTGGGAAACCGCTGGAGGGTGTGCTCCAATTGCGGCAATCCGGGGTCGTCATAGAGTCCGAAATCTCCGCCCACGCGGTCGGAGCCGTCGAAGGTTACCGGCAGGCCCACATCCTCGGCATGCTTGAAGAGGTTCTGGACGAAGGGATCCATCATGGGAACGTTGAGCATCACTTCCCCGAGACCTTTGCAGCCTTGGTCGCGGTAGTAGCGCAGGAGCCGGTCGAGGGGAGCATCCCATGAGTTGGTGAGAGCGCGCGGATCGATGTTGCAGAAGGGGATGAACCGCTTCGGGTGCTGCTGGGCCATCTCCAGGATGTCCTCGTTAGCCTGGGGCAGATAGATTTCCGGGCTGACGATCGGCAGGAGCACTCCCTGCTCGATCCCGGCTTCATCGTAGCGCTTGAGCACCTGCTCGGCGGTGCAGAATTGGACTACGAACGGGACAGGCCTTCGATACGCATGGGCATGAATGTCAATGAACATCTCTATTTTCCACCTGACTGAAGTTCCTGAAGCGCCTTCTCGCATGTTGTCTTGTGATAGGCAGGAAGGCCCTTGACTTGCAGCGCCTCCTGGTACTTTGCAATCGCCTCGGGCTTTTTTCCCTGGGCGGCATAGGTGTTTCCGTAGGCGATCAGCATGGTGCCACGCCACTGCGGCGTGTCCATCTTCGCCAGCGGGACCTTCTGCAACTCCTGGATGGCCGCATCGAATTCCTTCTGGCTTGTCAGAATGCCGGCTACGGCAATTGCGGCATAGGCCTGCTTGTACTCGTTGCGAGTCTTATACACCAGGCGATAGGTTTCCATAGCCTTGGCATTGTCGTTGAGAAGCGTGCGGTACGTATCCCCCAGGTGGTTTTCCGCATCCCCCTTCGCATCATCATTCGTAAGGTATTCAACGGCTTTCTTCAGGTCCGCCTCGGCCATTGCGGCATCCTTGGAAATGAGAGCGGCGTATCCGCGACGAAGAAACCCATCCCCCTTGTAGACATCCGGCCAAGCGTCGATGTTTTCCTCTTTGAACTTCGTGACGATCTCCAGCGACTTATATGTCTGATCCATCACCGTCATCTGGGCCGTGATCGAGGCGGGCTTGATGGGAATCTGGAGCGCCAGTTCCATGGCCCGGTCATTCTGACTCAAGCGGAGTGCGCATCGAACCGCTTGATCCAGCGCGTCGGACTTCTGGACATCCGTGACTTCGCTTCCGGCCAGCTTGACGAAGGCAGCCATCGCCTCCTCCGTCTTGCCGGCATTCCTCAGGTCCATCGCGGCCTTGCGGTCCGCCGGATAATCCGCGAGGGCGCTTGCCGCAAACAACGTAATCGCCAGGACGGCCAGGCACTGTTTCTTCATGACGCAGTCTCCTTCCTCAATAACCCAACAGGTTGATACTTCGCCAAACGCTATTTTGTGTTCTGGATCAGTTCCAACGTCAGGGGTGGGTAGACGATCCCCTGAGTGTCACGATAATCGGCATGCCGGACCCAGGTGAAGACTTCGGCGGCGCCGCAGCCGCATGCTTGCCCCCAGCGGACCCCCAGCAACCGATGGCCAAACTCCGGCAGGTGGGCATTGGGCATCTGACAGCGGTGCAGGCCGATGAGCTTCATCTTCCGGTCCAGGTAGGGGGTGTAGTCCACGAACGTCTCCCACCGGCAGTTGAACTCGCCATGGCGCGTGTGCGCATCGCGCCAGTGCAGCAGAGCGCCGCGGAAGCCATTCTCCACAGCTTGCCAATAGCTCTGCGTAGCCAGGAGGGAAGTGGCAAAGTGCTCGATGTTCATCTGGCTGACGCCGAATGTCAAGACCACCTCCGGGTCCTTCTCCAGGATGAGCCGTACCAGTCGGTCGATGCTGGCCGGATCCTCGCAGGCTGTCAAGATCGTGGGCGCGTTCGGCGGCACTCCATCGGGCAAGACGCAGCCATAGCGCAATTCCAGAGGCGTCTTTCCGTCAGGCCCAGTGTAATGACGCTGGGGGTGGTCAAGGTGGATCGGCGTGGTCCCCAGCGCGCGGGCCGCATCATTGCACTCACGCTTGCGCCGCGCCATCATGGGGAGGGTCGTTTCCATGGTGGTTCGGACCGTCCCGTCGTTGAGCAGTTCGCTGACTCCACCGGACATGTTGTTGGTGGCCATGACGTAGACGATCTCATAGCCCACCGCGCGATACTTGAGGCACGTGCCGCCGACAGCGACCTCGATGTCGTCTGCGTGCGCGCCTACCACCATGATGGACTGGTTCAATGGATATCGTCCTTTCGTTCTTGAGTCAGCCGGCGAGACAGTTGTCGCACCTCTCGAACCCATGCGGCTCGTTCCTTCGATGAGAGCGGTCGGCCCGCCGGATGGACCAGCGATTCGACTCGCACCGGACAATGGGCAAGCGCTGCGATGAGACTGATGTCGCCCCAGCGCAGGATGCCTGGGACCAGGACGCCATAGCGATAGGCCGGCATGGCCCCGTCCAGAACATAGGTCGACAGCAGCCCTACGACCGTGACGCCCGCAAAACGATTGTCAAGAGTCGCGGCGGCCAGTGCGGCGATGGCCGCATCGCCCAAGCCGAAGAACGCTCCGCGCGCCAGCGCGGCAGGGTCATTGGCCTCCGCTGCGACGGTTCCGCCAAAGCCCAGCAGTTCCAGAGGCGTGGAGGGCGTTATCTTGCTCAATGCCGCGCGAACGGCCGACAGATCTTTTGTCCAGTCTCCCACCATGGTCCGTCCCAGCCAGAGAGCGCTTCGGGCCGTGAAATGGTCCATCTCATCGTCTGGGGGCGCCCAGCGGGTCTCGCCAGTGTTCCGCAGGTCCACCAGGCAAAGGCTCTTGCCCTTCGTCAGGACTTCTTTCGCCGCCGCCTCCCGAAAGCAGGCCTCTTTCCCGTCCGGATGAGCGGCAATGACAACCGACGAGGCGCGCTTTCCCGATTGAATGAGGAGGCAGGGGAGAAGAACTCCCGGCTCCGACTCGACGGTGAACTTCTGATAGCGCCGTCCCTCCTCTTCGCCGGAGACAACCTCGCTCAGACGAACGTGGTGCGGGCCATCGCGCCGCCGGAGCAGGCGGGCCAACTCCCGCCTCTTGTCGTTGCGATCAAGTTTGCCCGGATGCAGGAACACCTTCTTGAGCGCCTTTGACCGGAAGGACACGTATTCGATCAGCGGCTTGATATCCTTCGGGCGGGACTTCCCGGGAAAGCACTTCAGCGCGGATTCCGGCAGCGCGGGATCCTTTGGCAATGTCCGCGGCAGGGGGGGGCCCTGGCCCTGGAGCCAGTGCTTGAACCACCCGAGCATGTGGCGCCGCATCTCGGGGAAGTAACCGTGCGGAAGGTCCAGTATCTGATAGGCCAACCGCTCCTCCGCGCCGTACAGGGAGTATATTCGTCGCGCATCGGCGTAGGCGCGCAGCATTTCCGCCTCGACGAAGGCGTCGATCTGCTCGCGGTGCGCCGTTAGCACCAGGAGCGGATTCGGCGCGATCAGCCCCAGGACTCCCCATTCCTCAGCAATGTTCAGTCCGTCGGGGAGCGTCTCGCACCAGCAGTTGCCATGCGTGACGTATGCTTCGAATGTGCCCACGGAAACTACCGGTACGGCGGCCTTGACGCGGGGGTCCAGCGCGGAGATCCACATCGTCTGATTGCCGCCGCCGCTGGCGCCGGTGACGCCGATAAGCCCGGGGTCCACGCAGTCGAGGGACTGCAGGAGATCGATTGCGCGCATGTTGTCATAGACCTGCATGCCCAGGAGCGTCTCACCCACGGACAGGAGGCTTGCGCCCGGTTTCCCGTGCGCCGGTCCCCGCTCCCCCGCACCAATGGCGTCGACGCTGAGTACGACGAAGCCTTCCGGGGCCAGCGTGTGTCCGCGGGCGGCAACCTCGACGGCGACCTTTCCCTGCGGGAAGTGTCCGTGGACATTGAGCACCGCCGGATGGCGGCCCGGCGCGTCGGGAACGAAAAGGTTGGCGGTCACGCGCAGGCCGGGGCGGCTCTGGTAGGTCAGTTTGACAATTCGATAGCCGTCCATCCGGACCGTCCCATGCTCGCGCAGGTCGAGCGCGGGCGGGTCGGGAAATGTGCCGGCCGCGGCCATGAGACGCTCGCGCAGCCGCTCTCGATACGCGAGCCAGTCATCAAGCCGTGTGGGCGGCCGGTGCAACCGGTTCAGCGTCCGCGCTTCCTGAAGCAGCGCTTCCTTCAGGAGGTGCCCGCCCGGTTCAAGCCAGACGTTCGTGTTCACGCGATTCCCTTTGGACCTTGATCCTGGCGCCGCCGATACTGCATTTCTCAGGGTCGCGGCCGGACCCCTCCTCATTGCTCTCGCAGTGATCATACACCAGCAGCAGTTCGCCGGGGCTCACTTCGGCGATGGCCATGTAGCAGGAACTCTGCCAGTCGCCGATCTTCGTGCGGTATCCCCAGGAATAGCCGCAACCCTCTTCACTGAACATGATGTGCAGGTCGGGCCGTCCGTAGGTGCAGGCGAGCACGCCATTGGACATGAGAACAAGGTCCGGGTCCACGCCGTGGCCGGCAAGCTTCTCCGGTTCGCTCCAGGTCGCCCCGCCGTCGAGCGAGCGGCACTGGCCCAGCGGCGCGCCGCCGCCCCAGCGCATCACGCACAGCAGACCGCCATCGGGCGTTTCAACCAGCGCCGGCTCGCAGTAGCCGTCGCCGTCGAACCGGTCGTAGACATAGGCGATCGTGCTGAGGTAGCGCCACGTCCGCCCGCCATCATCGGAGGAGGCCAGGATCGAACGGTTCTTCTGGTCGCCATGGAACTTGCACTGCATGGGCGCCAGCCAGCGCCCGCGGTGTTCCACCAGGTAGCGCCAGAAGATCGGCCCCATCCGGCGGGAACTCCGCTGCACGATGGGACCGTAGTAGGCCGGGAGCGGTTGATAGAACTTGCGCAAGGAATGACCTTCGGGCGGAATGTGTTCCGGCGTGGGGTACTCGGGGGCGGCGACGCTGTTTACGAAGAGCGTCAGGTCGTGCGGGCCGGTGAACGTAACGCCGCCGTCATCGGAGCGATAATATGACCCGCAGAATTCGCCCGCCCGGCGCTCGAAAGTGTGAATATCGGGGGCAAGCACCAGGCCATTTGCGCCCTGCCCGATGGCCTGTTCCCGGTGCCCACGCCGCGGTTCCGGCTGCCAAGTCCGTCCGCCGTCTTTCGACCGCAGTCCATGCCGCTCGGAGAAATGCATATCCGCCTGGACGTGGTAGGTCAGCAGCAGGTCGCCGGAGTGCAGATTGAGAAGCTGCGGCTCGCGCAGACCCAGGCGGGTGACGATCTGGTGCTCACCCACCTCGATGCATACTGTCACACGGTTCTCCTTCGTTCTTCCAGAGCAAGCGTCGCTTCCCAGCCTCTGCCGGTTCGTGTCAACCTATTCCTCGCCAAACTCGCTCACTTATATTTCAGGAACCTTCCCAGCATGATCTCATCCACGCCGTCTCTGAAGTGGTTCCTCTGGTATCCCTCCGGCACGAAGCCGTTCCTGATGTAATAAATGAGCGCCTTGGTATTATGAGCCGACACGCAAGTATACACCTTGCGCATCTTATGCCGACGCCAGAACTTTTCCAATTCCTTCATAAGGGCGGTTCCCACCCCTTTGCTGAAAGCGTTGGGGCTGACGCCCACGACTTCCAGGGAACCCAAGCCGCATTTCTTGACCGATCCCCTGATGTAGCCGATCACCCGGCCATCTTCCACGGCAACGTAGGAAACCATTCTGCCATCATAGCTCCTGGCGTGGCTGACTTGTTTCAGGCGTCGAGGCGGCGCTAACGGCTTCCTGGGGTTGACCCTGTCTCCCAGAAAGGTCTTGAATGACTCGTTGATAACCTGGGATGCCGCCGGAGCATCTTCAGGCCTGAATCTCCGTATCCTCACAATCCAATCCTTATGGAAGCGGCCCGTACGGCCGCATGTTTTCACCACGCGTACAATTTGGCAAACTTCGAAAGCACGTGGAAATCCTCCTTGCCGGTGGGGGAGAAGGCGGAGAGTTCCGCGTCATTCTCGCGGATGCGCTGCCGGCAGACGTTGACGTACCAGGGATAAGCTTCCGTCGGCTTGCGGCCGGACACGCCGTTGAGCGCGTCGATCTCCGTCTGATTGGGCGCCGCCACGGGGATGCGAATCTCAATGGTCCAGGATTTCTCACCGATCTGAGTGGCCACCTCGGCGCCGGATGTCCAGAGCGGGTTGAGACCATCCTCCCGGTCGAGGTCCACCAGCGTTCCGGCGGGGCTGACCGCAAACTGGTAGTAGGAGTGGTTCTGCGTCTCGAGTTCAATTTCCACGCAGTCGCCGTTGAACACGCTCATGTCGTCCCTCTTCTTTGCCTGCGGATCCAGGCGTTTCGTGTCCACGTCTTCGCACGTGATGCCGAGGTAAAGCGAGTCGCCGATCCACAAAGCCTTGAACGAGGTCTTGAACACCGGGACTCGCCCGGTCTGCAGTTCACTCAAACCGTAGGCGGCCAGCCCTTGCCAGGCCTCTTCATCCAGGCGGCCATCTATCGTTAGCTTCGCGCCGTCGTGGATGATGGCCCGCGCCTCGGGAACATTCTCGCGGCCCTTGCCCAGTTGTGCCTGCAGGTCTTTCATGGGTTTGATGTAGTCGGCGATCAGCGCAATCCGCTGCGCGTAGACGGAATCCGGCGGCGCCTTCTGCTGCGCCTTCCCCAACAGGTCGAAGACCTTCTGAATTTTCTCCGCTTTCTTTCCCATGTCCATGAAGTTGGCTTCGGCGTATTGGAGGAACGCCTTCATCTCCTCCCGGGCTGGACCGTAATAGAGGGTGTAATACTCCTCGAGTAATGCGTCGATATCCTGGTCGGCGTCCCACCAGAGCCGGGAAGTCACGTAAATGTTCAGGTGGCTCGTAGCCAGGTCGCTTATGCCCACCTTCTGATCACGATAGACCTCGATGAAGTCGCCCATTGAAACGCCCTTGAGCGAGCGCAGGTCGCGGGCGATGGTATGTGGGAATACCACGGGCATATAGACCGTGGGCACGCCGGGCCTCCCGTACAGGTAATACTCCCAGGTCCACAACTGCTTGTCATTCCCCGGCATCTTGTCGAGCCAGGCCTTGCGGAGTTGCTCGAACTGCCGTTGCTTCTCGGGGTCATGGAAATGGATCCGGGCCTGTGCGATGCCGACGGCCAGGTTGGGGCTGAGCTTGGCGATCTTCGTCGGGGGCAGCGCGTAAGTGCCGTAGGCCAGGCAGGAGATCTTCTTGTTCGGGTGCGTTTTGTACACCTCGATGGCCACGCGGTTGACGTAGTCCCAGACGTAGTCGGAAATCTGTCCGCTCCAGCCGCGCTCCGGCGTGGATTTGCCCGCGCACAAGGGGCACTCGCAGGCGCTGCTGTAACCGTCCTGCGGCATGACGGAGACCATCGGCGCGTCGTAAAGGTCGAACATCTTGCGGACGTACTTCACGTTTTCCTCGAACAGTCCCTGGGAGGAAAGGCAGGGCCGGCCCTCGCCGTAAGTGGTTGTGTCGCGCTTGCCATTGAACAGGGCATAGTACTCCGGATGGGCTTGCTTCACCTCATCGCGGGCGTGGACTGGGGTGATTCCGTGGCCCAGAGACATCTCAAAGTCGCCGATGAGGTCCGGCGCCTGATTCAGCCCCAGCCGCAATTGCCACAGCACCTCGTCCCGCGTCGCCTGTTCGTGGGCGAACATGTGGAAAGCCTGATACGGATAGCGTAGCGCGAAGTCCGGCCGGACCGTCTTGTCTATGCGGGGGAGTTCGATCGTCCCCTTCTTCGGAACAATCTCGCCCAGCTTCCCCGGCAGATACCAGCGCACTCCCTGCATGCGCAGGAACTCGCAGACGGCATTGAAGGAACCGCGCTCATCCTTCTCCCATATTTTCAGGTCGCCGTTGTATTGCTTGTAGAGATTGGAAAGCGGGAATCCCCATTTCTCTCCGGTGACCTTGTCCCATTCCGCCATCAGTCGGGGAATATCCCCGTAGTTGCGCAGGTATGGCTGCATGGGCGTAAAGTCGCTGTCGTGGCCGAGCAGCACCAGATATTTGTCGCCCGACACCATGCGGAAGGCGCCGTACTTCAGCCCCACGTCGGTGACCCCGAGTTTGTCGGTGAAAGGGCTCTTCCCCACATAGATCTGAACCGGCACATCCTGACCTGGCGCGGTCGTGATTGGCAGCTTCGCTCCGGTGATCTGCTCGATGTAAGTCTGCAAGTCCTCCGCTGCAAGTTTCACCATGCGCGGCGGCTGCTCGGCGATGATAATCTCCGCGCAGGGCTTCGACTCCCGGATGATGAAAGACTGGCCGAACGCTGTCGGCAGGCAGAACATCCCCAGCATTGCGGCCCACAGCATCCCGCTCGTTCGCTTCATCCCGCCACATCCTTTCGTTCTTGGAGGAGCCCTCTGCCGCGCGCCCAATTGGAGGCCCTATAGGAGCATGGCGCGCCCGAAGGCGCGCCATGCATCAGCCAGCCAACGATTTTGACGAAACAACGCCACGCCCTATCGCTATTGATCGAGTCCGGCAGAGGTGTCGAAATCGTGCCAGACCTTCAGGCTGCTGTAGATCCAATTGCCGTCGGTCGGATTGGTCTTCCCAAAGGGGAAGTTGTAGTAGAAGTTGGATGCCAGGATATTGATCGGATAGGCGTACCCGCCCGATGCCACGCCGGAATCTCCGGGGCCCTGACCGTGCCAGATGAGCTTCTGCTGCGGGTCGCCCCACCACTTGGCGCTCCAGTCGCCGTAGAGGACATTGTAGCCGTCGCGGTGTCCGGTAATGCCCATGCCCGGATGCGCCATGGACTGGGCCAGTGTCTCGGTGTTGTATATGCGTTTTCCTAAAGCGTCATCCCACCACCCCTTGGAGAACGTGTCCACAATCAGCGCTCGCGACCCCAGTTCCTTCTGCGTCCGGAAAAGCGGCACTCCGAACCGGGCGTAGAGCACCGGCTTCGTGAACGACACCGTCGTCCTCGAGTCCTTCCCTTCGAGGCCGGCGCACCAGGGGCCCTGAAGGCTCAGCGGGACGCACCGGTAAGCGTAATGCGAGGAGATCAGGTTCACATAGGCGTTGTCGGCCCCCAGGGTATCCCACTTGCCATAGAGCATCGTCTTGCTGTCGAATCCACCCGCGTTCTTCCAATCGCTCAAACGGAAGCCGCCGGTGATCCGGGCGCTGTTGGCCTCGTAGCTGGACGACAGGGCGGGCGTGGTGCCGATGTCGGCACGCATCCCTTCCGAACTGGGGCAGTAGAAGGTCTTGGCATCGGCAAGGTACCCGCACGTCAGGAGGTAGCCGATTCCATTAGGGGCGGTGCTGAGGCCGCTGGCAAACCGGTACGTGCCGGCAGCGGTCTTCACGCCGATACCGATGGTCCGGTAGAGGCTGTTGGAGGTGGTGGAGACCCTCAGGGCGGTATCCGTGCCTTTCCCCGTGTACATGGATACCCAGTAATTGCACGCGTCATACCCCTCGGTGCCTGAGTAGTTGGCCCAACTGTGACTGAACGAGTTCGTGCTGAAGGAACAGGCGCCTCCCGGCACGTACGAGGCGCATTGCCGATAAGCTCCGGGATAGTTGGGGAACCAGCTTGATCCGGCCCCCGCTCCCATGCCGGTCCAGGAGGGGAGATAGCCGCCGTAGTCTCCGCAGTAACTTTCCAGCGCCCGGCTGAACTGGGTCAGATTGTTGATGCAACTTGCCCGCCGCGCCTTCTCTCTCGCCGCAGCCAGAGCCGGCAGCAGCATCCCGGCCAAAATGGCTATGATCGCGATAACCACCAACAACTCGATCAACGTGAACGCCGAGCAGAAGCGCCGCAACGCAGTCGCCATGGCACCCTCCTTTCCCCCGCCCGCGAATTCTTTTCGCGTCCGGGGAGTTTATAGAGATGACCTCCCTCAACGCCTTCCTTGCGCCCGCTATCGCTGCAACGAAACAAGCACCGGCTTTGTGCCCGCCGGACTCTTATCCGGCGCCGCCGGGGCCGTCGTCGCCCCCACGTGCAGCGTCGGCATGTACCGGTAGTGGCAAGTGGACTCTTCCGTGTCGTCGATGAGGATGCTCAACGCGCGCGCGGCGACTTCTCTCAGAGGGCTGATCGTGGCCGTGAGATCAACCTCGTGCGGTTTGGGGACGGGCAGCCCACCGAGGCAGACCAGCGATAAATCCTCCGGCACGCGTACGCCCGCCGATTCCAGTACGCCAAGCAGATGCTGCGCCTGCTCATAGTAGGGGACGATGACAGCGGTAGGTTTCTCTCGTCCCTCCGGCGCCAGGAACTGCGCCACCCAGGTCGCGGGATCGTCCGAAAGGTTCACCTGGCCGAAGCCACTGCGATAGTTCACCTGTTCAAGGAAGGCCTTGCCGGCCGCGGGCCACTCGTCTCCCGGCACCATCCACATCGTCATTTTGCGATGCCCGAGCTCGGCGAGAAGATCCACGGCCATGCGTACGGCCGCTTCCTGATCGGCGCACACGTGACGGTCGCGGCGGCAGTCGGTCCAATAGTCGTTGGTGATGACATAGGGTATCTTCAATTCCCGCATCCGCGCGCGCGTGAGCTCTTCATCGGGCACGTGGGTGGGACAAGCGATGATTCCCATGGGGGCCATGGCAGCCAACCGTTCAACGAAATGGACTTGGGGCATCTTGTCATTCTGATAGTTCCGCCAGTCCTTGCTGGCACAGAACAGAACGGGGGAGTAACCGCGCTCCGCAGCACCCTGCGTGACGGCCTCAACCAACCTGGCATGATCCGGGTTGTCCACGTTGGGCACCATCACCCCGATGATTTTCTGGCGCGGCTTCTCCTGGACGTAAACGCCGGAGCGCCGCCGGGGTTTAAGAATGCCTTCGTGAATGAGCGTGGATAGGGCGCGCCGCACCGTGCCCGCGCTGACTCCATGCTCCGCTGCCAACTTGAGCTCCGAGGGCAGACTCTCCCCCGGCTGCAGGCGACCGCTCTCAATCAGGCCACGCAGCGCTTGTTCAATCTGACGATGTTTTGACACAACTGCTTCAGGCACGGGACCGCTCACAACTGAACATCCAAATCATGTAATCTACTACAGTGCAGTATACCGTCGCCGCGATGGCTTTGTCAAGGGGGGAAAGCTTTATTCTTGACAGGCCCCATTCCCGCGTGCTATATTACAAGCCGTCACATGGCATCCGCATTGCCCAAGTGGTGTATTCCTGCGAAGATGTGTGGGGCAATGCCCTGAAGACTGGCTACACTAGAGCAGAAGGAGTGTGAAATTGGGTAAGCAATTGCGCCTCGGAATTATGGGGACAAGCTACCCCTGCCTGCGTCACGGGGAGGCCTTTCAGGCGTTGAAAGGGGTGCAATTGGCTGCGGTGGCAGACCCGAATGATAAGAGGCGCAAGGAATTTGTTCGGAAATTTGGCGCTATGGAGGAGTACCTGGATTACCACGACATGCTCGCCAAGGCGAAGCTGGATGCCGTAGTGATCGGGCTTCCGACCGGGATGCACGCCCAGGCCTGCATGGAATCATTCGATGCGGGGTTGCACGTGATGTGCGAAAAGCCCCCAACGACCACGACCGGTGAGATGACCCGAGTCGCCCGAAAGGCGCAACAGAGCGGCCTGACCTATATGTTCTGCCGTCAGTTCCGTTTCTCAAACGCTTCATTGCGGGCGCGTGAACTGGCCTCCTCAGGCCGCCTTGGCAAAGTGTATCACGCGGACGCTAAATGGGTCCGCACCCGATTCCTTCCGACGGGAGCGGGAAGTTGGCGCGTGAGCCGCAAGGAGGGCGGCGGCGTGCTGCTTGACCTGGGCATTCACGCCATTGATGAGGCCTGGTTTGTGCTGGGGTGTCCCCGGCCGGTAGAGGTCATGGCCGGGTTGCATTGCGCATTCTCTCATTTCGCTGCGCGCGGCCAGGACTATTCGGCCGACGACGCGACGGTAGGCATGATTCGCTTCGAGAATGGAGCCACGTTGCACTTCGCGGTCTCGTTCTCCCTGAATTGGCCCGGTACGCTTCCGTTGACGTCGGACGGAAAGCCGATGAACGCGGAACTGCGCGAGACCATGATCTACGGGACGCACGGCGGCGCGCAAATCTGCAACGGTAACGGCGGCCAGCAGATCATCAGCCTGCGGCGCGGCGTGCGGTTGTGCCCGATCCCGGCGTGGCAACCGACTGGCGATACCGCCCCTGTGCCGATGTTCGTCCGGCAGGCGAAGGACTTCCTCCGCGCCATTCGCGAAGGTGTCACTCCCACGAATTCCGCCGAACAGGCCGTGATGCTTATGCAGATGCTCGACGCGCTCAGGAAGTCCGGCGACACTCGGCGGAGCGTACGCATTCGCAAGTTCGAGCAGAGAAACGCGTTTCCGGCGTTCGCCCATTAGGCCAAGTGATGGTCAGGCCTCAACGGAAATGAAAGGTCAGAAGATGGCGCAGCAGAATCTGGGCTATGACGATACCCCCTTTATCCCGGGCTCTCCCTGGCGCGTCCACGACTCGACCCGCCGCCAACCGCGCATCGTCATACCCGGCACAGCCTGCGGCTCGAAATCCCCTGGAATAGCGCCCTCGGACGCCATCGTCCTTTTTGACGGAACCGACCTCTCGAAATGGGAGTCGCTGGACGGCGCAGCAGCAAAATGGAAGGTGAAGGGGGGCTATATGGAGGTTGACCCGAGTTCCGGCAACATCCGGACGAAGGAGTCCCTGGGCGATTGTCAGATCCATCTCGAGTGGGCCGCGCCTGATGTGATCGAGGGGGAAAGCCAGGGACGCGGCAACAGCGGGGTGTTCCTTATGTGCCGCTACGAAATTCAAGTGCTCGATTGCTGGAACAACCCGACGTACGCGGATGGCACGACCGCTGCCCTGTACGGGGAGTACCCGCCTCTGGTCAACGCCTGCCGCAGGCCGGGAGAATGGCAGACCTATGATATCGTGTGGGTCGCGCCCCGATTCAAGGGGACCGAACTGGCAAGCCCGGCCCGCGTCACGCTTTTCCATAACGGCATTGTAGTTCACCATGACCAGGTGCTTTTCGCTCCCACGGGTCACAGGGCGATCCTGAAGTATGAGGCACATCCTCCCGAGGAGCCGCTGATGCTCCAGGACCACAGGAATCCGGTTCGCTTCCGCAACATCTGGTATCGGCCGCTGAAGGGATATGACGAATAGGCCCCGGCGGCCGGCGAATCCAAACTGCCCGCGTTATTCGACGAGAAAGCTGATCTTCAATGCCTAGGAGAGCATCCGGCAGGCGACTGCCAAGTCAGGTACTGGTGGAAACCGGCACGGCGGAGGTGCGGGAAGAGAACCTGCTGCAAATGACAGTGGACGGATGGAAGGTCCTACTCGAGTGGAAAGGGCCAGGCAAGCCCGCCGGCTCCATCGAACGGTGCGAAGGAACCACGCTCGTTCATTTCGACCTCCCGAAGGGCCCGCTCGGCGAGTACCATATCAGCGTCCAGCAGCCGTTCATTGACATTCACCGCTCATGGTCGGGGTCGGTGGATTGCTGGAGAGGGAGCGAACTCACCTCCATTGCCCTGAACTTCAGCTTCAATACCGCCGCCAATTTCAATCTCCCCGTGATATGCAACTACGCCCGCACGGGCGAGAACCGCGGCGTGATCGGGTTGATCGATCACGTGACGGCAACGCTGGTCAATCAGCGCCCGCTCATCGAAGAACCTCCGATGCATCTGCTCCAGACGCGGTTCAGCCGCCAACGCAGGACCGGAGGGTTTCGCGAGACCGTCGTCCTCTGCCGCGAGAAACGGCATTTTGTCGAAGCGATCCGGCGCGTCATGAAATTGTGCCGCCAGCGGCAGGGGATCAAGCCTCTGCCCGCGCCGGACTGGGCGCGCGATCCGGTATGGTGCTCCTGGTATTCCCACCTGTATGGCCTCACACAGCGGCAGGTCGAAGAGCAGATACCGCACTTGAAGAGGCTGGGCGTCCGCACCGTCCTGCTCGACGCCTCCTGGTTCAAGAAACCCCACGAGGCCTATCATCGCAAATCGGGTGATTACCGGGCGGAACTGAGTCTCTTTCCCGACCTGCCCGGTCTGTCGCGCCGCCTGCACAGCGAAGGACTCAAGCTGATGCTCTGGTGCGTTCCGCACTTCGTGGGGGTCCATTCACGCAAGCGCCGCGCCATGGGCGCGTACTGCGTACGGGACGGCAAGGCTCGCTCCTACCAACTCTGTCCCTTCTGCGACGAATCGAAAGCGTACGCGCGGGCGCTGGTTGAGCGTGTGATGAGAGAGTATGAGCTCGACGGGTTGAAGCTGGACTTCCTGGACCAGTTTGGGCCGGCCTGCGCGGACCCCGCGCACAACCACGGTGATGGCAATTTCGGCGCGGCCGTGACCGAATTCATGCGCGCCGTCCGCGACGGCATTCTCCACGTCAACCCTGCCGCGGCCATCGAGTACCGGATCAGCTACAGCACGCTCGCCACGTTGCCTTTCGCCAATTGTCATCGCGGCAACGATGCGCCCTATGACGCAGACTACATGCGCAGGGAGAACCTCTTCCTGCGGCTCTTCTGCGACTACCCATCGGCCATCTGGAACGACTACGCTTACTGGCACGCGCTGGAGAAGCCGGAAAACATCTCCCTGATGCTCGGCCAGCAGATTTTTTCGGGCGGCGTGCCGACGCTGTCGATCAACCTGGCGCAGTGCGGCCAGGCGCAACGCCGGATCATCGGGCGCTGGCTGGAGTTCTACCGGCGCTCTCGCGACACGCTGGCCAGGGCGGAGTTGTCAGTCCATTCCGCCGACAGTTCCTTCAGCGACTCCTCGCTTCAGAACGTTGAGAAGGGCGATGCTTTTGTTCTCCTGGCCGGGCAGCATGTCCCGGCAAAGATCAACCTTCAGCCGGGAATACGCCGGGCTTGGGTGCTCAATGCGGGCGCCGAGAAGGGGGGCGAAATGTCGTTGGTTTCCGGCAAGTCCGAAACGCGCCTCCGCCTGACACAACGGGGCCCGGTTCTGGCATCACTATAGTTCCCGAGGTTAACGCCATGCAATCAGCCAGGATTCTGAAACAGAAGATCGCGCAGAAGCAGAGGGTGCTGGGCGCGCTCATTGTGGACCATCTCTGGCTCGGATTGCTCGAAATCTGCATGAACGCCCAGTTTGACTACGTCATCATTGATGGCGAGCACGTCCACCACGACGGCGATCTCCTCTCCGACGCATTCGCCCTAGGCCGGCGGGCGGACTTCCCGGTCCTGTATCGCCCCGGCAAGACCGACGCGGCGGCCATCCGGCTCGCGTTGGACCTGGGACCCTGCGGGCTTCTGCTGCCGATGGTCGAAAGCGCCCGGCAACTGGACGAAGTGCGCGAGGGAATGTACATGCCTCCGCGCGGCAGACGCCGCCCCGGCGGGGCGGGCAACCGCTGGGTGCAGTCGGTCAATTACGCGGAGTGGAAGAGCGAAGTCGAGGACGATCTGATCATTCTCCCCCAGATTGAGAGCGCTCGCGGGCTGGAGGAGGTGGATGCCATTGCCGGACACGAGATCACGACCCACATGGCCTGCGGCCCGTACGATCTTTCCGCAAGCCTTGGCGTATGCTGGGACCCGGACAGCCCGAAACTGTTCGACGCCCTGCGCCGTGTCCGCGAAGCCGCCGAACGGCGCGGGAAGACCCTCTGGGGAATCGCGCCTCTGCCGCTGATGCAGAAACTCGGCCTGCACTTCTTCTGCCTCACGGAACCCACCCTATTCATGGAAGCGAAGCTGAAGGAGCTTGTCAAAGGCGTTCGGGAAAATCCGCCGGACCCTGTTGGGGGAACCCAGAAATGACGACCCATTCGGACGCGCCTGGAATCGACCCGCAAACCGGCTTCGCCCCCGGCTCGGCGATCAACGTGCAGAACTTCGAACAGATGCGGGTGACCGCCACATGGCGCAAGTATGAAGGCGTGCTCACCTGGGGCAAAGGGCAGTGCCTGGCCATTCTGGACGATGGATGCGACCTCTCTGACCCCGCGTGGCAGGCCGTGATGCCCTGGGGGAAAAAGGTGATCGCCACATGGAACAGCATCGATGGGGACGAGAACTGCCATCCTGTTCCGCCGGGCTATCACGGGACCACGGTGGGACATGCATCTTCGATGAATCTCAACGGCGTGCATGGGGTGGCCTACAACAACTTTGTCGCGCAGGTGCGCTGCGTGACAATCGTCCATTTAAAGCAGGACGAATCGCGTACGATGGCCGCCGGTCTGCGCTGGGTCCGGGAGAACCAGGAACGCCTGCACATCACCGCCGTCAACCTTTCTCCGCTGGACGACCAGGCGCATCAGGCGCCGGTGCCGACGGTCGTGGACGCCGAATTCCGCGCACTGCGCCAGCTCGGCGTCTGGGTCAGCGGACCGTGCGGGAACAACCGCTATACCGATGGCATCTCCTGGCCCGCCTGCCAGCCGGACTGCATTGCCATCGGGGCAACCGTTCCGGGCAAGCATGAGGCGCATCTCGACCGTTACTCGAACGTGGACCTGCTGGTCACGGCCATCGCGACCTCTTCGTCGAACGCCTATGCCGCGGGGAGCGCGCAGATTCTGCGCGAGGCGATCAAGAAGAGCGGCTATCCCTGGCAACGCGATGGAGAGACGCTGCCCGACGCCATGCTGGCCATCTTCCAAAAGACCGGCGTGCTGATTCAGGATCCGGCGACGAACCTGGAGTTCCGGGAACTCGACCTGCTGGCGGCAGTGGACCACGTCTTCGGGCAGAAGGCTCCCGGAAGCGCCCGAGCTTAAGCGGGGTCCGCCTGACTCGGGGCACTCGGTTCGACGATGCTTGGCTATGGCTCTGCTTGCAGGGACGCCGGGGGAGCCTGCCGGAAGGCATTGTTCTTGTTGGATTGCAGAGGATTCAGAATGAAGATAGCGGTTGTCGGCGGCGGTTCGTACTGCTGGACCCCCACGCTCTTCCGCGACATCATCTGTACCGAAGGGCTGGAAGGCAGTGAGATCGTTCTGGAGGACATCAACCAGAAGCACCTGGACGATCTGCACCGGTGCTGCAAGGCTATTCTGGCGCAGTTGGGCAAGACGAACCAGTTCAAACTCGGCGCCACGATGAACCTTCCCACGGCCCTTCGCGGGGCGGATTACGTGATTCTGACGATCACCACCGGCGGCTACGGCGCTATGGAGCACGACCTGAAGATTCCGTACAAGTACGGCATCTGGCAACCGGTCGGCGACACGGTCGGCCCCGGCGGCATCTCCCGGGCTCTGCGCAACATCCCCGTCGTTGTCGGTCTGGCCAGGGCCATGGAACGGTATTGTCCGAATGCCTGGCTGCTCAATATTACCAATCCCATGTCCACCTTGACGCGCAGCATCTGGCGCGAGACGGACATCCGCTGCATCGGTCTTTGCCACGAACTCTACGGCACGCTGGCCAGCTTGCAGAAACTCCTGTGCTGCGACAATTGGCGCAAGGAGTTCGACTGCGTCAGCGTAGGCGTCAATCACCTGCCCTGGATCATCAAGCTGCGCTACAACGGCCAGGACGCCTTCCCTGTCCTGCGCAAGGCGCTGGCCGAAGGCAAGGCGCCGGCGAGCGCGAAGGGGCCGGGCACGGCGTTGGATGAAACGCTGGTGGGTTCGAACCAGGTGAAGTTCGCGTTGTTCGATGCTTTCGGCGCGCTGCCGGCAGCGGGGGACCGGCATATTGTCGAGTTCTTCCCTTATTTCTGCACGGAAAGAACGCGCAAGGGGGCTGCGATGGGTGTGAAGCTCACGACTATTGAACGGCGCCGCGAACATTGGACTCCGCTATGGAAAAAGGATGTGAAGGATATCACGCACGGCAGGAAGCAAATCGAAGCGAAAGTCTCAGAGGAAGCGACCTCCAAGGTCATTGCCGCTCTGGGAGGGCTGATCGAGTGGAAGGACGTCGTCAACATCCCCAACGCCGGTCAAGTGCCGGGCATCCCGAACGGAGCCGTTGTCGAGACCATGGGCCTCATTACGCGCGACCATGTATGCGGGCTTCCCGCGGGCGAGGTGCCGCCGGGGGTGCTCACCCAGATTGAACGCCACGTCACCAATCAGGAAATGACCGTCGAGGCGGCGCTCACCGGCGACCGCGGTCTCGTATTGCAGGTGATGCTCAACGACCCCCTGTGCGGGGCCATCCGCGATTTCCGCCTGATGGAGAAGATGATGAATGAACTGCTCCTGGCCAACCGCAAGTGGCTGCCGCAGTTCTTCAACAGGTAGCGTGGCGCGGCGCGGGTCACTATCGCACGCTCCCTGGCGCTGATGGTTCGTTTGCCAAGTTCATAGGAGGCTGGCCAGGTGAGTATCACGCAGTTCTTCGACTGCAATACGTGGATCGGCATGCCCGCCAACGGCGCGCTGTTCAAACCGGACAACGCTGAATCGTTGCTCGCGGCGATGGACCGGGCGGGCATTTCTCGCGCGGTGGTGTGGCACATCTCGCAACTTGACGCCGATCCAATCACCGGCGATGCGCTGCTCGCGAAGGCCATCGCGTCCCATGCCCGGCTCTTCGGCAGTTGGACAATCCTTCCGACCCAGACCGGCGAGACAGACGATCCAGACGAGTGGATGAATCGTGCCTATGACGCGCGCGTCCGTGTGCTGCGCGCGTTTCCGGGAGTGAATCGGTACCTCCTGCGAGCCGAAGTGGTTGGCGATATCTTGTCCGTGGCTGTCCGGCGCCGGTTTCCTCTCATGCTTTCCATGACCCGAGGCGCCGGTGGCGCGCTAATTCCGAAGCAATGGGAGGATGTTTACGATCTTCTAGCCGAGTTCCCAGACCTGACCGTGATTCTTGGCGACCTGCGCATCTGGCCGGAGGACCGCTACTTTCGGCCGCTGATCGAGAAGTATCCGCGAACCTTCGTCGAGACCGGCAGCTACCTCGCCGATGGCGGTATCGAGTCGTTTGTGGAACGCTATGGTGCGAGCAGGATGCTTTTCGGCAGCGGTTATCCGGACTGCTATCATGGCAGTTCGATGCTGAACCTTGCCCATGCGGAAATCTCCGGCGCGGACAAGGCGGCCATCGGTTCCGGCAACATGGAGCGCCTTCTGTCGGAGGTGCGGCGATGATTAACGACACGTCGTTGGCGCGAGCGTTTTGGGAGAAGGGGCGCGCGGACGACTGCCCGGTATACGACATGCACGGACACATGGGACCGTTCTCCGGAATATGGTTTCCGCGTCCGTCGTCGGAAGGGATGATTCAAGCGATGGATCGGGCGGGCGTCCGGCTGCTCTGCTTTACGCCGCATGACGCGCTCTTCGCCCCGGAGGTCGGAAACGCGACAAGCATCGAAGCCGTTCGAAAATTCCCTGATCGGCTTCGGGCCTACGTTGCCATCAACCCCCACTATCCGGAATTTGTCGCACGGGACATCGCGATGTTCGAGAAGCACACGGACGTGTTCGTGGGGGTCAAACTGCTGTCGGATTACCACACGGTCCCCATGACCGCTGCCGCCTACGAGCCGGCGCTGAAGTTCGCCGACGAGCGAAAACTTCTGGTCCTCGCGCACACGTGGGGAGCCAGCCTGTTTAACGGAACGGACGCATGCCGAACAGTGGCCCGGCGGTATCCGAACATCGCGTTCTTGCTGGGTCATAGCCTGCATGGCGCTTGGGACGACGCCATTGCAGTCGCCAGAGAGTTTCCCAACGTGTATCTCGAACTGTGTGCGTTGCTGGACAATAACCGGGGAGTGCTTGAGAAGTTCGTCGAAGCGGGGTTGTCGGAGCGCATGCTCTTCGGGACCGACTTGCCGTGGTTCGCCCCCCACTGTGGTATCGGTGCCATCCTGTCCGCCGACGTTACGGACGAAGATCGCCACCGGATTCTACACCGGAACGCGCAGAAACTTCTCTCGCGATTTGCGGGACTGACTTGATTAGATCGACGCCGGACTCTGCCATTATCTACCACGGCTGACTAGCCCCCAAAGAATGTACCAATGATCTAGAGTAGGAAGCCTGCCGAGCCAGCCCCTTTGGGTTGGCCTGGCATTCATTCCTTCGCAGGCGACTGAGAATGCACTGTGTGGCGGCGGTGGAGGTTTTCAGAGGGACGGTTGGTTCTTGGCTGGCGTCAATTTGGAAATACCGAATAAGGCGACTTGACAATGGACGGTTTGCGACTTATAATTCGTAACGTTACGACTGCAATATCGTAACGCTGCGAATGCAAAGGAGTCGTCCTTGCCAAGCACACTTTCAGACGTTGCGCGCGAGGCGGGTGTAGCGCCCAGCACTGTCGCGGATATTCTCCGCGGCAGACCGGGCTATTCTCCGGATACGTGCCGCAGAATTGTGGAGACGGCAGAGCGCCTCAATTTCGTCCCCAACTACTTCGCTCGCAGCCTTCAGCGGAAAAGTTCGCGCACCGTGGGAGTGGCAGGGCACTTGGAAGCCACCGGGGTCACGGGGCCCATGCTGAAGGCGATTGCCGAGAACCTGACCCTGCGAGGCTACATGCCGTTGTTCTGCGAGTGTTCCCATTACCCGGAAGGGGAGGTGCGGGCCGTTCGGGAACTGCGCGGGCGATTCGTGGACGGGATCATTCTTGATGCGACCAGCGATGCCGTTCTGCCGAATCACATTCCCTGTGTAATGATTCGAAGCATCGGCGTGGCAAACCATCCCTGTGTAGTGACCGACCGTTTCGAGGCATTTGCCTATGGCGTGCGATGGCTGGCGGAACGGGGGCATCGAAGAATCGCATTCCTCGGTGCGGACAATGCGGAGGCCATGCGCAATCCGTCCAATACGCACCGGCTCAAGATGGATGGTTATCGCAAAGCTATGGAGGAACTGGGCCTTTTCGACGAAGCGCTTCTGCTGGACTGCGGGTCGAAGCCGGGTGACACGCGCGAGTTCGTGAGGCGCGGCGGAGATTTCTTCAAGACGATCACGGCCATCCTGGCCAGCAACGACCGTATCGCGATTGAAGCCATGACCACACTGTCGGCGCTTGGCGTGCGCGTTCCGGAGGAATGTTCCGTCATCGGTTTCGACGATACGGAGTTTGCCGTTGCCGTGAGTCCGCAGTTGACCACTTTCCAGCCGCGGCGCGCGGAAGTCGGCGCCAAGGCGGTCGAGATGGTTCTGGATCTCATCGCGGGAAAGGAGGTCGAGAGCGTGACGCTTGTGCCCCGGTTGGTCGAGCGGGAATCGGCCGGACCATGTCGTCGGGAGGTAAAGCGGAAGAGATAGGTGTCCCTGGAATTCCTGTTCTTGCGGAAAGGAGACCGTCATGAGACGTGGCATATGGGAAAGGTTGTCTTCGGCTTTTACGCTGATCGAATTGCTCGTAGTAATCGCGATAATCGCTATTTTGGCCGGAATGCTTTTGCCTGCCCTTGCGGCAGCGAGGGAGAAGGCGCGCCGCACGACCTGCATCAATAACCTGAGTCAGTTCAGCCGGGCGATGGAAAGCTACTGCGGCGACTACGGCAGTTACTTCCCGTCCTGGGTCGGAGTGGGCTCGAACCAGTGGTTCACCACCACCCCGAACGGCTACCGTCAGTGCACCACCAAGGCGAGCGGCAATTGCGCCTACAACACGACCGGGACCATCTACCATCCCAACAACGGCGCGCCCGGCGATATGACGACCAATTGGTCGGTGCCTTATGCAGGGCGGCCCGGCGACACCGCCGTCACGGTTGGGAATGACCCGACCCAAGTGGGCCAAGGCTGGAACACTTACTACCGGGTCATTGGCATTGGGCAGAGAACGGGATTCAATTGGGATAGTGCTGGACTGAAGCACGCTCCGAACGGACTGGGCTATCTGCTGGCGACCGGGTATCTGCCGGATGCCAAGAGCTACTACTGTCCCAGTTCCGATGGAATGATCAATCCTACCCTGGGGGCGAACGTCAGCAAGTCCGGCGGCTACAGGATCGCGGATTGGAAGACGGCCGGCGGGTTTGACGCCCAGACCATGCAGTACGGCAAGTGGCAAACGTATGGGTCGTCGGGTAACGGCCAGACCATACTCTGGTCCAATTACTCCTACCGGGACGTTCCTCTCGGAGGGTTCGTGCCGTGGTGTGCCGCTTATGAAGGCACAGACAAGCGGACGGCGTTGGCTTTCACGCGCCCCTTGCAGTTCGCCCACATGGGCGCGCCGCTTTTCCGCACGCAAAAGGAGCTTGGCGCGCGCGCGCTGGTCTCGGACGGATTCGACAAGTCTTTTCAGGTCAACCCCTACGTGGACGCTCTCGGGAAGCCTTACAAGGCCAGTCCGACTGCCGCGGACACCTCCGCGATGGCGGGCATGGGAATCACGGCGCACCGCGACGGCTACAATGTCCTCTACGGCGACTGGAGCGCGAAGTGGTTCGGCGACCCGCAGCAGAAGATCATCTGGCACTCCACGGGCACGAATCCGTCGACCCTTGGGGGAATACCGCGCGACCTCTTGAGCGCCAATTTCTTCTACGGGCAATGGGGCCCCTGGTGCGACAGCAGCGGCGTCTCTGCGGCCGCCGTCATCCAGAACAATGCGGCTGATGTCTGGCATGGATTCGACACTGCCGCCGGCGTGGATGTGTTCTAACGGGGACGACCGCGCCTAAGCGCCTGTAGCCAGCGGCGGCCATCCCGATGATGCGATGGCCGCCGCTGGTGTGTCTGGAAGTGCCGTTTCGCGCCCGATTCCGCAGGGGGTCCCTTGGTTGCCACTGGAAGCGGAACTGTTGTTGTTTGAGAAAAGGACACTTGAAATGATGCGTCCCAACTCGGCCGTGAACCTTGGCGTCGCCATAATCCTGTCGGCGGGAGCTCTGCAAGCGTCTGCGGCGGCCGATGCGTATATCGTGAAAGATGGCCAGCCTCAGGCCCAGATCATCATCGCCATGCAGCCCACCCGCACGGCCAAACTGGCTTCGACGGAACTCCAGCGCTTCATCCAGCGCATGACTGGCGCGACCCTCCCGATCAGGACTGAGCCGACGGCCGATCTTCCGGTGAAAATATACGTTGGCCGCAGTCCCGAGACTGACCGCCTAAAGCTCAGCGACGAGGGGTTCCTGTACGGCGCCTTCCGCATGGTCAGCGGCGAGAACTGGCTGGCCATGATGGGTGACGACAAGGACTACGTGCCGCCCGAACCGTGGCCGCGCGATCCCAGCAACAAGGAGGAAGTGGCCAGGGTGATGGCGGAATGGGACGCCAAATCAGGCGGAAAATGGGGCAACCCCCTCATGTCCGAGCACCGGCTCTACAGCCCGTCGCTCGACCTGTGGGCCACGGATGGCCGGGGCTCGATCAATGCCGTCTACCACTTCCTCAAGACGCTGGGGGTCCGCTGGTACTACCCGGACGAAACCGGACTGATCGTGCCGGAGATGCGAAGCATTCCGCTGCCGAAGATCGATCTTCTCTCCAAGCCGGATTTCCCGATGCGCGACCTCCTCATTTACTATCAGGAATTCTTCACCGCGCGCCCCGGCCTTGAAAGCATGATCGACAAGATCAAGTGGCAGTTGTGGCTGGGGCTCTCCTCGGACGTCAACATCCTGGGCCACAGTCAGGGGCATGGGATAGTGGGCGTGATCTGCCGCGATGAGATGAAGAAGGCTCACCCGGAATACTACGCCCTGATGAAGGGAGAGCGCGCCATCAACTTCGAAGGCTACGGCGCACCGTGCCTCTCTTCCGAAGGACTCTTGCAGGAGAACGTAAAGTTCGTTCGCGCGGCGTATGACGTTTGCCATGAGCCGATGTACAGCGTCGGTCCTTCGGACAGTTTCGCTCTCTGCGAGTGCCCGCTATGCAGGGGAAAGGACACGCCGCAAAACGGCTTCCGGGGCAACCTCTCCAATTACGTCTGGACGTACTTTGACCGCGTAGCGCGGGAATTGTACAAGACCCATCCCGACCGCAGGATTCAGTGCATCGCCTATTGTCCATATCAGACGCCGCCGGATGCCATCCAAAACTTCAGCCCCAACGCCGTCGTCGGCATTTGCGGCAGCCTCTTCTACAACCCATCCGAGCGCGAGTACTTCCGTAAGCTTCAACGCGACTGGCTTGCGAAACTGCCCTCGAAGACCCTATGGAGCTGGAACTACTACCTGCACGGCTGGGACGACCGCAGCCCGTGGGTACACGTGCCCACCTTCTTCCCGCACCTCATCTCAGAGGACCTCAAGGAACTGAAGGGGATTTCGCTGGGCAACCATGTTGACGTCGTCACAACCGATCCCAATAAAGGGGACTGGGACGCGATGTCGGTCAACCACTTGAATGCTTATGTCACCGCCGCGTGCCTCTGGGACGCGAATACGGACGTGGACGCCCTGCTGAATGATTACTATGAAAAATACTACGGCCCGGCCGCAAAGCAGATGAAGTCCTTCACCGAGTATGCCGAGGCGAACTGGATGAACGCCACCAAGGACTACAGGGTGATCGACAAATTCTTCGAATTGATTGCTTCGGCAAAGGCGGCGGCGGGCGATTCGATCTACGGCGTGCGCATTGCGCGGTTGGACAAGTATATGCAGGGATTGGCGCCCCTTCGAGAGCGGCTTGGCAAGGGGCGCGAGAATGCGCCTGAGGTCAACGCGCTTTGGCGCGACGCCAAGGAGGTTGTGATCGACGGCAAGCTCGACGAGCCCTTCTGGAAGGAACTGCCCGAGTATGGCTTGAAGGAGGTGGCGACAGGCCAGCCTCCGCAGTGGGGCACGAGTTTCCGCGCCGCCTGGTCGGACAATGCCCTTTATGTCGGCATTGTCTGCCGCGATGCCGACACAAGACAACTGGTGATCGCCACCCGCGCGCCGCGAAGCTCGAGCGTTTGGGATGGCGACAACGTCGAAATTCTCCTGGAAACACCGACCCACTCTTACTACCAGATCGCCATCAACCCGGCTGGATCGATTGCGGAGGCCGACCGAAGCACGGGGCTCAACATGGACTGGATGTCCGGCGCGCAGGTCGCCTCATATATTGGCGACGGCTTCTGGTCGGTTGAGATCCGCATCCCTGCTGTCGGCGAATCGATCCCCGGCGCCGGCGAAGCGGCAGCGAATATCGACCCGCTCAAGGGGGTGGCGGGGAAGCAGCCCAACGCCAACCGTCCCTGGTACATCAATGTCTGCCGTTACAGGGTTCGCGCCCAGAGTAAGGAGTTGTCCGCTTTCTCTCCCACCGGGAAATATGACTTCCATGACCCGTTGAAATTTGGCATTCTGATCGTGCCCTAAAGTTCTTTTCAAGGAGGCGTTCTATGTTCAAGCGTATTTTCGCGCTCATGGTTGTGTTGTCGTTCGGAATGACTGCCTTGGCCGACTACCCTGCCGACCGGAAGGCAGCTATGGACCTGGTCAATGCCGGGAAGAATCAGGAAGCGCTGGCGGCCTTTACCAAGATGGCCGAAGCCTCCACCATCGAGACGCAGAAGAGCGATGCCCTGGAGCAGGCCGCCTATTGCACGAACCGCCTGAAGAAGTATGACGAGGCCATCGAACTGGCGAAGAAGATCACCCCGCCTGAGATGTCCAAAGCCGTCCAGATGAGCCTTATGCTGGACAACCGGAAGAGCGCAGAACTGCTTGCCGCCTTCAAGGGGGAGGATATCTCCAACTGGCCGGATAAGGCCGCGGGCCTCGCCGGCTATTGTCGTGGCATCGCCTACATCACCGTCCGCGATGGGCAGGCCGCCGTCGCCGATCTGAAGAAAGCAGTCGATTCTCTTGGCGAAGGCTACATGAGAGACGAGGCGCGGCTGCGCCTGGGCGAAACATACGGCGCTCTGCTTAATGACGATGCGCAGGCCCTGGCTGTCTATGCCGATGGCATTGCCAAGTCAAAGGACAATTATGGTTGGATTCGCATGACATGCATTACTTCCACGTCCGACATTCTCGTCAAACAGAAGAAATGCGACGAGGCGCTTGCGGTCCTTGGCAAGATTGATTCCAGCGCCATGACCGGGGTTTGGAAGTACAACTTCATGCTGGCCTATGCGAACGTGTACGCCGCCCAGGGCAAGAAGGCGGAGGCCATCGCCAAACTCAACGCAGGATTGGCGGCGAAGGATATTGCCGATTGGCAGAAGCCGCTGTTCCAGCAGAAGCTGAAGGAAGTTCAGGCTGACGCCAAGTAGGCAGGTCCCCCTGCGCGGGCAAGCTCGGCAACGTCCCACTGTGAGGAGCTTTGCGTCCCTGTCGCGGGGCGCCTCACACCGATACCGACATGGTCTTTGTCGCTTCTCGTTCGAATATGGGTGTAACGATGACATGAATACCAACGTGTGGGCCGAGGCCGGTGGGCGTCTGCTGAAGGAGGCTCTGCGCCAGGAGGCGCGAGCGTGGCACCAGATGCACCAGCCTCCCACCCGGCTCCAGGACTGGATCGCAGGGCGCGAAAGGTTGCGGCAGCGCTTCCTGGCCGCCTCCGGAACGTTTCCCCCTCCTCCAGAATTGGACGTACGTGAGCATGGCACGCTGAAGATGGACGGGTATCGTATTGTCAGGTTGACCTACCAGAGTCGCCCCGACCTGCGGGTGACGGCCAATTTGTTTGCTCCCGACGGAGCGGGGCCATTCCCGGCAGTCCTCAACGTTCATGGTCATTACCCGCAGGGCAAGATCGCCGCGAACGTCGCCGCCCGAGGCCATACGTTGGCCTCGGAAGGCTTTGTTACGTTGAGCGTCGATGCCATCGGCGCGGGAGAACGCGGCACGGTTCCGGGTGAATTCGAATACCACGGCAGTCCGCAAGGCATCTCCCTTCTCTCCGTGGGTGAGACGCTCCTGGGGATGCAGGTCTACGACAACATGCGAGCGATCGACCTGCTCCAGTCGCTTGGCTTTGTCGACGGTACGCGCATCGGCGTCACCGGCGCCAGCGGCGGCGGGAATCAGACGATGTGGCTTTCGGCGCTCGATCCAAGGGTCAAGGCTTCGGTGCCGGTGGTCTCTGTTGGCACTTTCGAGTCGTACGTCACCAACGGCAACTGTTGGTGTGAGATGCTTCCTGACGGATTAACCATCGCCGAGGAATGGGCGGCGCTGGCGCTCGTGGCGCCGAATCCGCTGCTGATTCTAACCGCCCTGCGTGAGCAAATCCCGGCCTTTGTCATTGCGGAGATGGTCCGTTCCTATGCTGCAGCGCGCGAGGTGTACCGTCTTTATGGCGCTGAAGAGAAGATCGCTTGCCAGGCCATCGATCTAATGCACGGCTACTTCCCCGAGATGCGACGACACATGCTTGGGTGGTTCAAGCACTGGCTCCAGGGGAAGGGCTCGCCTCTGCCCTGTGCGATCCCCAAGTCGCCAGAACTTCCGGAATCAAAGTTGATGTGCTTCCCAGGCAAGAGCCGGCCGCCGGAGGTGAAGTCGCTCGCTGACTATGTCCGCCTGCGAAGCCGCGCAGCCAAGAAGAGACTCCTGACCCAATCGCCCATCAACCGCCGAAAGAAGCTCGCTGAACTCAAGGAGATGCTCCGAGTGCGTAGCGGCGGTGATCCTGTGAGTTCCGGCGGGATTATCCACGGCGAAGAGGATGGCCTTGGATACGAGAAGTTCACCGTCGAGTCCGAGCCGAACGTACTGATTCCCTGCACGCTCCTGATGCCCGGACGGAAACGCCCGTCATCCATAGTCATCGCGGCGCATCCGGATGGCAAAGAGGCCTGTCTCCAATCCCCTGTAGCGCAGGCGGTGCTCACGCGCGGCAAGGCCTTGTGCCTGGTTGACCTGCGCGATATCGGCGAAAGTTATTGGGACCCTGGCGAGCCTCTCATCACGTATCATTTTGCCGCCCGGGCGGCGCTCTGGCTCGGACGCACGATGCTTGGCGATTGGGTCAAGGACCTGTTCGCTGTGCGCGCGGCACTTGCGAAGCTTCATAGAGCCACGCCTGTCGAGCTGATGGGATTCGATGAACCGGCTCTGGCCACCCTGGCAGCGGCCGCCCTTGAAAAGCGCTTTGCCGGCGTCACGGTCTCCAACTTGCTGTCCACCTACGTCATTACGGAAGGCGGCCCGGTTCAACGGCAAAGCATTTTCGTGCCGGGCATGTTGTGCTGGGGGGATGTCAGCCTCCTCGCGGCGCTGATCCGCTGTCCCACAAAGGTGAATTCCCTCGTTCATCCCTCCGGACGACCGCTTTCTGCAAAGGAATCGTGCGCGTGGCGTCGAGAAGTGAGTTGTTTGTCCGATCGTTTCGTTCCGCAACCTCGGAAGGAATAGGTCGCATGTCCCCGCGCATGGCTGCCTCGGAGAGTTCCGGCCACCGTATCCGAACGCGGCAGTATGGCGGTTTCGAAAGATCGCTCATGACCGCAGAACGCCGGCAAGCGTTCGAAAAGACCCTGGGCTGAGCCCCAACGGGAGAATGGCACACGATGAAGAAGATCGATATCCATATGCACGTTCCGCCGAACGACCCGACCCTTGAGAAGTATCTGCGGATCATGGACAAACACGAGGTCGAGGCGGCGCTCGTGCATGCGACCCCATTCGAGGGACAGGGGAATGACGATGTGCTGCGAGCGGTGAAGGCCCATCCCGACCGACTTTTCGGCAGCGTCCACGCCGACTTGCGCCGGCCGATTCGTGAGTGCAACTCCATCGTCCGGCGTTATGCGGACGAAGGGTTCCGATCGATTAAGCTCTTCCCGAATCTCGGCTTCGACCCGAATGAGGAGCGCTTTGAGCCGTTCTGGGCGGTTGTGGAGAAGCGCAACCTGCTGTGCCTTTCCCACTGCGGCTGGCTGACGGACAAGGGGCCTTTTGCAGGTCAGCGAATTACGAGTCTCCTGTCCACGCCGCTGCACTTCGAATGCCCTGCGCGGCGGTTCCCGGGCATCCGCTTCATCTTCGGTCACTTCGGGGGAGGCGCGTCCTACCTGGAGACGATCACGTTGGTGACCCGGCTGGCGAATTGCTATGCCGATACCTGCCCCGGCTGGGGCCGCTGGGTTTTCGAGCAGCGGATGCCGGGACTCGGAACGCTCGATTTCAGCAAGATTCTCTACGGCACCGATGGCGCCGGGGATGCGTATTCCAGACAGGAGCGTTGGTGGAACAAGACCTTCCTGTCGATGCATAGGACTCGCGAGGACTGCCGCCGGCACATGTATGACAACGCAGCGGCATTGCTCGGCATCGGACAAAAAACCCGCATATCAGAAAGATCCGACCATGCGAAGACTTAGAATTGACATGGCCAGCCTTCCGGAAGAGCTTCGGGCCGGTCTGAATGAAATCATCAATGAGCGGCCCAGACGCTTCGCTGCGGGCGGAGGCCCGGCGACGCTGCGCTTTCAGCGGGACGAGTCCTTGCCTGCCGGATGCGCGGTGACCAAGGGCAGGGAGCTGGTCGTCCGCTACCGCCGCAGGATTGACGCTTTCCGCGCGCTCGGAAGGTTGCTGGGCGAAGGGGCAAGTGAGCGTGCGGGTTTCGTCGAGACGTCGCGCTTCGACATGGCGGGCGTGATGATCGACGTGTCGCGCAATGGCGTGGTGCGCCCGGACGCGCTGCGCGCGCTGCTGCGCAAGTACGCTCTCATGGGGATCAATCTCGTGATGCTCTACGCTGAGGACACCTACGAGGTGCCAGGCGAGCCCTTTTTCGGCTATCTGCGCGGGCGCTACACTCATGAGGAGATGAAGGGTCTCGACGATTACGCCGATGCGCTGGGCATCGAGATGTGCCCATGCATCCAAACGCTGGCCCATCTTGCGCAGGTTCTGCAATGGCCCGCCTATGCCGAATACCAGGACACAGACCACGTCCTCATCGCCGACGAGGAGAAGACATACGCGCTGATCGAAAAGATGATCAAAGCGGCGAGCGCGCCTTTCCGATCCCGGCGCATCCATATCGGCATGGACGAAGCTGCCGGCATTGGGTCGGGTCGGTACAAGGAACTGCATGGGGAGAAGGCGCCCTTTGATATTCTGAACGACCACCTCGCGCGCGTCCGCGACATCTGCTCACGCCTGAGTCTCAAGCCGATGATCTGGAGCGACATGTACTTCCGGCTCGGTTCCAAGAGCCATGATTATTACGACCGGGAACTCGTGATCTCGCCGGAGGTCATTAAACGGATCCCCAAGGACGTGCAGCTTGTCTACTGGGACTACTACCATCTGGACAAGGAGTTCTACCGCGAGTGGATCGACCGGCATCGGGCGCTGGGGTCGGAGCCGATCATGGCGGGTGGCGCGTGGACATGGAACCGCTTTTGGACAGCTCTGCCCTTCACCTTCAAGACCATTGACGCATGCGTGGAGGCATGCCGGGAAAAGGGGCTGCGCGAGGTGTTCATAACACTGTGGGCTGATGGCGGGGCGGAGTGCGACTTGTTCAGCGCTTCGCCGGGCATTCAATACTTCGCCGAGCACGCTTACGCGGACTCAGTTGACCCGGCGCGTCTGCGCGCGAACTTCCGCGGGTCGTGCGACGCCGATTTCGACGACTGGGTCAGGGCTTCGGACCTCGATGCCATACCCTGCCTGAAGAAGCCCCAGGAGTCGGGCACCAATGTCAGCAAGTGGCTGCTTTGGCAGGACCCGTTGCTGGCGATCATGGACCCGCACATTGAGGGGGCCAATCTGCGCGCCCATTACGCGCAGCTCGCCGCCGACTTGCGGGTCGCGGCGCGAAAGGGACCTACCGCCGCGCGGCTTCGCTTTCCGGCGCAGGTGGCCGCGGCGCTCGAACTCAAGGTGCATCTGCGGCGCGGATTGGCCGCCGCCTATGCGGCGGGCAACCGCGCTCAATTGCGCCAACTCTGCGACACGGACCTGCCGGAGTTGCGAAGGCGCGTCCGCGCATTGTGGAAGGCGCACCGTGCGTTGTGGTTCGGATTGTACAAGCCGTTCGGCTGGGAGTGCATCGACCGCCGTTACGGCGGCCTGCTCGCGCGCCTGGAGACCGTGTCGGAACGCCTGGAGGATTACCTGGGCGGCCGGGTTGATTCGATCCCGGAGTTGGAAGCGGAACTGCAGCGTGTATTCAACCTGCCGGAGGGGGAGTTGCCCGTTATCCACGCCTCGCGAGTGATGACACCGAGTTTCATCAAGTGACCCGCAGTAGGAGTGCGTCCATGAGCTTTCCCGAGAATTTCGTTTGGGGCGCTGCCGCCGCAAGTTATCAGATTGAGGGGAATACGGGGGAAGGCACTGGCGTCACATCCATCTGGGATGAATTCTGTCGGCAGCCCGATATCATCTTTGACAAGAGCAGTGGAGCGGTCGCGTGCGACCATTTTCATCGCTACGCTGACGACGTGCAATTGATGGTCGCACTGGGTCTGAAAGCGTACCGGCTATCCTTTTCCTGGGCGAGGATCATGCCCGATGGCGAGAATGTTTCCGAACCAGGCATGGCATTTTACGACAAATTGATTGATGAGCTTCTGGCGGGTCACATCACTCCCTACGTGACACTCTATCACTGGGACATGCCCCACGCTCTGCAGCTCAAAGGAGGCTACCTCAACCGGGAGATTGTCCGTTATTTTGAGAAGTACGTTGAAGCGGTCGCCAAGCGATTCTCTCAACGGGTGAAGCACTGGGTGACGGTCAATGAACCGATCAACTACATTTGCTGCGGGTATTGGACCGGCAGCCACGCGCCCGGGTGGAAGCTGCCAATTCGCGACGTTCTTCATGGCTGGCACCACGCGCTGCTGTGCCACGGGGCGGCGGTCAAGATTCTGCGCCGATACGGCGATGCGGGAACACAGATCGGCGCGGCGATTACCGGCTGGGGCTATATCCCTGCCGATGAGAACAACTCCGCCGACATTGAAGCCGCTCGCCGGAAGAATTTCGAATGTGAAAAGTTTCGCTCCATCGCCGGCTGGGCAGATCCGATGATCTTTGGCGCCTACCCTGATAGCTGGTACAAATTCTGGGGTAAGGACACCCCCAAAGTCGATCCGGCCGACATGAAGATGATTGCCCAGAAGCTGGACTACTTCGGCACCAATATCTATTTTGCCCACACCTGTCGAGCGACCGGGGACGGGAGGATGGAACTGGTCAACCCGCCTATCAATACGCCCCGTTCAGCGGCTAATTGGCCAATAACCCCGGCGGCAATGCGGTGGCTTCCCACGTTCTACTTCGAGCGCTACAAGTTGCCCGTCATTATTCTCGAAAATGGAATATGTGACGCGGAGTTCCCGGATAGAGAGGGGCGTGTACATGATGCTTGTCGAGTTAATCACATGCACCTGTACCTGGGGGAGTTACGCAAGGCGATCGAGTCGGGAGTAGATATCCGAGGCTATTTTCACTGGTCGCTTCTGGACAATTTCGAGTGGATTGAGGGCTACACGCGACGATTTGGCTTGATTCACGTTGACCACAAGACCCAGAAGCGCACCCCAAAGGATTCAGCCCAAGTATATCGGGAGATCATCCGCAGCAATGGGGCGATTGTCGCCGGAGAGAGTGGAATGGCCGGAGAGAGAGGAGCCTGAGATGAATGACGTGCTTCTGCTGGGATGGGCCTCAAGGGATGTTACCGCGGAAAAGCCCGTCAACCTGGCCGGTCAGTTCGTGATGCGAATCACCGGCACGGTCAGAGACCCATTGACCGTGACCGCGCTGGCGATGTCCGCCGGGGAGGGTGCGGCCCAGTCCCTCATTTGGGTCTCCTGCGACACCGTTGGGATACCGGCTGCGGTTCTTGAATTGAGCAGAAGGAAGCTGGGGGAACTCGTCAAGGAGTTTCCCGTGAAGAATCTGATTCTCAATGCCACGCATACGCACACGGCGCCCGACACGGCCGGAGAGTGGTATCCCCCTGTTCCGGAAGGCGTCCTGACCCCCGGGGAGTATGTGGAATTTCTGACGGACAGGATTGCTCAGGCGGCCGCCGAGAGTTGGCAGAACCGGAAGCCCGGGTATATTGCCTGGGGAATGGCGTACACCCCGATTGGTCATGGTCGGCGGACCACTTACTTTGACGATCTGTCGAAGAGGCCGGGGTTTGAGGAGATGCCCGGCACAAGAACGGAAAAGACCGCCAGCATGTATGGGACGACCCGCGATGAGAAGTTTGACTGCATTGAAGGATACGTGGACCACTCCGCCCACTTCCTTTTCACCTTTGACGGAAGCAGACAATTGACCGGGGCCGTCATCAATATCGCCTGCACCGCGCAGGAGACCGAACAACTGAAGGAGACTTCCGCGGACTTCTGGGAAGATGCCAGGAAGGCGCTTCGAAAGCAGTATGGCGCCAGTCTCTTTCTGCTCCCACAAACGTCCGCGGCGGGGGGGCTTTCGCCCCGTCCAATGGTCAATCGAAAAGCAAGGCAACGCATGCTCGATATGAAGGGCATGTCATCGCGTGAGGAAATTGCCAGGCTCATCAAGGTCGCGTTCGATGAAACGCTGGGCTGGGCTTCAAAGGAGATGAAGGACCGCCCTGTCTTCAAGCATGCCTCGAAGATCATTCAGTTGCCGCGGCGAATGGTCACGGAGGAGGAATACCTCAGCATAGGGCGGGGGCTGGCGGAGCTTGAACGCGCCCCCGCGTCCAAGGCGCCGGATGCAAATGTCCGAGCGATTGAAGACGGTGTCGTTTTTGCCCGGAAACAACGGTGCCGGCGGGTCCTCAGACGCTACGAAGAGCAAGAGAGGATAAGGACCTGCGACATGGAGCTGCATGTGGTCCGGATCGACGACATTGCACTTGCGACGAACTCTTTCGAGCTGTTTGGGGATTACGGAATCAGAATACAGGCTCGAAGCCCGGCGATGCAAACTTTCGTCGTCCAGCTTTGCGGCGGCGGCCCCGCGAGTTACCTTCCCACGCGGCAGGCGGAAGCTGGCGAAGGCTACAGCGCCTGCGTTTACTGCAACGATGTCGGATCAGACGGCGGAGATCTCCTCGTCAACGAGACGCTTCGCCTGATCGCGGAAATGTGGCCATCGGCGAAGCAGAGTCCAGCGGCGCAATGAAGAGGCAGGCAAATGCAAACAGCGGCGAAACGAACCATACCGTTTACGCTTCCGTGGAACGATGCCCCGATCGATCTGTCATTTCTCTATGAGAATGAGAAACCGGCGGGGCGGCATGGATTTCTGCAAGCCAGGAACGGATGCATGGTGTTTGAGGATGGGACCCCGGCCCGTTTCTGGGGGACCAATTTCAACAGCGCCGCCAATTTCCCTTCACACGAGTATAGCGAAATCGTCGCGCGCCGTTTGGCCAAGTTCGGCGTCAATCTGGTCCGTTTTCATCAGATGGACGGGGACTGGTCCACGCCCAACATATTCCAATTCACGAAAGGCCCTCGGCTTCATGCCACCCAGCATCTTGACCCGGTCAGCCTTGAGCGCCTCGATTACCTGATCCATTGCCTGAAGCGGGAAGGAATCTATGTCTACATGGATCTGCTGACCTACCGGAAGTTCCGAAGCGGTGACGGCGTCGCAGCGGCGGACGAACTGGGCCATTCGGCTAAGCCTTACTCCAATTTCGATCCGCGGCTCGTTGAACTCCAGAAGACATTTAACGAGCAACTCTGGACACACTTGAATCCCTACACAGGCCTGGCCTACAAGGACGACCCCGCTATTGCGCTGACCGCAATCACCAACGAGAACGACCTGTTCACTCAGGATCTTGTCGGCAACTTGATTGAGCCCTATCGCCGTCAACTGCAGGAGCGGTTCGTTGCGTGGGCAACGGGCCGGGGCCTGCCGACTCCGGATGTGCCGATTGACATGACGGGCAAGGACCCGAACGCCGTGGCTTTCCTGGGGGACCTGCTGAAGTCCTATTATTCCGCCATGATCCGGCACATGCGGCAACTCGGCGTGCGTGTTCCTATTGCCGGAACCAACTGGGTGAGCGGCGGCGCCCCGCTGCTCGACGCGCAGCGGGTGGCCGACTTCACGGACAGCCACACCTATTGGTACAAGTGGGGTGTATGGACGACGACGGAGAAGCGATTCAATAATCAGTCCATGCTGGGCGAACGCGATCCGTGGCTCTGCCTGCTTTCGTTCATCCGCGTTTCGGACAAGCCATTCTTCATTTCGGAATGGGATGACCCCTGGCCCAATGAGTGGCGCGCTGAAAGTCCTCTTCAACTTGCGGCAGTGGCCTGCCTGCAAGGCTGGTCCGGCGCGGCCATTCACACGTATCGCTACGACTGCCGCGAGAACGTGGACCAGATTGCCGCCCCCATCACCTCCGGCGCGCTGGCCGGCGTGCCTTATCGCGGCGGCGTGTTCGACACCTTCAACGACCCGGCCAAGTTCGGCCTGTTCTATCATGCCGCCCTGATCATGCGGCGGGGTGACGTAAGCGAACCCGCTGCCATGACGGAGGTTGTGCTTCCGAGCCTGCTACATGATCCCAAGTCGGCTTGCTTGCCGGGGTGGATCAGGGCAAGCCAGGTTGCGGCGACGAAGGGGGCTGCCGAAGTCTGCAAAATTGCCATGCGCCTGCCCGGCGCGCCCGAGCGAGGAACCCGTCAGGTGTCAATGGACGCAACGATTGTGCCCCCGGACGCCACCGAGATTCGTTCGGAAACGGGAGAACTGTACCGGAATATAGCCCGGCGCTATGGGGTCATTGACACGCCTCGGACCAAGGTGGCCTACGGGTTCCTGGGCGCGGCCGGCGAGGTTGCCATGCGGGGACTGAAGGTGAAGTCGGCTACCGACTTCGCGGTCATTGCCATCAGTTCGCTGTCGGACGCCGATACGGCGCACAGCAACAACTTGCTCCTCACGGCAGTGGGCCGCGCGGACAACACCGGCGCTGAGTACGACGCTGACCACACGGTCCAGCTCCAGTTGGGGCATGGCCCGATCCAAATTGAGGTGATCGAAGCCGCGATTGAACTCGAAACCCGAGTTATCGGGTTGAAGATTTCCGCGGTCAGCTCGACCGGCGCCCTGATTGGGCCGGTCTCGGAGAGCTATAAAGATGGCAAGCTGCAGTTCAGCATCGGTGGCATGTATCCGTCGATGTACTATCTGATTCAACAGGTCTAACAGCCGGTCGCACTTCGGCTCGGGTGCGACGGGTCGTTTGATATCGTCCATCAGTGGATCAAGGGAGTTGAGGAGTGAACAAGGAATTGGCCCCTGTCCCAAAGATCATCCAAACAAACCCCGCTATCGGCGAACGCGGATTGATCCATGTCTTTGGTGGAGATCCATTGAAGCCAAGCCCGTATGTGGTGGGGATACACGGTGGGGGCTGGGGCAATGGCGACCAGACATCGTATTCGTGGCTATGGCCCCGAATCAGTGCGCTGGGATTCCCTCTGGTGCTCCCCAGTTACCGCATACTCCCCGCGTTCCGGTTCCCTTGTGCCTACGACGACCTTGTCCATCTCCTGGCATGGCTTCGCGAGAATGGAACTGCGCATGGATTGGCCCCTTCGGGATGCTTGCTGTTGGGAGGTTCTGCGGGCGGGCACCTGGCTATGCTGTTGGCGACACGCGCCACGAAAGAAAACCTTCCCATGCCGGACATTCGGGGTGTGGTCAATTATTGCGGCATCATGGATATGCCGGCCCAATGTGCCTTCGATATGAGTCGGGACTCCACAATGGTCAGGGCATTTCTCGACGCGACGCCGGAGTCCAGTCCGTCCGTCTATCGTGAAGCCTCCCCGCTTTGCCACATTCATGACCATGTACCCCCGGTGTGGATGGCTCACGGCACGGCCGATGGCACGGTTCCGGTCGATCAGTCTCGGAACATGGCCCGCACCCTGGTGAAGGCCGGCTATGATCCCATCTATCTGGAGGCCCGCGGGCTTGGCCATACCATGATCGAAATTGGACCGCTGGGCAAGGCCCTCGAACCCTATAAACTGTTGTTCGAAGAGGACGTGCTGCGGTTTATTGAACGTTCTTTGCAGGAATGAAGTACTCATGCAGGGAATTACGGATTTCCCGGAGAAGCAGCACTTGCCCGGGGAGCGGGTGAAAGGAACCGTATTGTGACTCTGCGCGGGTCGGACGCAATAGGGCTGAACGTCGTCGCGGTGGCCGGTGCGGGGAATAGCCTGAGAAGAGTCGTGTCCCGCAAACGGCATTATAGACGGAGGACGCCTTGAGATGATTTCACCGAAGCAGTTTCTCGTGGGCTTTGCCGAAGTGGACATCACGCCAGCCGAACTCCCGCTCATGGCCGGCTATTACTACGAGCGCCGCGCCACGGGCGTGCATGACCGGCTGTACGCCCGCAGCATGGCTATCGGCGATGGCCAAACGGTCGTTGTGCTCTGTGTGACGGATTTGATCTTTTCGCCAGTGGAACTGGTGGCGGCCACGCGTGCGGCAGTTCAAGAGAAGTGCCGGCTTCCCCCTGAGCAAGTAATTCTGGCTGCGATCCACTCCCACACCTCACCCGACCTGCGTAACGAGAAAGCGTACGCGGCCGGCCTGCCTGAGAGACTGGCCGAGTGCGTGGCTCAGGCCCTCCAGAAATTGGCCCCGCGCGACCTGAGGGTCGGTCGCACGCAGCCGCACCCCGGCGTCCAGTTCATCCGCCGTTACCGGATGAAAGATGGCTCGGTCAGGACCAATCCCGGCATCGGCAATCCGGAGATCCAGACGGCCCTCGGCACGCCCGACCCGGACCTTATGCTCCTCATGGCCGAAGAGAAGGGCAAACTCCGTGGAGGGGTCGTACACTTTGCCCTGCATTGTGACACCGTGGGCGGGACGGAACTTTCCGCCGACTGGATCCACTACCTGCGCGAGCGAATGCGTGGAGAAATGGGCAAGGACTTCGCCTTGCTCACTCCCATCGGTCCCTCAGGCGACATCAACCACTGGGACGTCTTCGGCGAAGGGGCTCTGCGCGGCTTCGCCGAGACTCAACGCATCGGCCACAACCTGGGCGACGGCGCTCTGAAAGCCTGCGGAAATCTCCAGCCCATTCCTGTCGGGCCGGTGCGCGTCCTGCGCCGTTGCGTAGAGGTCTCCACGCGCATGCCCACGCCGGAGCAACTCGCTCAAGCAAGGGTCTTGATGGGGCAGCCTCCGCCGCCGGGAGTAGACTTTACGCTCGATCGTGTCATTGCCCTGCGTCACATGCGCGTCGCTGAAGCCGGCCCTCATCTATCGCTGGAGGTCACCGTCCTGGCCTTCGGCAACGTCGCATTCGCAACCATGCCCTGCGAACTCTTCACCGAACTGGGGCGGCGAATCAAGAGGGCCTCACCCTTCGAGTTTACCTTTGTCTGCACCCACGCGAACGGCGGTTGTGGTTACATCGGCGAGATGCACAACTACGCGGAAGGCGGCTACGAGGTGACTTCCTCAATCGTCACTCCCGGTGCAGGCGAAGCGCTGGTGGAAGCGGCGGTAACGTTGCTCCAGGAAGCCGCGCAAGGGCGTAGGTAGCATAACAACCGACGGGACGCACGAGGGTTCTTCTTCAATTCGAAGGAAGACAGATGAAGATTACGATTGTTGGAGGGGGTTCCTATTGTTGGACACCGACGCTGTTCCGCGACATCGTCTGCACCGACGGGCTCCAAGGCAGTGAAATCGTCCTGGAGGACATCAACAAGAAACATCTCGACGATTTGCACGCGTGCTGCAAGGCCATTTTGGCGCAGTTGGGCAAGACGCGTCAGTTCAGGCTCCGCGCCACGACCGATCTGCCTGCCGCCCTCCGGCGGGCGGACTACGTCATTTTGACGATTACCACAGGCGGCTACGATGCCATGCAGAACGACCTGGAGATTCCGTACAAGTACGGCATCTGGCAACCGGTCGGCGATACGATCGGGCCCGGTGGCATCTCTCGCGCACTGCGCAACGTGCCGGTCGTGGTCGGCTTGGCAAAGGCAATGGAACGGTATTGCCCGAATGCCTGGGTGCTCAACATCACCAATCCAATGTCCGCGCTGACGCGGTGCATCTGGCGCGAAACGAGCATCCGTTGCATCGGCTTGTGCCATGAACTTTACGGCACGCTCTCCACCATGCAAAAACTCCTGGGGTGCAGTAACTGGCGGACGGACCTCGACTGCGTCAGTGTCGGGGTGAACCACATGCCCTGGATCATCAAGTTGCACTACAACGGCCAGGATGCTTTCCCTCTCCTTCGCAAGGCGTTGGCTGAAGGCAAGATGCCAACGGGGTCCAAGGGACCGGGGACGGCATTGGATAATACGCTGGTGGGTTCCAACCAGGTGAAGTTCGCATTGTTCAAAGCCTTCAACGCTCTGCCGGCTGCCGCGGACCGGCACCTTGTGGAATTCTTCCCATACTTTTGCACGGACAAGATGCGCAAGGGCGCTGCGATGGGTGTCAAACTTACGACTATTGAGGAGCGGCGCAAATGCTACACCCCCGAATGGAAGAAGAACGTGGCCAATATCACCCACGGCAGGAAGAAGATTGAAGCGAAGGTCTCGCAGGAGTCGACGTCCAAGGTCATTGCCGCGCTGGCGGGAATGATCGAATGGAAAGACATTGTCAATATCCCCAACGCCGGTCAAGTGCCGGGCATTGATAAAGGTGTCGTGGTCGAGACGCTGGGGCTTATCGGTCGCGATCACGTCTATGGCTTCCCCGTAGGCGACGTGCCACCGGGCGTCATCACCCAGGTTCAGCGCCACGGCGCGAATCAGGAAATGACCGTTCAAGCCGCCCTTACCGGTGACCGCGGCATGGTTCTTCAGGTCATGCTCAATGACCCGCTATGCGGGAGCATTCGCGACTTCCGGATGATGGAAAAGATGATGGACGAACTGCTGCTCGCAAATAAGAAGTGGCTGCCGCAGTTCTTCCGGAGGTAGTCGCCCCCGACGACCCACCGCCTGTGGAGACGGTAGAGCCATGTCCCATGTTCTGGCGCTGGATGCCGGCACGACCTCGCTGAAGTCGCCGTCGCCGGACATCATGGCAAGTCCCGAGTGAGAGGTTTGGATGAACACAATCTGGACCCTGGAGTGGCTGACCCCCAACGGAGGGATCATCGCCGATTCCGTAGATTCCTCCCGTGGTGGAGTGCTGCATCTGGCCCCTCCGGCCGGTGCGAAGATTGTTGAAATGCGGATGACCATTCCGCTGACCGATGTGAACGGAATCTGGCGTGCACCGCCGAACCGCGCCACGTTACAGAAGGTGACCTGGACGGGCAAGGAGGTCGCAGGGCCATACTGCGCCTCCGGATTGATCGCTTTTGTAGACCGTTCATTACGCAATGTGGCAGCGCTTCTGCCGCTGCCAGCAGCTCAGGAGAGCATCACTTCCTGGCAGCTCAATCAGGCGAGAGGGGAGTACTGCGTCACGATTCAATGGGTCGAACAGGACGGGGGGGGCAGGGAAGTCCTCTTTTGCGGTGACCCGCTGCCGGTCCACGAGGTCGCGCGGCAGCTTCATGCGGCGGTTCCGCACGATGCCATGCGTGACGCCGCCGAGGCGGTTTACGAGCCCTCCTACTGCACATGGTACGCGTTTCACGGCGCGCTCGAACAGGCGGAAGTGATGCGTTGCGCACGGCTGGCGCGCGATATTGGCTTCGGCTGTTTCATCATCGACGACGGATGGATGTATGACGCGGCGCAGCGTGTGACCGGTCCCATCGGGGCGTGGAACCGGGGCAACGGCGATTACGTTCCCTCGAAGCGCAAATTCCCGGACTTCGATGGCTTCGTAAAGAATCTGGCGGAGATCGGTCTGCGCCGATTGCTCTGGGTGGCGCCCTTCATGGTTGGCGGGGAAACGGAGAGCTATCGCCGTTTCGGTCCACGCCTTCTTTCGTCATGGCTTGACGAAGGGTTTGCTTGCATCGATCCGCGCCAGCCGGACATGGTCGCTCACCTTGTGGAGAAGATGTCGGGACTGGCGCAGCGGTATGCCATTGACGGATTCAAGGTGGACTACGACTATGCGCTTCTGGGGCCCGGACGCGAGGCGCGCGGTTTGGGCGACGCTTACTCGGAGTGCGTCAAACGCCTGATCGCGGCCGTCCGCAAGGTGAATCCGCAGTTCGAGTGGAACCTCATCCCCAACCCATTTTCCTGCAGCGTTACCAATGCTTTCCGCTGCGTCGACGTGCCGTACGACCCCGAGACAAACCGTATGGTTATGGCGTCCTTCAAGGCAGTCGTCGGGCGCGCGGCATTACACTACGATCCGTCGCTATGGAGGCCGGATTCGTCGTTGGAGACTCTTCATCGTCACATGGCGCCGTCGGTCTTCTGCGTGCCCTCGGTGGGGGCGGACATCCTGCGCCTCCCTGAGGAGCACCGTCATGCGCTGCGTCAGTGGCTGGGCTTCTACCGGCGGCATCAACGCGTGTTGGCTTTCGGGGAATTCCTTCCGGTCTGGGCGGCAGGGGACATTCAGAGTTTTCACGCATCGCTGAACGGTAAGCGCGTGTCCTGTGTGTTCTCCGAGTTTCCGGTAGATCTGCCGACCGAAACAGAAACATGGCTATTGAACGCCGGCACTGGGTCGCGAGTGCACGTGGATTGCAAACGCAGCGTGTCAATCGCCGTAGAAGACTTGGATGGTATGAATAGCGGCGCGTGGAGGACCCTGCGCAAGGGGGGCCACCGGGTCGCCGTGCCCATCGGCGGCGTCGTCCATGTCAGGGCCGTGCGCGGCGGGACTTGAACCCGCGACCGCCAGCCCCCCAGGCTGACGTGCCGTCTAAGCTGCTATAGGGTCGCCGGAACTATGCACGGATGATTGGTGAGTTCCGCCAATTCTGTCAACCAAAGCAGCGACTCACCGGAACGTTGCCACCAGCCCATCTGCCCTGACCATATTTCGCCAAGGCTTCGGCTGGCAAACTGTTGACGGTTTGCTGACTGAAGCCTTGGTGGTTTTAACGGCGCTGTTTTGACGGGTGAACCGCAGCGGCCCCAGCGGTTCCGCCTTCCTGCACGGAGAGAGAGAATCCTTTGCGCTATTGTTCACGGCTGGAAACGCTGGCTAACCCGATGAATGTTCTAGAACCGGTTTCATAACTGCCTCAAGGTGATGATGAGGCAAGCGACATGAAAGAATCCACTATAGATCGTCAGGGTGCGGTCCCAACGAACGACCAAACG
>Ga0114951_10000781_pt1 | contig 42801 bp, 44 predicted proteins | sample AM7aDNAmetaG_FD_88677 | JGI IMG/M metagenome (GOLD analysis project Ga0114951, IMG submission 88677) | Freshwater microbial communities from Finland to study Microbial Dark Matter (Phase II) - AM7a DNA metaG | ecosystem: Environmental > Aquatic > Freshwater > Lake | place: Finland: Lake Alinen... | reverse complement strand
TTCAATGAGTTGCGCCGGGCGGCCGAGCAGGCGCGGATGGTCCTCATCCGCTGCAACCTGCGGCTGGTGGTGAGCATCGCCAAGCGCCACGCCGGCCCGCTGGCGAACCTGCTGGAGCTGATCAGCGAAGGGAACGTCTGCCTGATGCGCACGGTGGAGTGCTACGACTACCGGCGCGAAGCGCGCTTCGCCACCTACGCGACCTGGGCGCTCTCCAAGCACTTTGCGCGCGTGGTCCCGGAGGAGAACTACCGCCTCGCCGCGTTCGTCACCGGCCAGCAGGAGCGGCTCAACGCCACCGGCGACCTCGGCCATCTGGAGCGGGAGCGCGGCGAGTTGCTCGAGCACGTGCGCGCCTCCATCGCCCACGCCGTGGGCCGCCTGACGGCGCGCGAGCGCGCGGTGATCGAGTCGCACTACGGCACCGACGGACGCCCCGCCCGCACGCTGGAGGAGATCGGCCAGCGCTTCGGCCTCACCCGCGAACGCATCCGCCAGATTGAAGCCGGCGCCCTCGGCAAACTGCGCGACATGATCAACCCGGAGATCGTTGAAGGGTTGGCGTAAGCGCGTCCCCTGCCTTCTCACGGCCTGGTTCACCACGGAGTCACGGAGAACGGCGAAAGAGGGGAACCGCCGATGAACGCAGATAAACGCGGATAGGGAAGACAAGAGCGCCTATGCTGCGGGAGGGTGGCACTTCTGGTTTCTAATCGGCGTTCATCTGCGTCCATCGGCGGTTAATGACGTTGCCGTTGCCCTCCGATGCCGTTCTCCGTGACTCCGTGGTGAATCAGGAAGTCACTCGCAGGCGCAGTACCGCACCAGTTTGATGGCGCGGGCGAGGGTGGGGTACTCGCCGGAGGCGACGGCGCCGACCAGCGCCGCGCCGAAGGCGGATTCCTCGGTGCTGACGGGGAGCCGGGCGGGCATGACGAAGGTGTGGGCGAGAATGTCGGCCTGCAGGGGGTTGCGCCGCACGCCGTTGCCGCAGCAGATGAGCTCCTTGCGCGGCTTGACGCCGTTTTCGAGCATGTCGGAATAGTACAGGTGCAACTGCTCGGCGACCCCTTCCAGAATCGCGCGCGCGAAATGACCGGGGGTGAAATTGGCGGGGTTGACGCCGTGGAAACTGGCGCGCTTGGAGGGATCGAGGCGGCTGCCGGTGAAGAGCGGAATGCAGGTCAGCCCGTCCGCGCCGGGGCGCACGGAGCGCGCCAGCCGGTTCATCTCCTCGTACAGTTCCTCGTCGCCGGCGGCCCCGAAGAACGCGCTGCCTATGCTGCGGAAGAAATCCTGCAGCAGCGCGTACGACAGGCCGCCGCACAGCGGCGCGCCGACCAGCAGGAACCCGCCATCCAGGTGGGGCCGGGTATCCACGGAGGGGACGATGAGCCCCTTGGGGACCCAGGCGCTGACCTGCGCCCCGGTGCCGATGTTGAGCAGGAGCGAGTCGGCCGGGCAGCAGACGCTCCCGGCGAAGCTGGCCTGGTTGTCGCCGCAGCCGACGGCCACGCTGATGCCCGGCTGCAGCCCAAGGGCGCGCGCCACATCCGCCGTCAGCCCGCCCGCGCGGGTGCAGGACTTGCGCACGGGGGGGAAGATCTCCGACTTGATCCCCAGCCGCTCGATCAACGGTTTGTTCCAGTCCCCGATGACGACGTCGAAGACGCCCGAGCCGCCGCCGTTGGTGGGATCGGTCATCGGGCTTTCGCCGGTGAGTTTCATGACGAGGTAATCGGCCATGAAGCAGGCGTGGACGGGAGCGCCTGCGCCGCCCCGGGCGACGCGCGGGTCGCCGTTGGCGGCGAGCCAGAACAGGGTGCTGCCCATGTAGCCGGTGGCGGGGGTGCAGCCGGTGTGCGCGAACCCGCCGAGTCCGGCCAGTTCCATCATCCGGTTGATGTAGGTCTGATCCTTGCCGGGGAAGGACTCCTGGCAGCGCTGGTCGCGCCAGCCGATGAAGGGGGAGACCGCGCGTCCTTCCAGGTCCAGCAGCGCCATGCCGTGCATCTGGCCGGCGATGCCGATCCCCGTGATGCGCGTGGCATCCACCTGGCTGATCGCCTCGCCCATGCAGCCCATCGTCAAGTCGGCGGCGCGGTCGGCGTCCCATTCGCTGCGCCCGAGGGCCTTGTCGGCGGCGGAGGTGGTTTCGGATTCGTTGGCGGTCTCGCACAGGGAGAGCGTCTGGCCTGACTCGGTATCGAGCACAAGCGCGGCGATCTTGCTGGTGCCGACGTCTACGCCGACGATATAGGACATAGTGTGCCTTTCCTTGACCGGGTTCCGTAATTATACCCGGAAGCGCGGCGGAGTCGAGACGGACGGCGAGGACGAACGGCGATTTGCGATTACCGATTAGAAGCTGCTTTGCTCCGTTGAAATCATTCTGTTCCGTTCGTCAGGCCGCGAAGCGGCCGTCGGACTCTAGCCCACGGCGAGCGAAGCGAGTCGTGGGGGCAAGTCGTACCCAATCATCGAGCCCCCGAAGGGGGCGATGGAGCTTCCCGCCAAGGTTCCGTCGCCCCCTTCGGGGGCTCTCTTCACTCTCAAGTCATCTCGTTCCCCACGACTCGCTTCGCTCGCCGTGGGCTACTATCCATCACCCCCTGCGGGGGGTCGCGGGATGATTTCAACAGCCGTTCTTCGCGCGCTCAGCCGCCTTTCGTCATCAGCATCGCATGAATGGCGCGCGCGGCGCGTTTGCCCGCGCCCATGGCGGAGATGACCGTCGCCGCCCCGGTGACGATATCCCCGCCCGCGAAGACGCGCGGCTTGGAGGTCTGGCCGGTGGCCGCCTCGGTCTCGATGGTCCCGTGCTTCCCCACCTTCAGGTCGGGGGTGGTGGCCCCGATCAGCGGGTTGGGAGTGTTGCCGATGGCCACGATCACCGTATCCACCTCCATGTCGAACTCCGAGCCTTCGATGGGGATGGGGCGTCGGCGGCCCGAGGAATCCGGCTCGCCCAGCTTCATGCGCTGGCAGCGCAGCGCGCGGACGAAGCCCTTCTCGTCGCCCAGCACCTCCACCGGCGCGGTGAGCAGTTCGAAGCGCACCCCTTCCTCCTCGGCGTGGTGGGTTTCCTCGCGGCGCGCGGGCATCTCCTCGCGCGAGCGGCGGTACGCCAGCGCGACCTGTTCGGCTCCCAGCCGCAGCGCCGTGCGCGCCGCGTCCATCGCGACGTTCCCGCCGCCGATCACCACCACGCGCTTGCCGCGGATGATGGGGGTGTCGTACTCGGGGAAGCGGTACGCCTTCATCAGGTTACTGCGCGTGAGGTACTCGTTGGCGGAGTAGACCCCGCCGAGGTTCTCGCCCGGGATGCCCATGAAATTCGGGAGGCCCGCGCCGGAGCCGATGAACACGGCGTCGAACCCCTGTTCGAGCAGTTCGTCAATCGTGTCGATCTTGCCGATGACGGCGTTGAGCTGGATGTCCACTCCCAGGCGCTGGAGCGCCTCGACCTCGGACTGGACGATCGCCTTGGGGAGCCGGAACTCCGGGATGCCGTAGACCAGCACGCCGCCGGCTTTGTGGAACGCCTCGAAGATGGTCACGGAGTGCCCCATGAGGGCGAGGTCCCCCGCGCAGGTGAGCCCGGCGGGTCCCGCGCCGACGACCGCCACGCGCTTGCCGGTGGCGGGGGCCACGATCACCTTCACCTTCTCCACCTCGCCGAGGCCATAGTCGGCGGCGAAGCGCTCCAGCCGCCCGATGGCGACGGGCTCCCCCTTCTTGGCCAGGAGGCACACCTGCTCGCACTGGTCCTCCTGCGGGCAGACGCGGCCGCAGACGGCGGGCAGGGCGTTGTCCTCCTTGATGAGGCGGTTGGCCGCGGCGAAGTTCCCTTCCTTGATGAGGCGGATGAATTCGGGGATTTTCACCTCGACCGGGCACCCCTTGCGGCAAGGGGCGTTCTTGCACTGCAGGCAGCGCTGCGCTTCGGCGACGGCCGTCTCCGGGGTGTAGCCGAAGGGGACTTCCTGAAAATTCTTCACGCGCTCCAGCGGCTTCTGCTCCGGCATCGGGTGCCGGCCGGGGCGTTTGGCTTTCGTTTCGGGGGTATCGCTCATGGGGTTTCCTTTAGAGATCCGCCGAATCGGACGGATCCGGCCGATTATTTCGCCTGCCCTTCCATCTTGCACACATGGTCGAGCGCGGCGCGCTCATGGACCGCGTAGGTCTTCAGCCGCTTGATCAGCTCCTCGAAGTCCACCGCGTGGCCGTCGAACTCCGGGCCATCCACGCAGACGAAGCGCGTCTTGCCGCCCACGGTCACGCGGCAGCCGCCGCACATCCCCGTGCCATCTACCATGATCGGGTTGAGGCTGACCATGGTGCGGATGCCGAGTTGCTTGGTGAGCTGGCAGACGGCGCGCATCATCGGCACCGGGCCGACGGCGACCACCAGGTCGACCCTCTCCTTCGCATCCGCCATCTGCTGGAGCAGGTGCGTGGGGAATCCCTTGAAGCCGGTGCTGCCGTCATCGGTGGCGACCTTGAGCTCGTCGGAGTGCGCGCGCATCTCCTCTTCGAGGATCAGCAGCGACTTGTTGCGCGCGCTGATGATGCTGGTCACGCGGTTGCCGGCCGCCTTCATGGCGCAGATGATGGGGTAGACCGGGGCGATGCCGACTCCGCCGCCGATGCAGACGACGTGGCCGAACTTCTCGATATGCGTCGGCTTGCCCAGCGGCCCGACGACGTCCAGGATCCCTTCCCCCTCGTTGAGCGCGGCGAGCGCGCGCGTGCTGCGCCCCGCGACCTGGAAGATGATGGTGATCGTCCCGGCGGCCGGGTCGGCGTCGGCGATGGTCAGCGGGAAACGCTCGCCGGTCTCGTTGACGCGCAGGATCACGAACTGCCCCGCCTTGCGCTTGGCGGCGATCTTCGGGGCCTGCACCTTCATCAGAAGGATATTCTCGGCCAGTTGACGCTTCTGCTTGATGGGATACACGTTGCGCCCTCTCCCTGCCCGCGTGATGAACCAAGGTCATTCATTCCGGCCGTGTGCCGACACCGCCTCAAGGCGCGGATGTTACACGAAATGGGGGCGACGGCGCAACCGGGAAGGGAGGGAGTGTATCACATCCGTCTGCGTTGACCTTCTCGCCCGATGCCAATACAATGAGGGGAGCAGCTAAACCCGGTCCCGAGGATCCCATCATGCAAGTGACCTGCGCCTGCGGCAAGTTGTTGAACGTTCCCGATACGCTGGCGGGCAAGAATGTGCGCTGCCCGGCGTGCAGCAAGGTGTTCAAGGCGGATGGGGTCCCCGCGCCGGCCACGCCCGCCGGGAAAGTGGCGTTCGCCTGCTCCTGCGGACGCAAGCTCACCGCGCCGATCACCGCCGCGGGAAAGAAAGTCGCCTGCCCCGCCTGCAACAAGGACCTGGTGATCCCCGGCGCGCCCAAACCTCCCGCCGCGCCCAAGCCGCCCGCCGCTGCCAAACCGGCCGCCGCGAAAGCGCCCGCCGCCCCCGCTAAAGAGAGCGACGATGAGGAGGGGGGGCTGTACGAGGTGAGCAAGCCGCATTGCCCCAGTTGCAAGGCGGAACTGGAGATCAACGCCCAGTTCTGCATTCAGTGCGGCACCAACCTGTCCACGGGGACCAAGGCGCCGGAGGTGAACCTTGAACTGGATAAGAGCATCTCCGGCAAGATGTCTCCCAAGGTGAAATTGATCTTCATCGGCGTCGGGGCGTTTGTGCTTCTGGTGGGCGGACTGGGCACCTGGCTGGCGCTGAACCGGAAACCGGCCCACGCGCCCGCGACTTCCGCGACCACGACCACCCGCCCCGCGGCGAAGCCGGAGGTGGGGATGACGGATTACATTCCGTTCCTGGTGCGCCAGCCCAAGGCGATACAGATCAAGATGGACCTGATGGGGGTGCAGCAGTCGGTGGAGGCATTCAAGGCGACCAGCGGCCGATACCCGAAGGATCTGGCGGAATTGGAGACGGCCGGCCATCAGCTTCCCAAACTGCCCAAGGGGCAGCAGTACGATTACAACCCGAAGACCGGGGAGGTGTCGGTCTGGCAGCCGCCGGCGGAAGAGACGAAGTAGCCAATATGGCGCGGGTTATCCAACCCGCGATTATTGTGCGTTCTTCCGCTTTTCTTTTCCCCGCCTGCGGCGGGGACGCGGACTGGATAGTCCGCGCCACTTTGGCACGCCCCATCATTGCCTATTGGTGCAACTCCACCACATCCTTGTCCTGCAGGACATGGTCGCGCTTGACGAAGATTCCGTCGTACTTCCCGCTCCCCCAGACGCGCGCCGACTTCAGCGTCTCGGCCAGTTCCCGGTGAATCTGCCCCGCCAGGTCCACCACCGTGCTGCCCACCGGCATCGTGTACGGCCTTTCGAGATCGGGCTTCTTCCCCGGTTCCTTGGTGTAGACCCGGATCAGGCGCAGGAACTGGAAGAGCTGCGCCGGCATCTCCGCCATGCCCGTCCCCGCTTCGGCGCTGACGGGGAGAATGTCGAACCGGCTGCCGTAGTACTCCCGCAGAATCTCCAGCCGCTCCGGCGCGCCGGGAAGATCCAGCTTGTTGGCGATGATGAAGGTGCGCCGGAAAGTGTGCGACGGCTCCGGCTCGGCCGGGACGTCGCGGACGAGGGAGACCTTGATCGGCTCGAACTTCTTCAGGATCGTCTCCATCGCGTCCAGCAGATTGTCATCCCCCAGGTCGGCGACGAGAATCGCCGCATCGGCGCGGCGCACGGTATCGGGCATCCAGGTCTCGAAATAATCCTCGGTGATCGGCGGCAGGTCCACCAATTGCACCTGGACATCCTCGTACCGCGCCATCCCCGGCTGCGGGGCGTGGGTGGTGAAGGGGTACTCCGCGACGGCCACGTTGGCATTGGTGAGGGCGGCGACCAGCCGGCTCTTCCCCGCGTTCGGCGCCCCCAGCAGCGCGATCTGCCCCGCGCCCTCCTTCTCGACCAGGAAGACCTGCTGGACCTTCTTCGGCTTGCCCTTCCCCTCCGCCTGCTCCTTCCTCAGCACGGAGAGCTTGTGCTTCATGTCCGCCTGCATGTTCTCGGTGTGCTTGTGCTTGGGGAGCAGGCGGATCATGTTCTCCAGGCAGACGATCTTCTCCTCGATCGTCTTGGCCGCCTTGAACTCATGATCGGCCTTGATGTATTGCGGCGTCAGATTCGCGGGCATAGTTCGTCCTGATGTAAAGGAAACGGCAACGGCCAAGTCGAGACGAGATCACAAGATGGACAGGATGACAAACGGCTGTCGTTGCCCTCATCTTGCGTTATCTTGTCATCTTGTCAACGCCGCGCCGCAGATCCTGCCGTTACCGTTCTTTCAGCGTCTCCGTGACCTTCATCCCGAAGTGCCGCGCGCCGCCCATGCGGTGGGCGAGGATTTTGTCCCCGGCCTTCAGCGCGGCGACGCTGATGGAGCCTCCTTCGGGGGTGGTCAGGCGGATCGTCTCGGCGTTCTGGAGCACCAGCGCGATCTCCTTGCCGCCGGCCTCGGCTTTCACCAGCAGCAGCGGGCGGCGCTCGATCTTGGCGCGGCCGACGTAGGCGACCTGCGTGCGCCCGGCGGGGTCCACCACCAGCGTCTCATCGCCGGCCTTCAGGTCGCTCAGGTAACGCGTCTTGCCGCCGGGGACGAGGGTGTAGGCGTGCACCGCCCCCGCGTTGACGCGGAAGGGGCGCGCGGCGACGTACGGGTTCTCCAGCGTCTCGGAGTGCACCAGCAGGAACCCCTCGGTGGTGTTGCCGACGAGCATCCCCTGGCCGGGGGCCATGTTCGAGCAGGTGTCCACGCAGACGCGGTCCCCCATCCCCAGCGGGAGCACCTCGCGCACCGTGGCCGTTTCGAGCGCGACGGTCTCGCTCATTTCGCGCACGATGGCGACGGCTTTGCGGACTTCGTTCGGGTCGGCGCTGTTCAAGAGGACGCCGTCCACGCCCTTTTCGAGGATGCCCATGGCGGTGCGCGCGGCCTCGGCGTCGGCGACTTCGACCAGGATGTTCCCGCGCTGGGCGATCAGGTTCTCCAGCGGGATGATCGTCCAGTCGCTCATGCGCAGCAGGAGGAACTTGTCGGCGGGGGCTTTGGCGGCGGCGACTTCGTCCGCCTTGGAGCGCACCTCCATCTCGATCAGGTCGCGGCCGGGAACCAGGTCGCCGTCCGGGGCCACGATCATCATGCGCCCAAGCTCCTTCATGCGCGGCGCGTCTCCCTTGGCCAGCAGCACAGCGTCCGCGCCCGATTCCAGCGCGCTGACGGCCACCTGCTTGTTCCAGGGGATGATGCGAACCCAGACCCGTTTCATGCGACTCCCTTCTTCCATGAGGCCAGGGCGCAGCATGCTGCGCCCCTGCAACGGCTAGACGTGTCCGCAAGAAGACCGATGTGGCGCGGGTTATCAAACCCGCGATCATTGTTCGTTTCTACCGCATCCGAAACGCCCGCGGGCGTACCGCCCGCGACGCGGACTGGATAGTCCGCGCCACCTACGACTCGCGGGCTAAAGCCCGCGCTACACGGGTCGTTCGCTTCACCGCGCTTTGACGACGCGCATGGCGGCCTGGACGGACTTGTCATGGTGGACCATGGCGCTGATCGCCTCGACCATGCGGATCGGGCGGCGATGCTGGAAGATGTTGCGCCCGATGCTCACCCCGGCGCATCCGGCTTTCAGCGCCCCGGCGACCATCGTGAAGATCTCCTCGTCCGATTCCATCTTCTCCCCCCCGGCGATGACCACGGGCACGGGGCAGCCCTGGACGACCTCGACAAAGCTGGAGGGGTTGCCGGTGTAGACGACCTTGACCACGTCGGCGCCCAGTTCCGCCCCGACGCGCGCGGCATGCTTGACGTACTTGACGTCGAAGGGGTTCTGAATCTTCTCGCCGCGGGTGTACATCATGGCCAGCAGCGGCATTCCCCAGTCGGTGCACTTCTTGGCGACCTGCCCGAGGCTGCGGAGCATATCCATTTCCGTATCGGCGCCGAGGTTGACGTGGACGCTCACCGCGTCGGCTCCGAGGCGCACCGCCTCCTCCACTTCCGTGACATCCACCTTCGCGTTCGGGTCCGGGCTCAGCGAGGTGCTGGCGGAGAGGTGGAGGATCAGCCCGATATCCTGCCCCGAGCCGCGATGCCCGGCGGTAACGATCCCCTTGTGCAGGACGATGGCGTTGGCGCCGCCGTTGACGATGCCATCCACCGTTTTGGCCATATCGGTGAGGCCGCGGATGGGCCCGAGGGTAATGCCGTGGTCCATGGGCACGATCACCGTGCGCCGCGAGTTGCGGTTGATGATGCGCTCGAGACGAATACTCTTGCCGATCATGACGGGGAATCCTCCTGTGGAAATGGCCATCGTTGGCCGTTGGGCATTATCGGACTATTTGCGGGGGGAAGTCAAGACGGCGACGACGGCGGGGTTCACCGCAGAGACGCTGAGAGCGCGGAGAACGGCGGTTCAGGTTAACGGAGAGGGTGTTCACCACGGAGCTCACAAAGAACGGCCCATGAGGCCGTCGTGGTCGCCGTTGACCCGATTTGCCGTTCTCAGCGTTCTCCGCGTCTCCGCGGTGAAGCCATCGCCGTCAGCCCTTCTTGGCGCGGTCCATGGCGTCGTTGGCCAGGGCGTCGGCGCGGGAGTTCTGGGCGCGCGGGATATGCTCCGCCCGCCAGGCGCGGAACCCTTCCAGCAGCCGCCGCGCCTCGATGAACAGCGGCATCAAGCCGCGGCTCTTCACCTTGTAGCGCCCGTTCAACTGATGGACCATCAATTCGCTGTCGGCGCGGATGATCAGTTCGGACGTCCCGCGGTGGGCGGCCATCTGCAGGCCGGCCAGGAGGCCGCGATACTCCGCCTCGTTGTTGGTGGCGTGGCCGATGCACTCTCCATGCTCTTCCAGGACGCCCCCCTGCGCATCCATGAGCACCGCGCCGTACGCGGCGACGCCGGGATTCCCGCGCGAGCCGCCGTCGGTGTACAGCACGAGCGCGCCGGGGGAGAGCTCCGCCGCCGCGCGCGCGGGCGCGCGCAGGGGAGCGGGAGCGGGGGCGGGGGATTCGAGCAGCCCGTCGAGCTTTCGAAAAAGCGTGACGACGTCATCGCGCGAGAGATCGGGATGCTCCGTCAGCAGCGCGGGAATATCGAGGTGACGGTAGACGGAGCGCAGCAGGCGGCGTTCGGGGGATGGCGTATCCGTCAAGGCTGCTTCCCCTCGGGGGCGGGCTCGCCCGCTTCCATGCGGCGGCGCAACTCCCCTTCGCGCTGGGTCACGCCTCCCTCGTCGCTGACCAGCGGGGGAAAGGTGAGCATGACGGTTTGATGGTCGTACACCGTCCAGGGCCAGAGATTCTCGACGAACAGGTCGAGCGGGATCGTCTCCCACCAGGGCGGCTCAATGGGCGCCACCGTGCGCAGCCGCGCGTGGTGTGGGACGCTGGCGACGACTTCGAACACGCCGTAGGTCTGGAACGGGACATCCACCGGGGTCGCGCCGACGTCGACGCCGTTGAGCAGGACGCGCGCGCCCGGGGGGTCGCTTCGCAGGAGAATTTTGCGCTCGACGCAGCCGCCGCACAGCAGCGCGAGGGCGGCGGCCAGCGCCAGCGCCCCGGCAACGGCGCGGGCGCGCCAGAAGGTCTGAAACATCAGCGATCCTTTCGACGTGAATGACAACAGCAATCTACCGCAGGCCGGGGAAAAGAACAAGGGGAAGGATGAGAATGCAGGGTGCATGAGGGGCGCGCAAGCGCTCCCGAGAGTGCAGAGTTCAGAATGCAGAAGTGGACAATGAATTCCCGCGTGCCGTCGCCTTCATTCTGCATTCCGCACACTCAGCAGTTTCGCCTCCATCTTTTCAGTGTCGAGGATCGCCACGGTGGGTTTGCCGGTGAGCCAGCCGCCGGTTTCGCCGGGGTTGATCAGGAGCGCGCCGCCCGCGTCGCGGCTCAGGGCGGCTTTGTGGCTGTGGCCGAAGATGAAGACCTCCGCGCGGCGAAGGTCGGCGGGAAGCTTGTCCGGCGGAATCCAATCGTGCATGACGACGATGCGGCGTCCGCCGAGCGTGAAGAGGTGTGGCGCGTCGTACACCTCTTTCCAAAGCGCTCGAATGCCGGTGCGTTCCCCGTCGTTGTTGCCGAAGACGCCGTACGCGGCCCCGTCGAACTTGAGCAGTTCGCGCACGGCAAAGGGGGCCACCAAGTCCCCGGCGTGGAGGAGCGCCTCCGCGCCCGCGCCGCGAAGCAGTTCCAGCGCGCGCCGGATGTTGGGGAGATTGTCATGCGAGTCGGAAAGCACGCCGATCTTCATGTGGGTTCCTTCCTCCTGTTCCCCGCGGCCCGAAACGAATGCAGATTGTAGACCCGCCCGCGCGCCGTAGCAAGGGAGGTTCGTTCGGCTGGAAATCGTGTCGCGCGACGGCCATTAAGCACAGCACTTTCTGCCGAGTCTTCCCTTGACACTCCCCGGCGAAAGTGGTAGAAAGCAGCCCTCATTGGCGCTTTTCACAACGGGGCAGTTGTAAAAGTGGGCATGGGGCGGAAGGACTTGGGCAAACAGGGGAGTGGAAGGAGGTCGTCGATACCCATCATGTCGTACGAGTACGGAGTCGTGTTGCCATTACACGACGGATTTTCATTAACGTTGGAATTACTGAGAAGGAGAAGACTGTGAAGAGATACTGGGATGCCCTGACGAGCGCGTTCACCCTGATCGAGCTGCTGGTCGTGATAGCCATCATCGCTATTCTGGCCGGAATGTTGCTTCCCGCGCTGGCCTCCGCCCGCGAAAAAGCGCGCCGGACGGCTTGCCTGAACAATCTGACGCAGTACGCGCGCGGGCTGGAAAGTTACGCCAGCGACTACGCCAACTACTTGCCCTGCTACCCGGGCTACGGCGTTGATCCCGCTTCCGCCGCCGGTGTCGTGGTGTACAAGCAGATCATCAGCGGGGCCACGCAGTCCGTCAACATGACGCCGCTCACCGACGGCAACACTATCCCCGGCGCTTCCTTGTTCCGCACGATCGCCATCGGGGAAGGCTCCACCGTCGCCACCGCCAACAGCGGCATCCTGCATGTCGGCCCGGTTGGCCTCGGCAATCTCTTCGCCGCCGGCTACATCGGCGACACCAAGTCCATCATCTGCCCGACCGCCGGCGATAGCATGCTGCCGGACTTCTGCGCGGGCAAGGGACTCAGCAAGCAGGTCGAGCTCAAGAGCCTGGGCGATTTCAGCGGCAAGTCCCTGCTCCAGGGCAACTGGCCCATTCAGGTGACGAACGGTTGGGTCTCGGGGGACACCGATTCCTACGGTTTCCAGAGCAACTACAACTACCGCGACGTGCCCATCACCAAGTGCGATTCCGCGGGCGCGCTGAAGAACGCCGGCCTCTTCGATACCGTGAAGCCCACCTTGGATGCGACCGTCGGCTGCCCGCAGTTCAAGACGCAGAAGTTGCTGGGCAACCGTTCGCTGGTTTCCGACAGCTTCTCCCGCAAGGACGCGGCCGGCGAATTGGGCATGGGCACCTTCGCCCATCGCGACGGCTATAACGTCCTCTACGGCGACTGGAGCGCCAAGTGGATCGGCGATCCGCAGCAGAAGATCATGTACTGGAACGTCTCCAACACCCACATGCATGCCGGCACCACCATTGTGGACGGCGTCGTCACGGATAACGTAAAGGACAGCGCCTCGATCGCTTCCATCTGGGCGCCGGTCGTCGATACCGTTGCTGACGCCACTGGCCCCTCGCTCATCTCCGGCGCTACGGAAGGGTTCCTCGTCTGGAACACCTTCGACACCAACGCCGGCGCTGACGTCAAGTAATCCTGTCTGATACAGAGCGCGGGCGGGCGACAGCGCGTCGTCCGCCCGCGCTGTTTTAACGACGGCTGGCGCGATTTTTGCGAGATTGCTATACTGACTTTGCGCTGACTCCCTGTTGCGCACAGGCCCGTCTTTCATCGCGGCTTGCCTTCGTTAGGATGCACGACGTCCATGGCCGGATTTTTCAGATCGTTGTTCGGCGGGAAGGCCGCGCCGGCCCCCGGAGGCTTCCAGGCTTCGCAAGCCGGCGCGCAGAAGTACGTCGAATATCAGAAGATGAGCGTGCACGGGGAACTGGCCGCCAGCCGCAAGCGCGTGGTGGTGATGACCCTGAACAACGACCTGCGCCTCTTCCTGGAGCAGAACCTCCGCCCGGTGGTGAAGGCGCAGGGCTGGGAGTACACCGACCACTCCAGCGCCGATGGGGCCGTCGCCGCGCAGGTGGTCGTCCTCGACGTGAACCCCTTCAGCGACGCGCGCCTGCACGACCAGTACGACAAGATTCTGCGTTTGAAAAAGTCGATGGGGAAGTCGCGGAACGACACCTTCTGCATGATCGGGCGCCGCGAGGACCACAAGCGCTACCCGCGCGGCACCTATCCGAACCTCTGGTTCTTCTGCATGAAGGAGGGGGACCTGATGAGCCGGGACGTGGACCTCCCCGTCGACGGCACCCCCACGGTGGTCGGCCCGCTGCTGTTCAACTTCGCGGATATCGTGATGGCCATCGAGGGACGGTTGACGGCGTAAGAACGACGATTGCAGATTACTGATTACGCGGTGCGCCGCGCGCACCTGTGAATTGCGATTTCTGATTTGGACGAGGGAGGAAAAGGGGTCTGGCTGCTTTTCCGTCGTTGGAAAAGTTGCCTGACCCCCTTTTCCCGATCAGGCGAGGCCCCGTGAGCCGACCAAACATACTCCTTCTGGTCGTGGACTGCCTGCGGGCGGATCACGTCTACCAGCCCGGGCTGGCGCACACTCCCACGCTGGACGCCATGCGCGCGGGGGGTTTCTCCTTCCTGAACACCATCACCACCAACACGCAAACCACCCCCGCCTTCGGCTGCCTGCTGACCGCAAAGTACCCCTTCGAGACCGGCATCCGGTCGCTGTACGGGCATCGGCTGGCGGAAGGAGTCCGCACGCTGCCGGAAATGCTGCGCGCGGCGGGGTATCGCACGGTCGCGGAGGTCTCCGGCCCGCTGGCCGAGGAGGCGGGCCTCAACCGCGGCTTCGACGAATACCGCTTCCGCTCGAAGAAAGTGACGCTGTACGGGGAGTGGGGGGATGCGCTGCTGGCGAAGTTCCGCGCGACGCCCCCGGCCCCCTGGTTCATGCTGCTCCACCTCTGGGAGGTCCACCTGAAGCGGCGCGTGCTCCCGGAGTGCGACAACGACCGATGCGGGAAGACCTCGTATGCGCGCGCGGTATCGAGCCTGGACCTTTATCTCGGGCGGCTCCTCCAGGCGCTCCCGCAGAACACCGTGGTGGCGCTGACCGGCGACCATGGCGAGATGATCACCCAGTCCGCGCGCGAACGGAAATGGAAGAAGGCCCGCAAGCGGCTGTACATGTTCCTGCACAAGCACCACCTGACGTCGCGCCACCCGGCGCACGCGCTGCGCGGCTGCTGGGAGGGGCATGGGCACATGCTCTACGACGAGTTGATCAAGGTGCCTCTGGTTCTCCACGGGCCGGGAGTGATCCCCCATGGCGCGTCGGAAAAGCAGGTGCGCCACGTGGACATCCCGGCGACGATTCTGGAGCTGGGGGGCGCGGCCCCGGCGGCGGGGCTGACCGGCCGGAGCCTGATGGAGATGGTGCGCGGCGCGCCCGGCGAACACCGGGACGCTTACACCGAGGTCGCCGGCGCGCAATACTTCAACAAGGATCTGGCGCTGGCGGCGCTGCGCACGGAGAACCGCTACAAGTACATTTATGCCCCGTTCAACAACCGCTTCAAGCCGGAGTTGTTCGACCTGGCGGCGGACCCCGGCGAGCGCAGGGACATCGCCAGGTCCTCCCCCGACATCGCCGCCCGGCTGCGCGGGGCACTCGACGCAATGGCTGTCGAGCGCATGCCCGGCATGGAGATGACCGACGCTGAGAAGGCCGCCGCGCTCGAACGGCTCAAGAGCCTGGGGTATCACGACGTGTGAGGATGCGAAGACTCGCGGGCTGAAGCCCGCGCTACACGCGTTGCGCGGGAAAACTGTGCAGCGCGAGCTTTTGGCCCGCGCGGAGACCATGTAGCGCGGGTTCTCAAACCCGCGATCATCGTTCGTTTCTACCTTCCTCCGAACGGCAAATCCCCAGCAGCGCCCACCCTCCTGGGCCAGGGCGCAGCATGCTGCGCCCCTACACTCGCTTCGACGCGGCGCCGCCAATCACCAATAATCAATCAGCAATCATCACTTATCAATTCGGCCCCCCGCCTCCCTCAACGCCTTCAGCAGCCGCTGGAAATCCTCCGGCGGCTCGGCGCGCAGGTCCATCTCCTTCCCGCTGATCGGGTGGGCAAAGCGGATGCGCCGCGCGTGCAGCGCCTGGCGGCTGATCAGCGGCTCCGTCACCCCGCGTCCGCTGCGGCCGGCGACCTCCTCCATCGTCACCGCCTCCCCGCCGCCGTAGAGCGCGTCGGCTGCGACGGGGTGGTGCAGGGAACTCAGGTGGACGCGGATCTGGTGCGTGCGCCCGGTGTGCGGCTCGACGCGCACGAGGGTGAAGCGCGCGAAACGCTCCTCGACGAACCAGCGCGAGATCGCCTTGCGTCCGCCGGTGCGCACGCACATGCGCGCGCGCATCCGCGAGTCGCGCGCGATGGGCAGGTTCACCTCGCCCGAGTCGTGCTCCATCGCCCCGCGCACGATGGCGGCGTACTCCTTCTTCACCAGCCGGTCCTGAAACTGCGCCGCGAGGCGCGAGTGGGCGGCGTTGCTCTTGGCGGCCAGGATGATGCCGCTGGTGTCGCGGTCGAGCCGGTGCACGATGCCGGGGCGCAGCGGGCCGTTCACGTCGCTCAGCCCCGTCCGGCAGTGGTGCAGCAGCGCATTCGCCAGCGTGCCGTGCGCCGCGCCTCGCGAGGGATGCACGACCATGTCGGGGGGCTTGTTGATCGCCAGGATATCCTCATCCTCGTACAGGATCTCCAGAGGGATCGCCTCCGCCTCCAACCGGTCGGGGACGAGGATCGGGAGCTCGACGCGAACGCGGTCGCCGGGGCTCACCTGGACGCTGGGCTTGGCCGGTTTGCCGCCGAGGGTGACGCGCCCTTCGCGGATGGCGCGCGCCAGGAAACTGCGCGAGTAGTCGCGGAAGGCCAGGCTGAGGAACTTGTCCAGCCTCAGCCGCGCGGCCTCGTCGGCGACGGTGATCTCTTCAATGATGGGTTCGCCGGATCGTTCCATGCGGCTGATCATATCGGCGGGGGTGGAGGGAGGTCAAACGGGGATGGGATGGCGTCATCCATTAGAGGTCATTGCGAGGCCGAGCGCAGCGAAGGCCGTGGCAATCTTCCCGTTTGTCGTTGGCCGTTCCCTTGCCGTAACGGGCGGCAACGGAGAACTTGAAGATTGCCGCGTCGTGCCCCGCGTTCCGCGGGGGCACTCCTCGCAATGACGGCTAATTAATCAGCCGCCGTCGCCGCGCGGTATGCCGCCATGAGCCGCAGCGTGACCGGGCCGGGCGATTTCACGCCCAGCGCGCGCCGGTCCACGTGCCGCACTGGCATGACCTCCATCAGGGAGTTGGTCAGTAAAAGCTCCTCCGCCTCGAACAGCTCCCCCGCCGCGACGGGCCGTTCCTCAAGGGCGATGCCCGCCCCCTTCGCCAGCTCCATCACCACCGCGCGTGCCACGCCCGGCAGCAGGCCGCAGTGCGCCGGCGGCGTGACGAGCCCTCCCTCGCGCACGAGGAAGAGGTTCGCGGCGGACTCCTCGGTCACCTGCCCGAACTCATTCAGCAGGATTGCGCCGTTGGCGCCCGCGTCGGTCGCCTCCTGCCGGGCGAGCAGGTAGAGCAGGTAGTTGAGCGTTTTGTGCCGCGCCAGCGGGTTATGCGAGCTCTGGCGGTAGGCGCTGACGATGAGCTTGAGGCCGTGGCGGTAATGGTCCGCCGGGTACGCCTGCAGCGGGCGCACGACGATGAGGAGCGTGGGGTTCTCCGGCGGGTCCAGGCGCATGCCGCGCCCCGCCGCGCCGCGGGTGAGCGTCAGGCGCACGTAAGCGTCCGGGCAGGCGTCGGCCTTGAGGAGCGCGCCGATGGCGTCGCGAATCGCCTCGTCGGTCGCGGGAACGCGCAGGCGAAGAAACTCCGCCGAAGCGCGCAGCCGCGCGAGGTGGTCGCCAAGCCGGAAGAGCCGCCCGCCGTAAGCGCGCAGCGTCTCAAACAGCCCGTCGCCATACAGGAACCCGCGCTCGTGCGGCGAGAGCGCGGCGGCGGAGTCCTCGAGAATTGCGCCGTTGAGGTATACGTGAGCCATGCTGCTGCCCTGCAAAGGACAAAAGGGACATAAAGGACTGCAAGGACAGGATAACGCAAACGGCTACGCCCTGCAAAACCAGTGATCTTCACGGTTGCAGTCGCCAGCCGTGACGGCCGTTCCTGGCGATCTTGGCGTCTTGGCGGTTAGCTCCGTTGCCGTCAACGTTCGCAGCAGCAGCCCGGCTTGACGGCGGAGACGGTAATGCTGGCGGCGGCCCCCTCCAGGTCGGCGCCGACCTGGGTGGTGATCGGGTCGCCTGCGGCGTCGGCGCTGGAGTAGAGGTGGTCCGCGAGGATCTCCACTTGCGCGAAGCCCGCGTCGCGGATCGCCTGGAGGTACTCCGCCTTGCCGATGGCTCCCGCGATGCAGGCGGCATAGAGCGCCTCGCTGTGCCGCAGCTCCTCCGCCAGCGGGCGCAGCAGGACGATATCGCTGACCAGCAGCCGCCCGCCGGCGCGCAGCGCGCGAAACGCCTCGCGGAAGACGGCCGGCTTGTCGGGACTCAGGTTGATGACGCAGTTGGACATGACCACGTTGACTTCGCCATCCCGCAGCGGCAATCGCTCGATCTGCCCTTTGCGGAACTCGACGTTGGACAGCCCCGTGGTTTCCCTGAATTTCTCCGCGTTGCGCGCGGCCAGTTCGAGCATTTCCGGAGTCATGTCCACGCCGATCACGCGCCCCGTCGCACCGACGCGCTGCGCCGCCAGGAAGGCATCGCGCCCCGCGCCGCTGCCGAGGTCCAGCACCGCGTCCCCCTCGCGCAACTGCGCGAAGCTGACGGGGTTCCCGCAGGAGAGCCCCAGGTCCGCGCCGGGCACGGGATGGTCGGGCATGACGTAATGCTTGTTGCAGCAGTTCGATCCTTCGCGGCAGTCCCTGCCCGCGCGCGCCACCTCGCCGTAGGCCTTCTTCACCAAGTCGTGGGTTCGATCACTTTGTTTCATGGCATTGCTCCTTGAGAAATAGGACCTCTTCAATGATCTTGGCGGCATCCCTGACGAGGCCGGGACAAACCGCCTTTGTGACGCCCGTTTCATGCGCCTTTGCGGAACCTTCCTTCGTGCTCAGGTCGCAGTCGAGCAACTCGCGGCACAGAAGCGAGCCATGGAGCGCCTTGAAGCGCGCCATGAATTCCTGTGCCAGCCGATGCGCCTCCTGCTTGGCCGCCGAATCGCTCCCATCCGTGACGGCGCATTGGAGGCCGACGACCATCAGCGCGCCGGTCACCGCGCCGCAGACGTTCCCGGTCTTCCCCATGCCGCCGCCGAACGCTTGGCCGACCCGGATGGCCGTCTCACGAGGCAAACCATATCTTTCGCCACAGCAGACTAGAACGGCCTGCGCACAGTTGTAGCCTTCCAGGAACATCTTCATGGCCGCCTTCGGGTTGCCGCTCACTTGTCTCGGCATGGCAGGGGCTGCTCCTTTTGCATCTGAAGACAACCCGCCACGCTGCTCAACTCGGCCGGGTCGTCGGAAAACCATCTCGTCTTGAGCCACAGGCTCACGTTAACAAGACCGATCAGCACCGGCACCTCCACCAGCGGGCCGATGACGGCCGCGAACGCCGCGCCATGGTTGATGCCGAACACCCCCACCGCGACGGCGATGGCCAGCTCAAAGTTGTTGCTGGCGGCGGTGAAGGAGAGCGTGGCGGACTTGGCGTAATTCGCCCCCGCCTTCCGGCTCATCCAGAAGCTCAGCAGGAACATCACGACGAAGTAGATCAGCAGCGGGATGGCGATGAGCAGCACGTCGCCGGGCCGCGCGATGATCCTCTGCCCCTGCATGGAGAACATCACCACAATCGTGAACAGCAGCGCCACGAGGGTGATGGGGCTGATCTTCGGGATGAACTTGTTGTGATACCATTCTTTTCCCCTGAGCCTGACCAGCGCGAAACGTGTGATCATGCCCGCCAGGAACGGGATGCCCAGGTAGATGAAGACGCTCCGCGCGATCTGCCCCATGCTGATTTTCACCGCCGCGCCCGAGAGGCCCAGCAGCGGCGGCAACAGGGTGATGAAGAGCCAGGCGTAGAGGCTGTAGAAGAGCACCTGGAAGATGGAGTTCAAAGCCACTAGCCCTGCGGCGTATTCCGTGTCGCCGCGCGCCAGGTCGTTCCAGACGATCACCATGGCGATGCAGCGCGCCAGGCCGATCAGGATCAGCCCCACCATGAATTCCGGCTGCCCGCGCAGGAACAGCACCGCCAGCGCGAACATCAGGATGGGGCCGATGATCCAGTTCTGCACGAGAGACAGCCCCAGGATTCGGAGGTTGCGGAACACGTCCCCCAACTCCTCATACTTCACCTTCGCCAGCGGGGGGAACATCATGAGGATCAGGCCGATGGCGATGGGAATGCTGGTCTGCGTCCCTTCCGGGCGGAGCGAGCTGATCCAATTCCCCACCGAGGGCGCAACGTACCCCAGCCCCACCCCGGCAGCCATGGCAAGGAAGATCCACAGCGTCAGGAAACGGTCGAGAAAAGATAATCGCCTCGAAATGCCGGAGGTCATCTTCCATTACTCCTCTGTACTCGAAGAACTGGGGTACGCTTTGTTCGCTGGCGCCGTAACAATTGTCATCGCGAGTGAGCGCCGCCAATAGGCGTCAAAAAGCTCCCATGCGGTCCCGGCGCGAACGTGGCGATCTTCCTGCTTCGCCACCCGCGCGCCCCCGCCGCCGTTCGCCGGCAAAGAGGGCTCCAGAACCGGAAGATTGCCACGGCCGGCGCGACGACGCCATAGAGCCATGAACAGTTTGCAGCGCGCCGACCTCGCAATGACGGACTCTATTAACGTCACGCACGCCAGGACGCGCCGCCTTGCAGCGCCTCCGGCAACCGCAGCACGAACTCCTTGATTTCATCCCGCACGCGGCGGTAGTGCGCCAGCGCCTCCTCCTCGGTCGCGGCGCGCTCCGCCAGGCGCGGCGGATCGTCGAAGCCGGCGTGCAGCACTTTAGTCTTTCCGGGAAAGAGCAGGCAACTTTCGTGCGCGTGGTCGCAGACGGTGACGACGCAATCGAACTCGATATCCTTCAACTCGGCCACGGATTTGGAGCGATGGGCGGAGATGTCCACCCCCGCCTCCGCCATGACCTTGATGGCGCGAAGGCTCACCGGCTGAGGATGCGTCCCCGCGGAATACGGCTCGACCAGATCCCCCTTGAGCCGCCGCGCCCACCCCTCCGCCATCTGGCTGCGGCAGGAGTTGCCGGTGCAGAGGAAAAGAATCTTCAGTTTCGACGTCATGGATTACTCCCGGCGCAGGTTAATCTGGATATCCTTGGGCAGCGCCAGCCCCGCCGCGACCTGCATCCCCTTGAAAAGTCCGACGGGCACTGCGCATGCCGCGCAGCAGCCCTTCAGAACGCCGGAGGCGGTGCCCAAGACAACGCTTGGCGCGTTCGTGCTGATCTCCTGGTAGGCATCAATCTCTCCCTTCCGTTTGAGCAGTTCCGCCACGGCGCGAATTTTCCCGCAATCGCTCTGAATATCGAACGTGACGTGCTGGCTGTCCTCGCTGGAGACGCAGGCGCTCGTGTGGAACCCGCAAACTCCCGCGTCAATCTCCGCCTTTACCTTCATCTTGAACTCCTTCCCGCCTCAGAAGATGATGTTGAACAAGTATCCGACAATCAGGATGCCGAAGGCCACCACGCCGAAGAAGACGAACAGCAGGCGCATCTTCAGCACCTTGCGCAGGATCACCGCCTCCGGCAGCGACAGGCCGATCACCGACATCATGAAGGCAAGCACCGTGCCGAGCGCCGCGCCCTTTTCCAGCAACGCCTGCACGATCGGGATGATCCCGGCCGCGTTGGAGTACATGGGCACACCCAGCAGCACCGCCACGGGAACGGCCCACCACGCCCCTTTCCCCATGAAGGAGGCGAGAAATCCCTCCGGCACGTAGCCGTGGATGCCCGCGCCCAGCGCAATGCCCGCCACCACGTACGGCCACACGCGCCCGACGATGTCGCGCACGGCGTCCGCGCCGTACCGCAGCCGCGCAGGCCATGACAGAGCCTCTTCGCCCGCGTTCAGGCCGACCTGCTGCCGGTACACCCATTCCTCGACGTGCTTCTCCATGCGCAGCCGGCCAATGGCCCACCCCGCGCTGACAGCAATCACCAGCCCCGTCGTCAGATAGATCGCCGCCACTTTCCATCCGAAAAGCCCGAAGAGCAGGACAAGCGCCACCTCATTAATCATCGGCGCGGCGATCAGAAAGGAGAAGGTCACCCCCAGCGGCACTCCCGCGGTGACGAAGCCGATGAACAGCGGGACGGCCGAGCAGGAGCAGAAGGGGGTCACCACCCCCAGCAGCGCCGCCAGGATGTTGCCCACCGACTCGCGCCGGCCCGAGAGAATCCGCCGTGTGCGCTCCGGCGTGAAGAAGGAGCGCACCACCCCCACGCCGAAAACCACCAGCGTCAGGAGCATCAGCACTTTGGGCGTCTCGTAGAGGAAGAACTCCACCGCGCCGCTGAAATGCCGTCCGCGTTCCAATTGCAGCAGGGCGTACGTCACCCATTGTGCCGCGACCAGAAGGTGGCTGTAGATGGCGTACCAGATCAGCGCGCCGGCCGCTCCCGGAAGCGCGTATCGGAGCAGGTTCCTTCCCGAAGAGTTGCTCATATTGTTCCGCGCTTCATTCATGCGCCCCTGCCATCCGGCCGCTCAGCGGTCCGGCCGTATAGACCAAATAGAGTCCGCCCAGCAGGAGGAGCGCGCCGCACACTTTTCGGAGGATGGCCGCGCCTCTGGATTGCTCGTTCCAATTCAAGTAGCGCTGCACGACTTCCGTGAAGGTGCCGGCAAAGACGATCACCGAGCAGTGTCCAACGCCGTATACCGCCAGAAGCAAGACGCCGAACGCCATTCCCGCGCCCGCGGCCTGGAACGCCACCCCCAGCACGGGGGCCATGAATGCAAAGGTGCACGGCCCCAGCGCCACGCCGAACAGAAGTCCCAGCAGGAGCGCCGCAAGCACTCCCTTGCGCTTCAAGGCGACCTGCCCGGGTCCGGACCAGGGCAAGGGGATCACTTCGAGCAGATGCAGGCCGATTATGAAGAAGATGAGCGCGACGAGATAATTCCCGTACTGCCCCACATCCCCCATCATCCGTCCCGCCGCCGCAGTGGCGACGCCGATGGCCGCGATGGACGCCAGGACGCCTGAAGCAAACGCCGTGGAGATCAGGAAGGCGCGCCGCGTCGAGATGCGCCCTTGTCCCTCGACGAAGGCGACGATCAGCGGGGTGCTCGCCAGGTGGCAGGGACTCAAGAGGACGCTCAGAATGCCCCAGAGAAGGGCCGCTCCCAGCCCGATGAGCGGCGTGCCTCCGATGCCCTTGGACAGCGCGGTAAAAAGATGCTCCAACACCGCTATTTCACCCCCATCTCGGCCAGCTTCTTCTCGATCTCCTGCTGCGGGAAGAACCCGACGTGGCGTGAGACTTCCTTGCCCTCCTTGTCGAAGAACACCTGGACGGGGATGCTATCGATGCCATAGCGGGCCGCGAGTATTTCCTCCTCGACTACGGAGACGAAGAGGACGTTGGCCTGGCCGTCAAACTTTTTCTTCAAGGTCTCCAGGATCGGCGCGAGCATGTCGCAGGGGACGCAGCCCTTGGAGCCGAAGTCCACCAGCGACGGCTTGCCGCTGAGGCGCGCCTTGTCCACCGGATTGTCGCGCGTGAGGAGCGATTGGCTCTTGACCCACGGGGCGGACACCTCGATGGCCGTCTTCTCCCCGAGCGATTCGATCAGCGCGCGGTACGCCTCCTGCTGCTTCTGCTCGCGAAGGTATGGCGCAAGTTGCGTCTTGACCGCCTCCGGCGCCGCCGAGCCGAACATGATCTTGTTCTGTTCGTAGAAGGCGGCCACCTCCGCATCGCTGATCTGGATGGAATCGAGGACGCCCGAGAGATATTCCTTCACCACGTCGCCATCGGCGGACTTGGACACATCGCGGTTGGCGCGCGCCGCCTCCTGCCTGGCGGCCGCCGCCAGGAGTTTGGAGGTAGCGATCCGTTCCAGAACGAAGAAGCCGTTCTTGTCCAATTGAGCGCGCACCTTTTCCGGCGTGCCGGCGCCCGCGGCGGCAACGTCCTTCTCGCCGACGGAAATATCGCCGGATCTGAGGAGTACCCCTTGCGGGAGTTCCGCCAGCCGCGCATGAGTCAATGCGCCCGAGGCCAGGCCCGGATACGCCCGCCCGACCGTCGCGGGGGTGGACGACGGGGCCGGCTCCGCCGCCATGCTTAATACGCACCACGCCACACAGACCGCAATCGCGGCCATGGTCCATTGCATCCGCTTCATCGTTTCCCTTTCGACATGGGCCGCCATTCGGGCGCAGCCCTATTTTGCCTGAGTTTCGCTGGAAGGCTGGAGGTCGACCCCCAATGCCTTCCACTTTGCCAGGATGTCCGCCTTGGCGAAAAAGCCTTCGTGGCGGAACAGCACAACGCCCGCCGGGTCGAAGAAGACTTGTGTGGGAATCACCTTGACTTGATAGAGGCTAATCGCCGCGCGGTCCTGCGTCACGTCGATGAACTCGACCTCCAGCCTCCCGGCGCATTCTTTCTTGAGTTCCTCCAAGACCGGCGTCATCATCTTGCAGGGGATGCAGGTGGTGGACCCCAAATCCACGAGCCGGGGCAGTGCCGCTGCGGCTTCCGGCGGAATGGGCGTCGCCGCCGCCGCGCCGGGCTTGCGCGCGTCCGGCGCCGGGGCGCGTCCCTTGAGCGCAAAGACGGCCCCCACGGCAACCACGAGGGCCGCTCCGATGGCGATTTTCCAGAACGTTTTCATGGGTAATTTCTCTCTTTGCCAAAAACGCTTGCGCAGCCGGATGAATCCCCACAGCAGCAGGGCGGCGGCTGACATATGAAGCAGCGCAACGCCACCGTCCTCCCCGGAACTGCACGGGCAAGCTTGGCCTAATGCCATTCTCAAAGGCTCACCCACAGCACCCGGCGCCCTTCTTTGCGCCGGACGCCGACAGCGTCGCGCGGCACTGCGCCACGACCTTCTGGATGTCAGCCTCGGCGATGTTGAACTCGTGCTTCTTCTCGATCCCCAGTTCGGAAACCACAACGCGTTCGAAACCTGAAATCCCGGCTTCCTCCGCGCATTTCCGCGCGCAGCCCACCGGGCAGCCGTCAAGCACGAGGACCTTGTCCGCCCCCTTCACCGAGGCGACCATCCCGCTCACATGCCCGCCGAGGCCGGCGGTGCAGAAGAACTTCGCCGTCCCTTCGATGTCGAGGCGCTTCGCCGCTTCGTTGGCGATCTGTCCCACATTCGCCGAACCGCTGCACGGCAGAACCACTTTCACGCCACCCGCGCAGGAACATTTCGCCATGGACCGTCCTCCCTAACTCATCATGGACTTGATTTCGTCAACACTCGGCACCTTGCCCGCGGACGTCACCACGCCATCCACCGCCAGGGCCGGAGTCGTCATCACGCCGAACTTCATGATATCGCTGATGTTCGTGACTTTCTCCAGCGTGTATTCGATCCCCAGCGCCTTGGCCGCGGCCTCGGCGTTCTCCGCCAATTTCTTGCACTTCGGGCATCCCGTGCCCAGTACTTGCAGCTTCTTCATCGACCTCTCCCCTGTTTGCCGGCGGAATCTCTGCATGAAACACATTCCTCTTTCGCGCCCCTGCGCCCGCTCAACAAGCAGGCGCTTTCCTCCACGCGCTCGCGCAGCAGGTCGGTCACGCAGCGCATGAACTCGCCGATGCAGCGGCAGCGCAGGCTGTAGTACACCTGCAACCCCTGCTTGCGATTGGAAAGGACCCCCGCGCGCACCATGAGCGCGAGGTGGCGGGAGATGTTGGAGCGCTCGGCGCCGGCCAGTTCGGCGATTTCGCAGACGCAGCGCTCGCCATCGGCCAGGAATTCGACGATCGCCAGCCGCAGCGGGTGCGCCAGCGCCTTCACCAACTCCGCCTTCGCGGCCAGCCGGCGCAATTCCAAAGCGTCCGGGGGTTTTGGGGCCTTCTTCGGATTCTTCATATGTGACTATTCTATCACATAGTCACGTTATGTCAAGGGCTGCCGCAAAACGAGAGGAAACGGCGACGAACAACAACGACTTCTTGGAACGGGATGACGGGGATTACAGCGATATGAGTAAGACAGAGGCGTGGTGGAACTGGTTTCACAACTGTGGCGCGGACTGTGCCGTCCGCGCCCACGGGTTAGTTGTGAGACCAGCTCCGGTCAATCAATATCTCTGTGATTCCCGTTATCCCGTTCCCAGAAGCCGTTGCCGTCGTTCGTCACTCCTCATCCTCCGGCGTGCGGCGCGTTCCTTTGATGGCGCTGCGGTGGTGCTTGGTCTTGAGACGCCGCCGTTTCGCGCCCAGCGAGGGGCGCGTCGCGCGGCGCGGGCGGGGGGCGATCAGCGCGGCGCGGATCAGTTCGGCCAGCCGGTCGAGCGCATCCTGCCGGTTCTGCTCCTGGGTTCGGAAGCGCTGCGCTTCGATGGTGAGGATGCCTGTCCGGCTCAACCGCCGCCCGGCCAGGCGGCTCAGGCGGTCCCGCACCGCGTCGCTCAGCGCCGCGCAGCGCGCCGGGTCGAACCGGAGCCGCACCGCCGTCGAGACCTTGTTGACGTTCTGTCCCCCCGGCCCGCCCGCGCGCACGAATTCCATCTCCACCGCGTCGTCCGGGATGGCGATTTTGTCTGTGATCTGAAGCATTCGTTCAAGCGCGCTGGGACAGCGCGCTCCACCCTTCTTCACTCAGTATCGTTCACTCTGAATTCTACACTCTGCATTCTGCACTCTACATTCTACGCTCGCCGTTCTTCCCGCCCGCCTTGCGCGGTGCTTGCCGAGACTCTACAATCATCCTTCGCGAGGGGCAAGTTGTCCAGGCCTTTTTTCAGGTGAAACCGCTTGAAGATCGCCCTTATGTTAATCCTTTCCGCGCTGCCGCTCATCGTCGGCGCGGGGGTTTTCGCGTACCTGGTTGCCTCCGCGCGGCGCAAAGAGGAGGCGGACCCCGAAACCATCGAGCGGCAGCGCCGCGCCGAGCAATTGGCCTATGCCGGCGCGCTGGCGGGGGGGCTGGTGCACGAAATCAAGAACCCGCTGAACAGCCTCAGCCTGAACCTCCAGCTCCTCGCGGAGGAGTGGGCGAACGCCGAAACGCCCGAGGAGCGCCGCGCGCTCAAGCGCATTCAGATGCTCCTGGCCGAGACGAACCGGCTGGCCGGAACGCTCGATGATTTCCTGGGTTTCGCGCGCGGCCAGCCGCTGCAGCCTGCGCCGTGCGACGTGAACAAGCTGATCGAGGAGGTCTCCGCTTTCATCGCGCCGGAGCTCGAATCCAGGAAGATCGAACTGCGCAAATGTCTCGAACCGCTGCCGGAGTGCATTCTCGACGGCAACCTCCTGCGCCAGGCGCTGCTGAACCTGCTGCTCAACGCGAAGGAGGCGATGGAGGAGGGGCGGCCGCATGAGATCATCCTGCGCAGCGGCGCGGTGGACGGCTGGCTGCGCATCGACGTGATCGACACGGGCCGCGGCATTCCGCCGGAGAACCTGGACAAGATTTTCGAGGCGTTCTACTCCACCCGCAAGGGGGGGACCGGCCTGGGCCTGCCCACCGCGCGGCGGATCGTCGAGCAGCATGACGGACGCCTTCTGGTGCACAGCGAGCCGGGCAAGGGGAGTTGCTTCGCGATGATCCTCCCCGTCGCTCCGCTTCCCGCGCCGGCCGCACAGAAACCGAAGGAGAAACCGAAGGAGGCCCGGACATGAGCGCCGCCAGTTCCCCCAACGCCGCCAAGCTCGACCTGCGCGTGCTGGTGATCGACGACCACGCCTCCGACGCCGAGGCCGCCGCCGAGGTGCTCACGCGCATCGGCTGCCGCTGCCGCACCGCCACCAGCGGACAGGAGGGGCTCGACCTCATCCATGAGGGGGACGTGGACCTGGTGCTGACCGACCTGGTGATGCACGACCTGAACGGGCTGAAGATCGTGGAGGAGACCAAGCGCTTCTGGCCGGAGGTGGAGGTGCTGGTGTTCACCGGCCACGGCAGCGTGGACACGGCGGTCGAGGCGATGCGCCAGGGGGCGATGACCTACCTGGAGAAGCCGCTGAACATCGAGATGCTGCGCTCGCACGTGACCAAGGCGGCGGAGAAGCTGCGGCTGGTGCGCGAGAGCGCCGACCTGCGCCGGCAGATCGACAAGCGTTTCGGCCTGGAGGGGATCATCGGGCAGAGCCAGCCGATGCAGCGCATCTTCGACGTGCTTCAGCAGATCAGCGCCACCAACGCGACGGTGCTGATCCAGGGGGAGAGCGGCAGCGGCAAGGAGCTGGTGGCGCGCGCGCTGCACAACAACTCCCCGCGCCGGGCGCGCCCCTTCGTGGGGCTCAACTGCGCGGCGCTTTCGGAAGGCATCCTGGAGAGCGAGCTGTTCGGGCACGAGAAGGGCTCCTTCACCGGCGCGGACGCGCAGCGCCGCGGGCGCTTCGAATATGCCAACCACGGCACGCTCTTCCTGGACGAGGTGGGGGACATGCCGATCAGCACGCAGATCAAGCTGCTGCGCGTGATCCAGGAGCGCGAGATCATGCGCGTGGGATCGAACGAGGGGATCAAGGTGGATGTGCGCCTCGTCGCGGCGACCAACCAGGCGCTCGAAGAGCTGGTGCGCACGAAGCGCTTCCGCGAGGACCTCTACTTCCGGCTGAATGTCGTGCGGCTGAACCTGCCGCCGCTGCGCGAGCGCCGCGACGACATCCCGCTGATGATCGAGGCGTTTCTCAAGGAGTTCAACGAGGCGCACAAGCAGTCCGTGAGCGCCGTCACCCCCGAGGCGCGGCGCATCCTGTACCGCTACCCCTGGCCGGGAAATGTGCGCGAGTTGAAGAATTGCATCGAGGCGATGGTGGTGACCGCGCGCGGGCCGACGCTGGATGTCTCCGATATCCCGCCCTACATCAGCGCCGCCCCTGCGCCGGCCAACGACGGGATGGAGATCACGCCGGGGATCAGCATGGAGGATGCCGAGCGCATCCACATCCTGCGCACGCTGGAGATGACCGGGGGCAACCGCGAGGAGGCCGCGCGCATCCTCAAAATCGGCGAACGCACGCTGTACCGGAAGCTGGATAAATACGGGACGAAGTGACGGCGGGAACGGCAACGAAACGACAGAGAAGGGAACCGCCGATGAACGCAGATGAACGCCGATAGGAAAGGTCAGAGCAAAGAGACGGACGCGCAATCAACCTTCCCGTTCGTATCTGCGTTTATCTGCGTTCATCGGCGGTTCCCTTCGTTCCGCCGTTCTCCGTGTCTCCGCGTGAGCGCACGTCGTTAGAGCTTGAGCCTGCCCATGTCCGTCGGCGGCAGGTCGCCGGGGGTGACGATGCGGTTCTGGCTGCGGCGGCGCATCTCCTGAAGCTCGTCCTGAAGTTCCTTCTTGGCCACCTCGACTTCCGCGTCGGCGCGCGTGGAGAACTTGGCGAACGCTTCCTGGATGCTCGCGGCCTCCACCTCGAAACTCACCGGGATGGTCTGCACCCCCATGGGGGTCTGGAGTCCCAGGCTCACGCGCCCGATGTACTTGCTCTCCTTGCCGTCGATCGAGCTGAGCACTTCGATCTGCTTGACGGGGAACTTCTGATCCGTGGGGCTTTCCTCAAGGTACTCTTCGCGTTTGTAGATCACAGCGCTTCCTCTCAATTAAAGGGGTGTTTCATAAAGTAGCATTTCCCGGGGGCGGATTACAAGCGCATGTGCGGCGCGGTGTTGCAGGGGCAAGGCACCGCCGCGCCCCCGCATGAAGAACGGCTTCGGAACGGCCCGCCCGGCCCACAGTTGCGCCGCGGCCGCCGGACAGTGTAAAACATCTGCTCGCCGCGGGGGTTCCCTTGAAGGAGAACGGAAAGATGAATGACGCAATGCGCGGACTGATCGACGAAATCAACACGAACAAGAATGCCCTCTGGGTCTTCTGCGGCGATAGCATCACGCACGGCGCGCTGCACACCGAGGGCAGGCGCGATTACGTGGAGCTGGTCGCGGAGCGCGTCCGGTTCGAGATGGGCCGGAAGATGAACCTGTTCGTTAACACGGGCATCTCGGGGGACTCGACGCGCGGCATTCTGGCGACGCTGGAGCACCGCGCGCTGCGCTTCCAGCCGGACTTCTTCTCGCTGATGATCGGCATGAACGACTGCGCGTGCATGCCGGAGATGGAATTCTCGGAGAATCTGGACAGGATCATCGAGGGCGTCCGCGCCGGGAGCAAGGCGCACGTGCTCCTGCAAACCTGCTGCGCGATCGACCCGGCGCTCAACCCCAACCGCGCGAAGTACCCGGCGTTCATGGAGGTGGTTCGCCGCAAGGCGGAGCAGCACAAGACGGCGCTGATCGACCACCACGCGATGTGGGAGGAGACGCGCCTGAAGGAGCCGAAGCTGTGGGCCTCCTGGATGTCGGATGTCATCCATCCTGGCGGGCTGGGGCATTGGATCTTCGCCGAGCGCATCCTGACCGAGTTGGGGCTAGGGCCGCTGGAGCATACGAAGCGCCCGGCTTGAGAAAGTTCGTCACAGTCCGTCCATGGTGAACCGACGATGTCCATTAAGACGCAAATGAGCGCGGCGGTGGTGATTCCGCCGCAGGAGATCTGGCGCCCGATTCAGGCGATCCGCGCGCGGTACGACCGGCACGTGACGCGCTGGATGCCGCACATCACGATGGCGCTCCCCTTCCGGGCGAGGGAGGAGTTCCCGGCGCTGGTCCCGCCGCTGACGGAGGGATGCGCCGGATTGCAGCCCTTCACCATCGAGCTGGCCGCCGTGCGCTTCTTCGACCATGGCGGCGAGCGGTACACCCTCTGGCTGGACCCGGAGCCGATGAAGCCGCTGCAGGAGCTCCAGGAGGCGCTCGCGCGCGTCCTGCCGGATTGTAACGACGTGCGGCTGTATGACTTCGGATTCACGCCGCACCTCAGCGTCGGGCAGGCGAACGGACGCGAGAACATGGAAAAGCTGCTAAAGAAGCTTGAAGCCGACTGGACGCCGCTGCGATTCACCGTGTGGGAGGTCAGCCTGGTCTGGCGCGACCGCCCCCCCGAGGACACCTTCCGCGTCGGCGCGACCTTCCCGATTGGTGCGGGCCGGCCCAAGTAGATCCAACCGAGCCCGGCAGCGCGGGCGGGCTGCTTCGTTAGGGTGGCGCGGGTTATCAACCCGCGATCATCGTGCGTTCTTCCATTTTCTTTCCCGCGCCTGCGGCACGGGACGCGGACTGGATAGTCCGCGCCACCTTGTTGCTGCCCCCACCGCACGGCCCTAACTTCCGTCGTCGCCCTTGACATTGCCCTCCGCGCTCGCTATTGTCTATATACTCTATAGAAGCAATAGGGATTAGCGGATGCTCTCCAAAAAAACGGAATACGCGCTGAAGGCCCTCTTCTACCTCGCCCGCGAGGGGAACGGCAGGCCCATCCCGATCGGCGAACTGGCCGAGAAGGAGGACATCCCCAAGAAGTTCCTCGAAGCGATCCTCCTGGACGTGCAGCGCCACGGGATACTGGAAAGCCGGAAGGGGAAGGGGGGAGGGTACTCCCTGCGCGTGAGCCCGGAAGAGGTCACCATCGGGCAGATCATACGGATCCTCGACGGCCCGCTGGCGCCGGTGCCCTGCGTCAGCGAGACGGCTTACCGGAAATGCGCGCACTGCCGCGATGAGAAACTGTGCGGCGTGCGCATGGTGATGAAGGAAGTGCGCGACGCGACGGCGAAGATTGTGGACGGGACGACTCTGGCGCAGGTGGTTCGACGCATCAAGCTTGAGGTGGCCGCAACGGGATCGGCCCGCAAGCGCAGGTCAACAGGGTCAAGGCCTCAAGGGGCCGCGATCGAAAGGAGGCGACGATGAAGCATTTCGCATGGAGACTCTCTGCCGCGGCCGTGCTGGCGGCGGCGCTCGTCCTGGCGGCCGGCTGCAAACGCAGCGAACCCCAGACGCCGCCGGCGACGCCCACGACCACGATCCCCCAGCTCGAAGGGCGCATCCGCGTCTCGGGCGCATGGGCGCTTTATCCGATGATGGCGCGCTGGGCCGAGGAGTTCCAGAAGCTCCACCCCGGCGTCCGCATCGACGTTTCCGCCGGCGGGGCGGGCAAGGGAATGGCGGACGCGCTCGCGGGCCTGGTCGAAATCGGCATGGTCAGCCGCGAAGTCAGCGCGGCCGAAGTCCAGAAGGGCGCGGCTTACGTGCCGGTGGTCGGCGACGCCGTCTTCCCGACGATCAGCGCCGCGAACCCGCTGCTGGCGAAGGAACTGGCGACGCGCGGCGTGCGCAAGCAGGCGCTGATCGACCTCTGGATCGGCGGCAAGCCGCTGACCTGGGGCGATCTCTGCGGCGCAGACTGCGCCGAGAAGGTGAGCCTCTACACGCGTTCCGACTCCTGCGGCGCCGCCGAAACCTGGGCGGTTTACCTCGGGAAGAAGAAGCAGGAGGACCTCAAGGGGGTGGGAGTCTACGGCGACCCCGGCGTGGCCGAGGCGGTGAAGAACGACCACTGGGGGCTGGGCTACAACAACCTGAATTTCGCCTTCAACGCCAAAACCGGCCAGTTGGTCGAAGGGGTCGCCGTGCTGCCGGTGGACTTGAACGAGGACGGGAAGATCGGCGAAGGGGAACGCCTGACCACGATGGCTGAGGCGATCGAGGCGATCCGCAAGGGCATCTATCCCTCTCCCCCCGCCCGCACGCTGTACCTGGTGACCAAGACGCAGTTCCAGGGCGTCACGGCGGAATTCGTGCGATGGATTCTGGCGGACGGCCAGAAGCTCGCGCCCGAGGCGGGCTACCTGGGGCTTTCTCAGGAGCAGTTGGCGGGCGCATTGAAGGCCATCCCGGCGAAGTGAGGAGACGCGCGTGCTGAGTCGCAGGAAGACAGACCGGTGGACCGGCGGCACCATGAGGGGGGCGCTGCTGCTGGTCAACCTCGTGGCGTTCACCATCGCCCTGCTTCTGCTCTGGAAATCCTGGCCCGTTCTCTCGGGCCAGCCGATCAAGGATGTCCTGTTCTCGACGAACTGGCATCCCACGCAGGGGCAGTTCGGCTACCTGGCGTTCATCGTCGGGACGGTGGCGGTCACCGTGCTGGCGATGGCGCTGGCGGTGCCGGTCTGCCTGCTGAGCGCCCTGTGCATCTCGGAATACATTCCCACGCGTCTGCGCTGGCCGGTGCGGCTCGGGATCGACGTGATGGCCGGCGTCCCCTCGGTGCTGTACGGGCTGCTGGGGATCATCGTGGTCGTCCCGTGGGTGCACCGTCTGGGGGCCTATTTCGGACGCGACGGCAGCGGCTACAGCCTCCTGGCGGGCGGAATCGTCCTGGGGCTGATGGTCTCGCCGGTGATCATCTCGGTTGCCGTGGAGGTGCTGCAGGGAGTGCCGCGCGACGCGCGCGAGGCGGCGCTCTCGCTGGGGACGACGAAGTGGGAGGTGAGCCTGCACGTCGTGGCCCGCCACGCCTGGCGCGGGCTGATGTCGGCGGTGGTGCTCGGTTTCGCGCGCGCCTTCGGCGAGACGATGGCGGTGCTGATGGTCGTGGGGAACGACGCGCACATTCCCACCTCGCTGTTCGACCGCGTCTACCCGATCCCCGCGCTCATCGCGAACAACTACGGCGAGGTGATGTCCATCCCTCTCTATGATTCGGCGCTGCTCCTGGGCGCGCTGCTGCTGATGATACTGGTCGGCGCCTTCAACCTGGCGGCGCATGTGATGCTGGCGCGGTCGGAACCGGGAAGGGCGTGACGGGACGGCAAAAGGCTGTCCACAGATTGCACAGATTTTCACAGATTGCGGAAACAACGCAACAGGTCGTTGCCCTCATCAGTGTTCATCTGTGTAATCTGTGGATACCGCCGTTGTTCTTCTTGTGACAGGACGCCGGATGTTGTACCGCAGAATACAGGAATGGTTCTTCCGCGCGCTCATGGGCCTCTCGCTGGTGATCGTTCTGGGCTCCCTCGTGGCGATGCTGGGCGTGCTGGCGTGGCGTGGCATCGGCGCGATCAGCCTGGAAGTGCTTTTCCAGACCCCCAAGGGAGGTTACTACCTCGGCGGGGGCGGCGGCATCGCCAACGCCATCGTCGGCTCGCTTTACCTGGCGCTGGGAGGGACGGTGCTTGCGACGGTGCTGAGCCTCCCCCTGGCGCTGGCGCTTCAGCGCGAGTACGCCAGCCCGCGCCTGGCGCGTCTGACGCGCCTGACGCTCGACGTGCTGGCCGGCACCCCCTCCATCGTGTACGGCGTCCTGGCGTTCGTCATCATGGTGCGCATCGGGATGGGGGCGTCGCTGATCGGCGGCATCCTGACGCTGACGGTGCTGATGCTGCCGATCATGACCTGCGCCATGGCCGAGGTGATCGCGCTGGTGCCGCGCGAGATGAAGGAGACCGCGTACGGACTGGGCGCGACGCGCTGGGAGAGCACCCTGGCGGTCGTGGTGCGCCAGTCGCTGCCGGGGCTGATCACGGCGGTGCTGCTGGCCTTCGGGCGCGGCATTGGCGATGCCGCCTCGGTGCTGTTCACCGCCGGGTTTTCGGACCGCATTCCCACGTCGCTGGCCGATCCGACGGCGTCGCTGCCGCTGGCGGTCTTCTTTCAAATCGGCTCGCCGGTGAAGGAAGTCCAGGAGCGCGGCTACGCCTCGGCGCTGGTGCTTCTGGTGCTGGTGCTGCTGGTGAGCGTTGTTTCGCGATTGATCGGCCGGCGCTTCTCACGGCATGTCATACGGTAGGAGTTACCATGTCTCGCATCGCCATCCGCAACCTGACCGTGCGTTACGGGAAGCACGACGCGTTGCGCAATATGAACCTGGATATTCCGGACGGGAAGATCACCGTCATCCTCGGCCCCTCCGGCTGCGGCAAGAGCACGCTGCTGCGAAGCCTGAACCGGCTGACCGACCTCTATGACGAGGTGTCGGTGGAGGGGCAGGTGCTGATCGACGGGGAGAACATCCACGATCCCCGCGCCGACCTGCTGGCGCTGCGCAAGAAAGTGGGGTTCCTGCCGCAACGCCCCTTCCCGCTGCCGATGTCCATCGCCGACAACGTGCGCTTCGGTCCGCGCATCCACCGGATGACGCGCGAGGACATTCTCCGCCAGATCGGCGCCCCCGCGGACGCCGCCGCCTCGCGCCACGCCGCCATGGACCTGCTGGTGGAGCATTATCTGAAGCAGGCCGGGCTCTGGGAGGAAGTGCGCGACCGGCTGCACGCCCCCGGCGCGAACCTCTCCATCGGCCAGCAGCAGCGGCTGGCGCTGGCCCGCGCGCTGGCGGTCGAGCCGGAGGTGATTCTGGCGGACGAACCCACCTCGGCGCTCGACCCCATTTCGGCCCAATTGATTGAGAAACGCTTCCAGGCGCTGAAGGAAAAATACACCATCATCCTGGTCACGCACGTCCTGCGCCAGGCGCGTCGGCTTGCCGATTACGTCATTTTCCTGTATATGGGAGAGATGGTCGAGCATGGGCCGGCGTCGTTCCTGAACTCCCCGCGCGACCCGCGCACCCGCGCGTACGTCGGCGGAGAAATCAGCTAGTGCGGGAAATGACGAATGACGAAGCCCTAATGACGAAGGAATGACGAAAACGCCAAATCCGAAAACCACTTTTTGACGGCGCGAGACAGGGTTGTTTGGCCGCTTGGACGTTTCCTTCGTTATTCGAGCTTCGTCATTCGGGCTTCGTCCTTCCCCATCCCCGACCTCGCGTAACCAGCATAGGAACAGTGCAACCTCGTTGGAATGGAAGCTATGGCTCTCGTACAAGTGACTGAAGCGAATGTGGCATTCGGCACCCGCGTGGTGCTCGAAGCCGCCTCCATGAGCGCGAATGAGAACGAAATCGTCGGGTTGATCGGCGCCAACGGCTGTGGAAAAACCACGCTGCTGAGGCTGATCGCCGGGACGGCCACGGCGGACTCGGGGCGCATCGACCGCAAGCGCGGACTGCGCATCGGCTTCCTGGAGCAGGAGCCGGCGCTGCCCGAAGAGGTCTCCCTGCATGACGCGGCGATGTCCGCCTTCGCCGAGTTGCTGGAGATCGAGAAGCGCATGCGCGAAATCGAGCACGAAATCGCCACCGCCGATCCCGCGCGCCGCAAGGAGCTGCTCAAGCAACTCGGGCAGTTGCAGGAGCGGTTCGAGCACGCCGGGGGCTACGAGCAGGAGAGCCGCGCCGGCACCGTGCTGCACGGGCTGGGGTTCATGCAGGAGGAGTTCGAAAAGCCGGTCGCGGTGCTCAGCGGAGGCGAGCGCACCCGCCTGGCGCTGGCGCGCCTGCTGCTGCGCGAGGCCGACCTGCTGCTCCTCGACGAGCCGACCAACCACCTGGACCTGGCCGGCATCGAGTGGCTGGAAACCTACCTTCAGAAGAAATTCCGCGGCGCCGCGCTGGTCGTCTCGCACGACCGCCTCTTCCTCGACCGCACGGTGCGCAAGATCATCGAGCTGGAGGATGCCAAGCTGGAGGAGTACCCCGGCAACTACACCTCCTTCGCGGAGACGAAAGCGCTGCGCCGCGCCGAGCAGCAGCGGCTCTTCGAGCAGCAGCAGCAATTCATCGCCAAAGAAGAGGATTTCATCCGGCGCTACCATTACGCCCAGCGCAGCGCCCAGGCGCGCGGCCGGCAGACGCGCCTGGATCGCCTGGAACGCCGCGAAGCCCCCGTCCAGCAGAAGAGCATCTCCATCAGTTTCGACGCCAAGAAATCCTCCGGGGATCTCTGCCTGAGCGTCGAGGATTTGGCCAAGCGTTTCGGGGAACGCACGCTCTTCAGCGAACTCTCCTTCGACGTCTACCGCGGCGACTGCGTGGGCATCATCGGCCCCAACGGCTCGGGGAAAAGCACGCTGCTGCGCCTGCTGCTGCAGCAGGACAAGGCCGAGGAGGGGACGGTGAAGGTGGGCCGCAGCGTCCACTTCGGCTACCTCGAACAGCACATGGAGAACCTCTCGGACGACCGCACGGTGCTGGACGAGGTCTGGGAGCGCAACCGCAAGCTGACCGAACTGGAAGTGCGCAGGGTGCTCGGGCGGTTCCTCTTCGGCGGCGACGAAACGCTCTCCAAGCGCATGAGCCAGCTCAGCGGCGGCGAGCGCACGCGCGTGGCGCTGGCCTGCCTGATGATCGAGCGCCCCAACGTGCTGGTGCTCGACGAGCCGACGAACCACCTGGACATCGCCTCCTGCGAGGCGCTCGAAGACGCGCTGGCCGACTACGACGGCGCGCTGGTGGTGGTCAGCCACGACCGCTATTTCATCAACAACATCGTCGACCGCCTGCTGGTGCTGGACAAGGACGGCGGCCGGCCGATGACGGTGCTGGGGAATTACGAGGCGTACGAAAAGCTGCGCGATGCCGCTTCGCGCACGGCGCCGGCCTCCCCGTCTCATGCCGCGCCGCGCCGCGCGCCTGCCCCGACCCCGAGCAAGCCGAAGAAGTCGAAGTATTCCAAAAACCGCCTCGCCCGGCTCGAAGAGGATATCGCCCGCCTGGAAGATGAGAAAACCCGCCTGGAGGTGGAGCTGGCCAAGCCGGAGCTCTACTCCGACGCCGCCAAAGCGCGCGAGGTGCCCCGGCGCTACGAGGAGGTCTGCGGCAAGCTCGAAACGCTCTACCAGGAATGGACGAAGCAGGAAGAGGCGTGACGGAAATTGATGATTGATGAGTGATGATTGCTGATTGATAATTGAAAGGAAGAGGGGGTCAGGCTGCTTTTCGCGTTCGAAAAGATGCCTGACCCCTTTTCCCTGTTTAATGACCGGCGCGCCTCACACCCCACGCCCGGCTTAAAACGCAACGGGCGCCGGCTTGCTGCCGACGCCCGCTGTTCAATCCCTCTGCGCCGATGTTACGGCCCGACGGTCTGCTTCCCGCTGAGCGCGTCGAGCTCGATGTAATCATCGGACCCGCCGAGCTGATATTCCAGGTTGCTGCCAACGATCTTCATCGCCCCGGCTTTGCCCGAGACCACGAGATAGCCGCTGTTCGCAACGCTGGCCGGGTTGTTCGTGTCCCCATCCGCCCGGATCAGGATACCGTTGAAATAGGTGAGATCAAACGAGCCGATAAAGTCGGAATCAACGTGCACCGTGCCCGCGTCGGCCCCCTTGGTCATGTGCCAATGCAGCGTCGTGCTGCCGGACGTCGGGTGGTCGCCGGTGAAGTCATACCCCGTGCGGCTGCCCTTGACGGCCCAATAGGTGTTGTACAGATCGGCGAGAAGCGGGGGAGTGACCGGAGCTTTCCCCGCCACGATGGGATCCGGTTCGCCGGCATCGGCAGCGGCGCCCGGAGCGGGAGCGCCGGTGGCGGTGAGCTGCTTGCCCTTGATCGCGTCAACACGCAATTTCCCCCACGTGCCGGACCCGGCCGCAATGATCTCCCCCTGCAATGCCAGCTTCCCCGCCTTGCCAGTGACGTGGGCATATCCGGTATGCGCGTAGGGAATGACGTCGTCGAAGATGCCAAAGAACAGGACGCCGTACTCATAGGTGGCATAGACGGTGCCGTTCGGGCCGCCGCTGAAGCCGGTGATTTTGACGACGTTGTCCACGGACGCAGTGATGGTCCATGTGTCCAGGGCTTTCGCCTTCGCCAAGACCCCGGTTGCCAGGTCTCCCGCGGTGCGGGCGGAGCTCACCGACCAGGTGCCGTACAGGGCGTCCTGGGGCGGGAACGGAGCCAGCGCGGCGGACGCAACCGGCGCGAGCAAGCACAGAACGCACAATGCACCCATAATGCCCGACATGATTCGCAACATCTCTCGACCCTCCCGTCTTCAAGAAAAAACATGCCGCGACGCTGCGCCGCTAAAAAGCAACTTCCTTGGCGCTGATCGTCCCGGCTTCCACATTGTCTCCGCTGCCGTCGATCGTATAGTCCAGGAACGCTACGCTGATTTTGTACGCGCCCGGCTTCCCGCTGATGCTGCCCTGGGCGTTGATGGATTTGAGCGCCGGGTTGTTCACGATGTCCCCGCTGGCCATGACCAGGATGCCCCCCTGCTCGCCGCTGTAATAGCGGAAGTGCAACGCGTCGGCCGGGTCGCCATTGTCGTAGGTGACTTCGACGTCAATCGTGCCGGCAACCGCATCGCCTGTCATGTACCAGTGCGCCAGCTTGCTTTCCGAGGCGGGGCCGCCTGCGGCAAAGTCGAGCCCCTTTCCGGCGAATTTGGCGTCCCAACTGGTGCCGTCCAACTCTTCGATGGTCGGCGGCGCCACCGTCTTGGCCTTCGCCTGGATCGGCTGCGGCGCGTCCGCTGCCCCGGCCGGATCGTCGCACGGCACGGCCAGCGCGGTGGAGGTGCTGGTTTGCTTTGCCTTGATCGCGTCGGCAAACATCAGTGGCCATGAGTCACTTCCGACGACGATGATCTGTCCCTGCAGCGCGATCTTGCCGGCAGCGCCGGAGACCTTGACGTATCCGGTGCATGAACACAAGTTCCCATCCCCTTGGAAGCCGAAGAACAGGCAGCCGTACTTATACACCGCCGACGTGGCCCCGCCGGGAATATCACTGACGCCGTCGATCAGCACGACGTCCGGATTGACCGGATCCAGCGTGATCCGCCAGGCGTTATAACTCTTGTGTTTACCAATCGCCCCCGTGTCCAGCGCGCCCAGCGTCCCGCCGAGGTTGACTTGATACGTGCCGACCAAGTCCGCAATCGGCGGCGGAGGGAGCGAGGCCCCGGGAGCGGCGGGGATGAGCAGCAGCATGAGGAAGATGCAGATTCCCCCCGCAAACGCAAGCTCTTTCTGCGACATGTTCTCGACCTCCACCCCGACAACGGGGACGAAGTGCCATAGCGCTTTCGCGCACCGAGGGAATTGGTCAGACGTGACAACTTCTTGTACCACTCCCGGAAGAAGTTGTCAATCAAATGGCGGTTGGCGGTGGGAACGCGGAGATCTTCCTGCTAGAAGCTGTTTTGCTCTGTTGAAATCATTCTGCGAATCCCCGCAGGGGGTGACGGATTGTAGCCCACGGCGAGCGAAGCGAGTCGTGGGGGACCCAGATGCTTTCGGGCGTTAAGAGCCCCCGAAGGGGGCGACGGAACCTTGGCGGGAGGCTCCGTCGCCCCCTTCGGGGGCTCGGGGGGTGGGTACGACTTGCCCCCACGACTCGCTCCGCTCGCCGCGGGCTAGAGTCCGACGGCCGCTTCGCGGCCTGACAAGCGAAACAGGATGATTTCAACAGAGCAAAGCTGTTTCAAAACTCGGCAGGTGGTGCGGCCCCACCTCCGAAGCGAAGAGAACTCCGTTGCGCCTTGATTGCGCCCCCCTCCCGTGTTAAGGTCGAGAAAGCGCAGGGGCTGCGGGTGGACCGGGGCGTTCCCGGGGTTTCGGGGGATCTATTGCAGGAGGGACGCAGATGAGAGTTGCAGCGATTTTGGCGTTGGCGTTCGCGGTGATGCTGGGGGCCGCCGCCTGCCATTGCGGGGAGCGAGGCGACGGCCGGGACGGCCATCATCGGATGATGTCGTGCCCCATGGCCCAGCCGATGATGCACTGCCCCGCGTGCGGAAAAATGATGCAGTGCCCGATGGCCGAGCAGATGATGTACTGCCCCATGTGCGGGCGGATGATGGTCTGCCCCCAGTGCCGCGAGATGGCGGAACACAAGGGGATGGGCGAGCGCGGGGAACGCCAGCCGGTGATGGCCTGCCCCATGTGCAGCCCGACGATGGACAAGGAGTCCTGCAACGAGGCGATGGAGCGCATGGGAATGGCGGCCCAGATGCGGATGCATGCCCTGGCCATGCTGACCGCCAAGATGACCACCACCGACCCAGCCAAGCTGATGGCCATGGAAGAGCATCTCAAGCTGACCAAGGACCAGATGGACAAGCTGCAGAAGATTCAGAAGGACGCCGCCGCGCAGGCGGAGGCGCTGCTCACCCCCGACCAGAAGGCGCTGGTCGAAAAGATGAAGGAAATGCCCCCCTCCATGATGGCGTTGCACAAGCACATGCAAATGATGATGATGCAGGACGGCGCGAAGGAGGAGCCAAAAGATCAGCCGAAAGGCGACATGAAGTGACCTGATTTCATCGGGCGACGGCGGAGGGGCGCGGCCTCTCCGCCGTCGCGCTATTTTCACGCAGGGAGATTTCCATGTTCATTGACTTCGTGACGCTCATGCTGATCAACCTTTCGGCCGGCTTCGCGTCGTTGGCGCTGGGGCTGGCTTACAATGAACTGGACCCCTGGACGATGCCCCTGCTGATGAGTTCTTTCATCGCGCTGGTCACCGGCTTCCGCATGGTTTTCACCTGGCCGCTGCCCGGCCCGTATAACATGGCCTTTGGAGAGATGAGCGTGCTGGCCGGAACCCTCTTCGGCGGAATTGCGCTGAGCGCGCTGGCCAACTGGCCGCTGGGGCCCCTCGCGGTATACGGGCTCCTGGCCGCGCTGGCGGCGGTCACCATTGGCTGGAGAATCCTGCGGCTGCGCCTGACCAGGTCGCCGGCGCTTTCCTGCACCGGCTTCACGGCTTCCGGCGTGGGAGGCTTCCTGACCGTGTTGTCCTTTGTCTATACCGACATCGCGCCGCTGCGCTGGATGGCCGCGACACTGCTTCTGGTCGCGGCGCTGATCTGGGCGCTGGTGGGGCTGCGCGCCTGCGCCGAGCACATGGAGTCCTTCGCCGACTGGCCCGGCCAGACGAAGCCCCCCTCCAAGCCGTGACTTTCTCCGCGCCGGTCGCATATAATGCGACGATGCAGGCTCCGCCCGCAAAGCCTTCATTCGCACCTTCAACGTCGGAGAGACCATGACTACGCTGTTGAACGATTTGCGCGCGCAGGGCATCGCCCCCAGCGACCGCGTGGCGCTGCACAGTTCCTGGCACGCCATCCGCCCCATCGAGGGGGGCCCCGAGGCGGTGATCGACGCCCTGCAACAGGCGATGGCCCCCGGCGGCACCCTGTTGATGCCCGCCTTTCGCGACCACCTCCAGGAACCGTTCCAGGTCGAGACGACCCCGTCGAACTGCGGGCTGCTCACGGAACTGTTCCGCCGCCGCCCCGGCGTCCAGCGCAGCCTGCACGTCAGCCACAGCGCGCTGGCCTGGGGCGACCGCGCGGATTGGATCGTCTCCGCGCACGAAGAAGGGCGCACGGCGCTGGGGGTGGACAGTCCCTTCGACCGGCTGGCGCAACTGGGGGGCAAGGTGCTGCTCGCCGGCGTGGGGTTCAATCGCAACTCGATGGTGCACGTGGCGGAGGCGCACTTTGGCGTCCCCTATCGAAATGTCGCATGGTCGGAGGAGTTCGCGCGCCCCGTCGATTACTTCGACCGCGCGGGGGTGCGCCGGGCGACGACCATCGCCGAGTGCCCGGGATGCAGCGAGGGGTTCGGCGTGGTCGAGCTTCGCATGCGCCGCGACGGGCTGCTGCGCGACGGCAAGCTGGGTAACGCGCCGGCCATGGCGATGCTCGCAAGGGACCTGATCGCTGCGGTGAAGAAGATGCTGGCGGAGTCGAAAACGGCGCTGCTCTGCCCCGAAGCCTCCGGCTGCCCGTACTGCCCCAAGGCGCGCGCGGCATGCGCGCTCGTCGCATGAGTCCCGAGGAAGGTCGTGTAGCGTGGGCTTCACCCCCGCGCGAAAGGAGTTCGTAACCGGATGAGCCGCCTCTCCCGAAAATACGCCCTCGCGTTCCTGGCCGCCGTGGCAGTCTCCCTGCTTTACCTCGCCACAGCGCGCGGCGCGGAGCCGGCCCCGCCGCCCTCCCCTTCGCTCAGCGCCGCCGAGGCGCAGCTTTTGGCGAAATATATCCGGCTGCAGGTTGCCGGCGGCCCGTCGAGCATCTTGTTGCCTGAAACATTCTCCCGTCCCCTGAGCCTTCCGCTGATCGTAGCTCTCTACTCCGACGTCGCTCCCCTCCAGCGCGTCTCCAACAAGCCAACCCTGGCGGCGGCCGCGGAGGATATCGCGGCGCAATTCCGCACGTTCGCAACCAGAACGGGCGCGCCCGACGCGCTGGACAAAGCGCGGATGGAGATCGTCCTGCCGACGCGCATGGAACCGGCCGGCCTCAAGGACCGCGCGATTGCGCTGGCGGGTCTCGAGCCGGGCCTCGCGGGGCTCGTCTGCGATCTGGGGGAGCGGAAGGTCACCTTCACCCCGCTGACGCTGCTCATCCACGAGCAGGGGATCGACGCGCTGAACGACGCCTTCATCGCGCAGGAGTCCACCGAAGCCCCGCGCCGCCTGAACGCGCAACCCTTCTACGCCGCGGATTTCATCGAGAAGGAACCGCGCGGCGAAATGCTGCCCCTCTCCCGCGGCAACGTCCTGCCCACGTCAGCTTCCTCCCCACCCTCACAGCCCTCGACCCCACACCCACCCTCTTCACACACCCACCTCACCGACGA
>Ga0114951_10000780_pt1 | contig 42839 bp, 27 predicted proteins | sample AM7aDNAmetaG_FD_88677 | JGI IMG/M metagenome (GOLD analysis project Ga0114951, IMG submission 88677) | Freshwater microbial communities from Finland to study Microbial Dark Matter (Phase II) - AM7a DNA metaG | ecosystem: Environmental > Aquatic > Freshwater > Lake | place: Finland: Lake Alinen... | reverse complement strand
CATGACATCAGTTTCACCGGGTCGACGGAGGTGGGGAAGACCGTGATGGGCGGCTGCGTCGGCCCCCTGAAGAGGTGCGGCCTGGAGCTGGGCGGCAAGAGCCCCGCCGTGGTGCTGCCGGATTGCGATATGGACGAAACGATCGGCGGCACGCTCTTCGGCGCCTACCTGGCGCAGGGGGAATGCTGCTGCGCGGCCACGCGGATGCTCGTCCACGAGGCGGTGTACGACGAGTTCGTCGAGCGGTTCGTCGCCGGCTCCAAGGCCATTCGAGTGGGCCTGCCGCTGGCGGAAGGGACTCAGCACGGCGCGCTGATTCACAAGGAGCATCTGGCGAGCGTCCTGCGGTTCGTGGAGGCGGGCAAGAAGTCCCGCGCGCGGCTCGCGTGCGGCGGCAGCGCGCTGACCCAGCCCCCCTTCGACCGCGGCAACTTCCTGCCCCCGACGGTGTTCGTCGACGTGGCCCCCGATTCCGTCATCAGCCGCGAGGAGATATTCGGCCCGGTTGTGATCGTCACGAAGGCCCGCGATGAGAAGGAACTGGTCCAACTGGCCAACGACTCCAATTACGGCCTGGCCGCAAGCCTATGGACGACGAACCTCAAGGCCGGCCACCGCATCGCCGCGCAACTCAAGGCCGGAACGGTCTGGATGAACCTGCACAACTTCGTCTTCGCCACCGGTCCGTATGGCGGCTACAAGGAATCCGGCATCGGCCGGGAACTCGGCCGCGAGGGGCTGCTCTCCCTGACGCAGACCAAGAGCATCATGCTCAGCCTGTACGACCCGCCGTTCCAGTGGTACCGGGACGCGGCGAAAGAGGAGGCGCGCTGATGCCGCCGCGCGTGACGTTCATCCACACGGTCAACGGGCTGGCGGAGCTGTTCAAGACGCTGAGCCGGGAGATCATCCCCCAGGCGAAGCTCTGCCACATTTCCGATGACAGCCTGATCCAGTCGGTGCTGGCGGCGGGCGGGCTGACCCCGGCGATCCACCGGAGAATCTGCGACCACGTCGTCGCGGCGGAAGCCGACGGCGCGAATGTGATTCAGGTCACCTGCTCCTCCGTTTCGCCCTGCGTGGACGTCGCCCGCCGGCTGGTATCTGTGCCGGTGCTGAAGATCGACGAGCCGCTGGCCGACCTGGCGGTGCGGCGTTTCAAGCGAATCGGCCTGATTGCGACCGCGCCGACCACGCTGCGTCCCAGCACGCAGATGGTGCGCGACAAGGCGCAGGCGCTCGGCTTGTCCGTCGAGGTGGAGTCCCTCCTCTGCGCGGGAGCCTATGAGGCGTTTCTGGGGGGCGACCTCGCGCGGCATGACCGCATCGTGCGCGAGCATCTCCACGCCCTCATGCAGAAAGTGGAAGTGGTCTTGCTGGCGCAGGTCTCCATGGCGCGGGTGGCGGAGGCGATGGAGGAGAAAGAGAAGATCGTGCCCGTCCTCTCCACGCCCCGCCCGGCGCTCGAATACCTGGCGGGCGTTCTGAAGGACTTGCCGCAGGGAAAGGATCCCGGCGCCAGGTAACGTCCCTGTGAAATTGAGAAAGGAAAAGTGGCATGAAGGAACTATCGCTTCTTGAAAGGCTGTTGAAGCTGCCGGCCGCGACGCGGGTAAGGACGCTGTACGAGGCGATCCCGTTCGCGGACCGCGAGAAGTACGCCTCCAAGATCATGGACCCGGCCATCAAGCCGTTGCGCAACGACATGGCGGTCTGCGGCCCGGCCTATACCGTGGCGGATTCCTTCATGAGCTTTGAGATGCTGGAGGACCGGCGGAAGGCAGGGCACGTGATCGTGATCCAAACCTCCGGCTGCCCCGGGACCTTCGTCGGAGATTTCATGCGGGAACTGGCCTCCCGCGACGGAGCGCTGGGCATCGTGACCGACGGCTACGTCACGCACGCCGCCTGTCTGGCCGGCAAGGAACTGCCGATCTTCGCCAAGGGGTCGCGGATTCCATTTGCCGGGTACAAGATGAAAGGCACGATGCAAACAGCCATCTCGTGCGGAGGGGTGATCGTGAATCCCGGGGATTTCATCATCGGCAACCTCGACGGCGTCCTGGTGCTCACGCCGCAGGAAGCCGAGTCGCTTGTCGAGAAGGGGCAATGGTTCGCCAAAGTCGTCGGGGCGCTCATCGGCAAGTATATGGACAAGGGGATTCGCTACACGGAGGCGCCGGGCGTGCGCGAATACTGGGTGCACAAGAGCTCCGGCTCCAAGAACGAAGATGAGTTCTACCGGGAATGGTGCGAGAAATACGGCGAGTGACGGCGCGGGGGACAGCGCCGCCAGCGCCGGATCGTGCCGATGACTTCGCGTTCGCAGCGTTGCGCACAGGGAAGGACTTACCGCCGTGCTGAAATTCGAGACGAAAGGCCGTCCGTTGGAGCGGGGGCGGCAGCAGGGGGCCGTCTGCCGGGAACTCGCCGGCAAGTGGGTGAGCCTTGCGCTTGCGGATTTGGCCACCGCGTTCCGCGTGGCCTCTCCGGCGGAAGCAGTCCACTGCACGCGCGAGCAAGTGGCGTCGTGGACGGCCCGGCTGCAGCGGATCTGCCCGCAGGGAATTGAGGAATGCCGCGGCATCGCCGCCGGCGCGAGGATCGCCGAGTCCGACTACTTTGCGGCGGTGTTCGGCTGGGCCCTGTCGCCGGAGGAACCGCGCCATTGCACCACGCTGGGCTTCCGCGACGAACGCGGCCGGCCGCTGATGGCGAAGACGGATGATGTCCGGCGCCAGGAGACCGGCTTCAACACGCTCGAAATCACCTGGCCGGAGAGCGGCTACAGACACGTTCACGTCCACTTCGCGGGCACGATCTGGACGGTGGCCGGCATGAATGAGCGCGGGCTGGCGATGGCCATGACCGGCATTCCCGGGGTGAGAAGCGCGGAGGGCATCCCGTCGCTCGAAGCGCTGCACACCCTCCTGCCCGCGTGCGCCACCGTCGGGGAGGCCATCGAACTGATCCGCGATCTCTCAATCGGTTTCTATGGTTTCAGCCTCCTGCTCGGCGATCGGGAGGGCGGGTTGGCCCTGGTCGAGAAGACCGGCACGGGCACGGTGCTCCTTCCCGGCGAGCCGGGAGGGTTCCTGCTGCACACGAACCACATTCTCGACGCGGAGTCCGCCCGCAACAACCCGGCCCAGTCGGAGCCGATGCTGACGAACGGCGTCCGCCGCTTCGGCCGGGGACGGCAGCTCGCTCCCACCCTCCCGAGAACGGAGAAAGGGCTGGAGGCGTTTCTCGCCGACCACGACGCCCCCGGCGCCATCTGGCAGCAAGGGGAGGATGGCTTGCACACCGATTTCGGCGCGATCCTGCTCCCCATGGAAGGCCGCCTGCGCATCGAGCAGGGCCCGCCACAATGCCGCCAGAGAGAAGAGATTGACCTCGCAAAGGTATTCGCAAAGCCACACTCTGCCATAGGATGAGACCATGAATCTGACGCTGCCTGTCTTTCGCATCCTGGACGAAGCCACGCGCAACCGCGTTCAGCAGCAGGCGCTGGAGCTTCTGCGGATACAGGGGTTCCGCGTGCATTCCAAAGCCATCCGCCAGAGACTGGGAGCCGCAGGCGCGCGCGTGGACGAGGCCCGCGAAGTCGTGACGCTGCCGCCCGAACTGGTCGCCCAGGCTGTCGCCTCCTCCGCCAGAGAATTCACTCTGAAGGACCTCGATGAGCGCCCCGTGCGATTCGCCGCGGGAACCATCCTCGACACGGTCACCACCTACACCGAAGCGGTGAAATGGCTGGACTACGGGGCGACCACGTTCCGCGCGTCGCGGCTTGAAGATCTGCGGACGGGGCTGATCCTGGCGGATGCGCTTCCGCTGGTGGCGCAGACCGGCGTGGTGGTCTGGCCGGGCGACCTGCCGGTCGAGCAGCAGTTTCGGGCCGCACTGTGCGCCATCTTCACCACGACCCGGAAGGTCCTGGTCTTCGGTCTGCAAAATCTGGAGCATGCCCGCCTGGTCCTCGATGCGCAGAGCGTGGCGGCTCCGGGGCGCGACCTCCAGCGGCAGCCCTATTGCCTGTTCGTAAGCTCCCCCACCAGTCCCTTCGTCCTTGACCTGGACTCGGGCGAGACGCTGATTTTCGGGCTGGAGCATGGCATGGTCCCCGTGCTCGCTCCATGCCCCATGGCCGGCGGAACATCGCAGTTCTCCCTCATCGGCACGGTCCTGCAGCAAGTGGCGGAGAATCTGTTCATGCTGACGGCGAAGCACGCCATCCGGCCGGAATCCCCCGCACTCTGGGGCGGCGCGGGCGCGGCGATGGATATGAAGGCCGGCGACGTATCCTACGGCGGGGTGGAGCGCAGCCTGATTATGCTGGCGAACATCGACATGGCCTGCCATTTTGGAATACCCTGCCACTCCCCCTCCGCCTCCGCGGACAGTTGTCTGCTCGACGCGCAGTTGGGCGCGGAGAAGACCTGGACTTACCTGACGCGGGCGCTCAGCCGCGCCGCCACCGGCATGGGGATCGGCGCGGTCGGCAACGGCAAGGCGGTGTCCGCTGAAGCCATGGTGATCGACGCGGACATCCTTCGCTCCATCGCGCGCCTGCGCCAGGGAATCGAGGCAGACCATCTCGACAGGGCCGCGAAGGACATTCTGGAAGCGGGGCCTGGCGGCAATTTCATGATGAGCGAGGTAACACTTGACTTGCTGCGCGAGGGCCGGGAATACTACTATCCGGTGACGTTCAACCGGAAAGGGGCCGACGCGCCGCCGGCTCTTCAGCGCGCCCATGCGGAAGTCGAACGCATCCTTTCGGAATGGCGCTGCCCGGTGCCTGAGCGCCGTTGCGCGGAACTGAAGAAGTTGCTGGGCGCGCCGGCCGAGTGATCTCCATCGCAAAAGGCAGGGAAGCGACCGCTTACTATGGTGATTGACAGCTACACGACGCCGGGCACGGAGCGCGAGACTGCGCTGAGCGCCGGGGAACTCCTGAAGGCGATGGATCGCGCCGGGGTGGAGCGGGCCGTCATCGCCCCGCAAGACCGCGAGATCGCCGTGCGCCACGCGGAGGGCAATGACCGCATTCTGAAATTGGCCTCGGCGTCCGGCGGCAGGTTCATTCCCGCCTGCTCGGTCAGTCCCTGGCGCGGCGAGGAGGGATTGCGTCTGCTGCGCGAGGCCTCGCGCTGCGGCGCCAAAATGCTCGTGCTCGCGCCGATGTTGCAGGGGTTCATCCCCACCGACGAAATCGCCGACCCGCTGTTGAAGCTCGCCGGGGAACTGCGAATGCCGGTCTACGTGCACACCGGCCCGCATTCGGCGGGAGGGCCGACGCAGGGGGTCCTGATGGCGGAGGCGCACCCCGGCACGAATTTCATTCTGGGCCATTGCGGCAGCACCGATCATGCCTGGGACATGCCGGTGATTCTCCAGCGCAACCGGCTGCCCAACGTCTGGTATGAGGCGAGCCTCGTCCGGCCGTGGGCCGTGCCGGGCTATCTGAAGGCGGCGGGGTCGTCGCGCATTATTTTCGGGACCGCGATGCCGCGCAACGACATGGAATTCGAGTTGGCGCAACTCCGGCGGCTTCTCCCGGAGGAGGAGCACCCGGACGTGTACGGCGGGAACCTGGCCCGGCTGCTTGGCGAAGGAGCGTAGCCCAATGATCGACTGCCACACTCACTGGGGCAGAGCCTGGACCGAGCGCGACGGCCTCGATCCCCGGCGGTGGCTCGAACCGCTGACCGCGCACGGGGTTCAGCGCGCGATGGTGATGCCCGAAGAGGGTCTCCTGGATGCCGGACGGATAGGCCGGGACAACGACCGGGTCGCCGCCGTGTGCGCCAGGTCCGATGGACGCATGATCCCCTGCTGCACGGTCAACCTGTGGATGCGCGAGGAGGCGGCCCGCGAGACGCGCCGCTGCCTGGGCGACCTGGGGATGCGCGGCATCAAGTTCCACCCCTGGCTCCAGGGGGGGAGCGTCAGCTCGCCGCTCATGGACGAGGTGTGCGAGTTGGCGGCGGAGTACGGCGTGCCCGTCCTCTTTCACGACGGCACGCCGCCGTTCTGCCTGCCGTCTCAGATGGCATTGCTTGCCCGGCGTCACCCCGGGGTTCAGATCGTGCTGGGGCACAGCGGGTTGTTCGAGCACTGGCGCGAGGCGATTGCCGCGCTCAAGGGGACGCCCAACCTCTGGGGTTGCCTCTGCGGCCCTCACGTGGCGGCGATGCGCGAGATCGTCCGCCAGTGCGACCTCTCGCGTCTTCTCTGGGGCACCGATCACGGCTACGGCCTGGCGGATGTCTACCAATACCGTTTTCCGCTGATGGACACTCTCCGCCTCAGCGACGCCGCGCGGCAGGCGATTTTCGACGACAACCCGGCGCGGCTCCTGCGGGGTCCGGCGTCGGCGAGCAAAATCCGATGAGCGCGCAGGAAGCATGGACGAAGAACCGGCTGGTTGCCGCATTCCGGGAAATCGGTCTGGTCTCCGGCGACGGCGTGATCGTGCACAGCGCGTGCAGCAGCCTCGGCGCAGTGGAGGGGGGCGCCGACGCGGTCATTGACGCGCTTCTGGAAGCCGTGGGGCCGAAGGGAAACCTGATGCTCCCCACGTTCAATTACACCCGACCCCTGCCCGAGCCCTATTACGATCCGGCGGAGACTCCGGGACGCACCGGCATCCTCTCGGAGATCGGGCGCCAGCGGCCCGGCGCGCTGCGCAGCCTCCATCCCACTCACTCCGTCGCCGTCATCGGGCCGGAGGCGGAGCGCCTGACGCGCGACCACCTAGCCTGCCGCGCGTTCGGGATGGGCAGTCCGATCGACCGCATGGCCGCCATGGATGGAAAAGTCCTTCTGATCGGCGTGGGCCAGATCGCCAACAGCACCATACACATTGCCGAGGAGTATGCGGGAATTCCCAAGGTCTCGTGGTACGACCCGTTGCCGAAGGCCAAAGTGCGGCTGCCCGACGGCCGGGTTATCGAGCACACCCTGGACAGTTCATGCTCCTGCTCGGCGGCCTTCGGCGGGGCGGAAGGCGCGCTGCGCCGTTACGGAGAGATTCGCGACCTGCGCGCGGGAAATGGCAGTCTTCAACTCATGCGGGGCTCCGACGTGATCCGCCGCGTCCGCAGTCTGCTCACCGAAAAAGCGGACAGCCTGCTCTGCACCGCGCCGGGATGCAAGCCCTGCAGCGGGGCGCGCGCCCTGTTGCGCCAACGGGGGCGCCTGTGAGCATCGCCCGCGCTCAGGCCGCTCGGGAGAACGCGGGGATCCTCCGTTCCGAAAGAAACGCCGCCCGTCCAGATCGGCTTACCCGCCGCAGGGGACATAGTCGATGCGGGCGATCTCGATCTTTCCCTGCCGCACCTCGACGAACGGCTTGCCCTCCCGGACCCCCACCGTCCCGTAGCCTGTGGCCGTGGACAGGAAGGCGCGGAAGTCGCCGGGGATGCTCGGCTTCAGGATGAGGCGCTTCTCGACCGCGTCGTACCGCGCGCCGGTGAGCCCCTGGAGCATGGCATAGGAAGCCATGGCGCGGGCGTACCAGTGGCCGCATTCGTATTCGTTGAAGGGGTTGCGGATGCGCCCGTCGTAGCGCGCGCGGCAGAGGCGAACGATGTCCAGACCCTCCTGAACCAACCCGTGCATCATCAGGTGCGCGGCCACCTGGTATTCGATTCCGGTCCACACCTCGTCGCTGTATGGGAACGGCAGCGAGAGGCGGCCCCCCTTCGGCCAGGTGCACAGGAGCAAGCCGCCATCCTTCCCGAAGGCGTACGTCGGGCGCTGGGTGTCGACGTGGGCCGTGAGGTCCTGTCGCAGGTTGTACTTGTGAACGGCCCGCAGGTGGCTGGTCACTTTGTCGTGGTCGAGGAATTCCCCCACGCCGCAGGCGGCGGCGATCATCGCGCCGAGGACGCCGTCGGCCAGGCAGCCCCGCCCGTATTGGTACTTGGGACCCTCCTTCTGTAGCAACTGGACGGCCTCGGGCGAATAGCGGCCGGTGGCGTTCACGACCTGGAGCTTGGTGGGGTCGCCGGCGCGAAGACCTTCCCACTCGACCTTCTGGAAGAAATACTCGCCGTCGAAGAGCTCCTTCTCCATGGCCTCGCGCCCGCGCCTGGAAAGGTCGGCGTAGAGTTGCACTTCTTCGCCGAGCGCGCGGCCGATGGCGAGGGCGGCCACCAGCGCGCCGAGGTAGAAGCTGGTGCACATGCCGTCCGGGCCCCAGAATTCGATGTCGTACGTGTTGTGGTGCGGCTCGCGCACGAGGCCGAGGTGGTCCGGGTCCCAGGTCTCGATGCAGTAATTCAGGCTCTCTTTCACGCGCGGCCACATCTTCCGCAACCACTGCGTATCGCCGGAGATGCGCCAGTCGCGATGCACCTTCATGATCCCGCCGAGCTGGCCGTCGGCGGCGGCGTGGAAGTCGTGCAGAACGGGGCGGATCGGCAGCGAGGCGCGGAAGAACTGATGACCGCGTTCATCCTGGCTGTCGAAGAATTCCGTCTCGCGCATGGAGCGCTCCAGCGCGGGGAAGAGGTGCGGCATGGCCTGGGCGTAGTTCCAGACGTGGGTGCAGGAGCCCGCGCAGCAGCCGGTGTTGTCGCCGCAGCCTTCCCATCCCCAGAAACGGCCGTCCGCCTGGCGCAGGCAGGTGGGGGATTTCAGGATGGTCAGGTTGGCGGAGACCGCCTCGACGACCTCCGGCGGGAGCGTGGTGTCGTAGAAGCATCGGCTGAACCGGACGCTCTTCTTCCGGAGCTTGTCGTAGTTCTCGCGCCAGTACCGGGCGACGGACTGGATGTCGGGGAACGCGCCGGCGTACCAGGGACGGTACCGCGGCGGTTCCTTCCGGGCCGGCTGATTGCACGAGCAGTCGCCTGATCCGCAGGATGCGGGGACGGGCTCTTTCCCGTAGGCTTGGTCGGATTCCGGCACATACCATGAGAGCATGAGACGGACGCTCTGCTCTTCGCCGGGGGCGAGGCGCAGGGGGACGAAGAGGCTCGCGCCGGTGCTCACCATGCCCTCGGTGACGGGGGGCCGGGAGATCAACTCCCCCGCTTCGACGTCGCGCCAGGCGATGGCTTGCGGGTCGGACCAGCCGCCCCGGAACCAAGCGCAATTCACCGCGACCGTTTCGGCATCCGTCGTGACGCAGAAGTCCCCCCGCTGCCAGGGGGCGTCCTTGATCGCGTCCTGCCGGAGAATGAAGCCGTTCTCCGCCGCTGCCACGTAATTCCCCTCGTTCTCGATCGCCATCAGGTTCTTGCTGTTGAAGGAGTAGACCGCATCGACTCCCTTCGATGAGGCGTTCTTGAAGCGGTATTCGAGCGCGGCGACGGGCAGGCTGGAGTTATCCGCATCGCCGGGGATGAAGGGGCTCCAGCCGGTGATCTCCACGCGCAGCGGAATGAGCGGGTCGCGCAGCGTGATGACGCCGAAGGGGAAGCGGGTTTTGAATGTCGCGGAGGCGAAGCGCGGAAGCCCGTAGGTCCTGTTGCGCAGTCCGTTTCCGGCGAGGGGCTGACCGAACGCTTTGAACGCCGGCACGGGGCCTTCCAGGACGCGCGCGAGGTTGGCGGCCCCTTTGATGCAAAGGGCGGAGTAGGCGTACGCTTCGTTGAATATGTCCGGCTTGTTGCGGAGGGAGAGGTGCGAAAGCGAGCCCGTCCCCTCCAGGCAGACCATGCCGGCGCCGATCCCGCCCATCGGGAAGGCGACGCGATTCAGGTTCTCGCCGGTGTAAGGAGCGTTGAATTTGCGCTGCTTGGGCATGTTGACCTCTTTGCCGCGGCGCTGCGCGGCGCAAAAAAACAGAAGACTCCCCGCCGGTGCGACGGTCCGCGACGGACGTGAACCGGCGCGTCAGGATCTTGCGGCGTCCCGCAGATGCCGGTCGAACCAGGCCGCGGCGTCACGCTGCAGCTCCGCGTCGTAACAATGCGGCTTGGGGGGATTATTGTTGGCGAAGCGGTCCGGGCAGCCCGCCCAGTCGTACCCCGCCTGGATTTGCCTTGCCGCTTCCTTCTGCGCCTCGGGCGGAAAAAGGGGGTCCTGCGCGCCGCTGATGACCATGCTCGCGTTGGGCGCGGCCAGGATCGTCAAATCGGGCACGTCCAGCCGGTCCCACACTCCCGGGAGAAGGCAGAAGGTGCCGATGGCGCCCTCCACGTTGTAGATCTGCTGGTAGTCGCCGGTGGTCATCCAGCAACCGCTGACCGACGCCTTCACGCGCGGGTCGAGAGCGGCCAGCATGTTCGTCCGCCAGCCTCCGCCGGAAAGGCCCGTGCAGCCGATCCGCCGGCCATCCACCTCCGGGCGGCTCAGGAGGTAGTCCACGCAGCGGCTGTCGTCCCAGTAGTTCACTCCCATCCAGGTCGTGCCGGCCCAGTTGAGCTGGCGGACCCCCAGGTAGAGCTGCTGGCACACGAGGTTCTGAAAGTAATGGTACTCGTCCAGCGTAAGCGCAAAGGGATCGAACGAGGCGGGGATTCCGTTGAACCCGCGGGGAGCCCGCTCGCCGAAGTGGTGCGCGTCGATGACGATCACGGCATAGCCGCGCTTTGCGAACTCGTCGGCGAGATAGTTGCCGCCGTTGTAGGAGTCGCGCAATTCCTTCAGAACCGGGTGGTCGCGCCCGGTGTTGACGACGCGTTCCTTGCCGAACAGAATCGGCCCGCCCCACTCGTGGAAAACGACCAGGCCGGGCACGGGGCGCTTGATGCCCTTGGGCAGCAGGAAACAGCCGTTGACCCGGATCCAGGGGGTGGTGTTGAAGGCCACGCGCTCGAAGGTATAGTTCGGGCGATCCTGCCGCTCCAATATCTCCGCGCGAAGGTCCAGGGGGCCCGGATCATAATGGAGACCCTCCAGCACGCAGCGGTGGGCCAGTTCGCGCCATTCCTCGAACCGCGCTTTGGGGTGCGCCTGGCGCCACTCCTCCGCATTCAGGTCGAGCGGCCGGTGATCGCGGATTCCGCGGATCACGCTCTCCAGATTGCCGTACTGGAAGAGCGCCTTCCGCTCCGTTTTGAGATCGCTGATGTGCTTCCGCATGGAGTCTCCTCTTCAGAACTTCCCGCTTCTATTGCCTGGGGCGCACCACCATGGCGTTGATTCCCCATTCATTTTCGCCCCCGCCGCTTTCAAACGCAACGAGGAGACATCCCTCGGCGCCCACGTGGAAGGGGACGGTCTTGATGACGGGGCTCGTGCAGAAGCCGCCGTCGAAGTCCGTCAGCACCTTTTCCCCCTGGACGGAGACGTTCATCTTGATCGGCTTGTCCGCCGGAGTGTTCGTGCGGAGGCCGAAGACGAGGTCCACCTCATAGTCCCCCGGCGGCAGGTCTGCGCGGAAGGTGCCACGCGGTGAACGGCACCGGAATGCGGAGGTAATCCTGGCGTCGTAGATGGTCTGGCCCTGGTTCATGAGCCCCCAGTAGATGGCCATCGAGCTCGGCGGAAGCATGACCAGGTCCTTCTCCACCCAGCCGAAGGTGAATTCCGGACGCGCCGCAGGCGGCGCGGTCGTGCCGGGGAACACCCTAATGCTATCCAGCGCCCACGAGAGGGCGGCCAGGCGCGCCGGATGACGCCAGTTGCCGGCGGTCGTGTCCCCTTCGAGGGTGATATCCAGCGTTCCGTTGGTGACGGTCACGGGGAAGCGGACGCGCTCGCCCCGGCTGCTCACTTTGGGAATGCAGCCGTTCGACTGGACGTAATGATTGACCACCCGCCGGCCATTCGCCCGGACGTTGAAGAGCGCATATCCCGCGTTGCCGGTCATCTGAAGTTCCACGTCATACGTCCCATCCTTCAAGGCCGTTCGGAACGTCGCCGATCCGTCTCCCTGGACGCCGGCGACTTGAAGGAATCTGCCGGTGATGTCGCGCCAGCCGCAGGCCGCCCCCTCCTTCCAGAGGTTGGCGGCGGCGCCCTGGGCGCCGGCGGTGCAGGGAACGACCAGCGCCGGCTCTTCGGCCACCGCTCCCGCCGCCTCGGCGGTGACGGCGAGGATCATGAAGCCGATCCCCTGCCCGGCGTCCTCGATCACCAGCTCCTTCAGCGGCTTCTCCTCGCACGGGATCGCGTAGTTGTTCAAGATCGGCGCGCCCCCGTCCCACTCCCCCTGGACTTTCCAATTGCGGGCAAAGAGCGCGTTCTTCGCGAAGCCCCAGCCAAATACGTTGTCATAATCCTCCATGTTGGTCAGCTCGATCGTGCGCGTCGTGCCGTCGGCATAGTTGAGGTGATAGCGCGCGCCCGCCTCTTTCCAGGGAGACTTGGCCAGCGTGACGTGCCCGAGAACGTGGAGCTTGCGCGCGGTCATGTTGACGGGAATGGCGATCCGCTCTCCCTTGCCGACGATCAGGATGGTCTTGCCATTCGGGACGGCCGTCGGATCGGCCAGCCAGAACGGCATGTTGTTGATGGTCCAGGTCGTCCCGAACGGCAGGCCGATGAAGTTCGTTCCATCATGCTCCGCCGCGCCGGGCATCGGATTGCGGTAGGGATAAAGGGTCGTCTTGCGCACGGGGAAGTAGCCCGGCTCGAACGGCCCCCAGTCGCCAAAGTCATAGCCTAGCTCCTTGTCCTGCAGCGGGTGGCGCTTCCACTCCGAGTAGAGATTGAAGGGGTCGGCGAGAGGATCCGTATTGGCCACGGAGGCGAGGGGGACGGGCACATAGTGCGCATCGGCGGGGATCGGCGCATCGGGGCCGCGCAGAGGGTACTGCCCCATCCCCTGGCGGTCCAGCGCGAAGTCGGTCAACTCCATCTGCTTCTCATCCAGCCCCGCCGCGGCGGCGGCCGCAAGGGTGTAAGGCACGGCGCGGTATCCATAGATGGGGTTGCGGATATCCGTCAGCAAAGCCTTCTTCGCCAGCTCTTCCAGCTTGTCCCAGGGCATGGCGCTGAGGTCGTCCGGTATTTTGTTGGCGTTCAAGAACTGATTCTGCCAGGCGCGCATATAGGGATTGCCCACGACGAGAAGCCGCCGCATCCAGTCCAGGACGGCCTTATCGCCTGTTTCGCAATAGTCGTTCGCCAGGAGCATCAACCCGTCGTTGTTTCCGGGGTTCTCCTCGATGAACCGGCGAGTGGCGTTCTGAAGGAAGTCCGTCCATTGCTTGTCCCCCGTGGCGCGGCAGAGGAGTTCGTCCCCCAGGAGCACGGCGTGGGTCCTGAAGTGGGGCCTGTCGATGGAGCCGTAGAGGCCCATCCGGAAGGCATAGACGTCGTTCTTCATCTCCGGGCGCAGGAGGAATCGCATGTAGCGGTCATCCCCGGTGATCTCCCAGGCCAGGACGAGGCAGGGCGTGCGGTTCTCCCATTCGCCGCCGCCGTACGCGATATACCAGTTGGCGTAGACCACCAGCATCTCGCGGGCCCAGAGGCTGCCGGTCAGGCAGTAAAGCTCGGCGGATTCCACGGCGGCCGTTCCGTATCCTTCGACCGAGGCCCCCCAATGCTGCTCATCGTGGCGGCGACCGCCGCCAACGGCGGACTTGTCCAACCCCGCGTGGATCGCGTCGACGTCCATGACATGATGGACCATCCTCTCGAAATACTGATAGAGGCGGTCATCGCCTGAACGGAGGAAGTTAATGAGCATGTCGTGGCTGACGTTGCAGTCGTTGTTGAGCCATCCGTCATAGCCGCGCACCACCCAGCTCGTCTTGGGCACGTTCTGGACCTGGCCGTGTCCGGCGACCTCATAGGCATTGAACAGCGTATCGCCCCAGTCCACCATGCCGTCCCAATGGAAGACCTTCGGGGCGCGCAGCATCCACTCATGGCCGAGCCGCAGGAGCGCCTCGGAATTGGGGAACCGCTGGGTGTCCACGGGGAGGAAGCGCGGCCAGACATTGCAGGAGGCATACTGTTCCGGCGTGCAGAAAGCGCGCAGCGGCTCGTCGGCCTTCTTAGCCAGCGCGGCGCCGTCGCTCTTGCCCGCGCTGAAATCAATGAGCATCTGGTGCGTTTTTCCGAAGCCTCGCCCGGCCTCCGCCCACTCCCCGGTGTCGTAGTGGCCGATCTGCTGCCCCTTGTAGCGGCGGCGCAAATCGAGCACCTTGCCGCCGCGCTCGGGCCAGAGATAGTACCGGAGCGCTTTCTGGTCGGGCTGGACGCTGATTTCCTTCGGGTGGAGGCGCGGGAATTCGCGCAGGGCGATGGTGGTCGTTCCGCGCGAGGATTCCAACTTCACCCAGCCGGGCGCTTCAACCCCCTCATTCAACACCTGCTCCTCCTGGCCCGTCTTGCCCAGGAGCTGATAGCTCACCCGCCGGTCGACGCTGAGCGGGACAAGGCTGTAGAAGCGGTCGGGCATCACTTCGACCAGCGACTGCTCGGCGAAGCCGCCTTTCGGCGAGACCCCTTCTTCGCCCGCCAGCCCGAAGGTGGTCTTGAGCGCGCCGCGGCCCTCGAACTGAAGCCCCAGCGAAAGCGTCCGCAGGAAGTTCTTCTCCACGTCGGCGTCGAAGGCGAAGAAATGCTCCACCCCGATGGTCGTCGCCCCCGCCCACGCCGTATAGCGCGTCCAGAACGGCGCGACGCTCTTGCCCGCCTTGTCGCGGTACTCGCCGCGCACGAGGATGACCGTCCGCAGCGGATTCTGGAACTCCACGCTCGCCTCGGTCACGACCGCCTGATACTGCTCGCGCGGCCCGCCGGCGGCATTCAGCAGCCAGTTCTCCTCCTGCGTCGGTCCCGGAGGGGTCGTCTCCACCTCGAGCCGGCTGTCGCCCTTGCCGGGGCTGACCAGCGAATCGCGAGGGGAGAAAGAGCCATCCTTCTTCGCCAGCCACGCGCCGTCGAGGAAGGTGTACTGGTCGCGCCGCACGTTGAACCGCAGCGGGCCGGTGGTCACCTGGATAAAGTTCGGCTGCTCCACAACCGTCACGGGCTGGGCCACGAACTGCGGCCGCGGCGCCACGCCGCATTCGAGAGTGAAGTTGCGCGTCCCGTGCGCCTCGACCACGGCGCGGAAGTCCAGCAGCAGCCACTTGACCGACTTGTCCGGCCACCGAGTGAGGACCGTCGGAACGAAAGCCATCTCCTCCCCCTTCTCGTTCAGGAGGCGGCACAGCTTCTCGTCCGGGAGCGTTCCTTTCGCCAGCGGCACGCCCGAGGTGACCACTTCGTCGCGATTCGCGCCGGTCAGTTCGGGCACGCGCAGCGCGATCCGCGTCGCCGCAGGGGCTTGACAGGCCAACAGCGCGGTGAGACCCAGGACGAGCAATGTCTTCTTCATGGCTTCCCTCAGAAAAATGACTTTAGCAACGGGCGGCTGCTCGGCTGCCGGCATATCGAGCGGCGTCATAGAATGCGAGCACGTTCTCGACGGGGGTGTTCTCCATCAGGGTGCTGCTGGTGGACAGGATCACGCCGCCGCCTCGTTTCCCGGCCAGCGATCCGAGTCGGTCGACGTCCGCGCGGATCTGCTCCGGCGTCGTGTACATCGTGGTGGTGACATTGACGCCCGCGCAAAGGAAGGGAAGGCGTCCGTTGCGGCACGGGGTGGCGGCCAGCGCGGGCATGTCCATCCCCTTGTCCTCCTCGAACCCCTGGAAGCCGTCGATGCCGCAGCCCAGCAGGTCGGGCAGGATGGGGAGGATGTTGCCGTCGCTGTGCCAGAGCCAGTGAATGCCGGCATCGATAAGCGGGGCCACGGCGCGCTTGACGTGCGGAAAGTAGACCTCGCGCAGCGCCTTCGGCGAGCACATGGGGCCGTCGTTCCCGCAGATGTCCTCGCCGGAGTAGACCAGCGGGATCAGGCCGTTGTCGCGGATCGCGCGGGCGATGGCGTTGTTGCGCAGGCGTCCTTCCTCGCCGCAGAAGGCGAAGAGCCGCTCCACCGCCTCGGGATACAGCGAATGGGCCATGAGGTAATTCTCATACCCCACGCAGGAGTACCACATCCAGGGGACGGTGCCGCAGAGATGGCCGGGCACCCAGACGATGGGCTTGAGGAATTCCCCCCAGCGGTTGAGCTCCAGCCAGCGCGTCGCCACGATCTCCGCGTCGACGAAATGCGCCGCCTCCTTCGCGGACGGCAGCGCGCGGCAGAAGTCGGCAAACGCCTCCGGCGAGCTCCACGGCCCGTGCGCCTCGACCCAGCGGCTCAGCATGCCGTAGACGGCGCTCTGGAGTCCTTCGCGCGTCTTGACCTCGGCGTTCGGCCCGCATTGCCGGTCCTGCCGGTCCGGCAGGACGAACTGAAGCAGGACGTCCACATCCCACGCGTTCATGGCCTGGGCGAACACCGCCTTGGCGTTGGTGCGGTAGTCCGCGCGGCCCGTGATCCGCTCGATGCCCGCGATGGTGCCGTTCCATCCCTGGACCGGCAGCCGGTCCGCCGGCTTGAACTCGACGGCGGCCAGAAGCCGCTCGCGTTTCTCCCGGTGCATGCTTTCGCCCATAGTGCTGCAATCTCCAAGTCCATTGTGCGCGAAGGTCAACCCTTGACCAGGTTCCGGCGCGCCCGCGACAGGATGGCTTCCAGCTCAACGACTGTTTTGCGGGGCCAGGAGGCCGGGCGATACTCCGCCAGTCTCCGGGAATACTGCTCGTGGCACCAGTCCAGAATCTCCTTTTCGGAGCGCGTTTCCGGAATGCAGGGGAAGCAGGCCGCCGGCCACATCTCGTCGCGGTAGTGCTCCAGCGTGTGCTCGGTGCTCAGGAAGTTCCCGCCGCCGTTCAGCACGGCCTCGCGGATCCGCGCCACAGCGTCCCCCGCGGGCGGGACGTTCGGCGCGGTGTGCGCCCACTGCAGCCCTTCGGCCATTTCCATGTCCAGCAGGAACTGCTCCGGGCTGACCATGCTGCCATTTTCCAGGTTGCCGTTGGCCGCAAGGCTGACGACGTGCCGGTCCGCCAGCGCCGCATAGCCGACCGCTTTGAGGAAACGCTCGTAGGACGCTTGCAGCCCCGGCCGCCGCGCGCTGACGTACGACCGCCCGCCTATCGAGGTGCCCCCCCCGAAAAAGCGCGCCATGAGTTGAAACACCCCCGCGTCCAACCGGACCGTTTGCGGGGTGGAAGAGGTCGCGTTCCCCGTGCGCATGTCCACCTGGATGCAGGCGATGTAGCCCGTCAGCGGCGCTTCGGGGTCCATGATCATGGAGAGAATCAGCCCCCCCACGATCTCCGCCGTCGCCAGGATGATGCCGCCATAGAGGTCCACCGGCCCGCTGCCGCCGATGCTGGGCATGGAGGTGATCAAACTGCGGCTGTGGTAACGCCGGCGCTGCAGCATGGTTTCGGCTGTGCGCATTTCCAGTCGAAGCGGGGGGTTGATGCAGTTGCAGCATCCGACGAACGCCGCCGGAGCGCAGCCGAGCGCCTGGCCCATCTCGGCGAGGTAGGGAACGCTCTCCGGCAGGGTGGCATCGACCGCACCCAGGGGCTTGTCCGTGGTGCTGGCCATGAGCCAGACCGCTTCGATCTGCTCGAGCGCCTCCGGGGTATCCAGCCGGGAAAGGGGCAGCGTGATGGAGCGCACACGCGGCTCCGCGTGAGCGAATTTGATGAGGTCGAGGAACGCTTCCGTCGTGCCTCCTTCAGGGCGGTTCCGCGCGTAGTTGAAGACTTTCGGCGTCAGGTTCCCGAAGCCGAAGGCCGCTTCATACCGGGGATGAACCAGGGAGGGCTCGGGCGCGTCGGGACGGGGCGGCGGATATTGCCGCTGCAATTCCGCGCGCAGGGCGTCGATCTGGCGCTCCTCGAACAGGACGCGTCCCACCGCGGATTCGCGGCAGCCGCCGCGGAGGGCCATGGCTTTCATCTCGGGATGGTCGACTGCGTAGCCGACCTCGCTGAGGAGCTTGCGGACTTCCGCAGCCATTTGCTCGAATTCGGATTCGGAGAACAGGGCGGTCTTCATGGCTTCAACCTTTCGGCCCCCGCTGGCGAATGACCCGCGCGGGAATCCCCACGGCTACGGAGTACGGAGGGATCGGCTTGACGACCACCGATCCGGCCCCGACCACGGCCCCCTCGCCGATATCGCCGGACCACAGGATGCTGACATTCATCCCCACGTAGCAGTCGCGCCCCAGGGTGACTTTCCTGACGTAGCATCCCTGGCGATAGATGATGGTCTCGCGGTCGTCGAATTTGTGCGAGGCGGGGGTGATGATGACGTGCTGCGCCAGGAGGGAATCATCGCCGATTTCGAGCCCCTCGTGTCCGTGCAGGCAACTGCCGGCGCCGATGTACACCCTCTTCCCGATATGGATGTACCCGGCCTTATCGCCCTCCGTGTCGAGATAAACGCCGTGCTTGAGCCGGGCCCCTTCGTCGAGGGTGATGCCCAATTGCGTGTGGGCGATGAGGGTGCAGCGGTCATGGATTTGCACCCGGTCCCCCAGCGAGATGAACTGCGGGTTCACCAGGCGAACGCCGCAGCCGATCATCACATCCTTCCCCATGTGGCGCAGCAGGCCCTTGTAGTATTCGGCCCGCTTCTCCGCGGCGAAGGGGGTGTCCATGTTCAGGAACACGGCGCGGTGATAAGCCTCCATCTCCTCAGGGGGCAGGTTCGCCGCGAGCCGGGTGAAAAAGCCGTCAGGTTCCATAATCGCTCCGGTTCATGTCAGCAGGTGGCTGCACTCATAAAAGGCCAGCACGTTCTCGATGGGCATGTTTTCCATCATGGAACTGCTGGGGGAAAGCACCACTCCGCCGGAGCGCGACTTCGCGAGCGAGACGATCCGCCGAATGTCCGTTCGGATCTCTTCGGGCGTGGTGTACATGGTGGTGGTGACGTTGATGCTGCCGAAAAGGAAGGGGAGGCGGCCGTTCCTGCAGGGGGTGCGCGCCAGCCGCAGCAAGTCCATCCCCTTGTCCTCCTCGAACCCCTGGAAGCCGTCGATGCCGCAGTCCAGCAGGTCAGGCAGGATGGGAAGGATGTTGCCGTCGCTGTGCCAGAGCCAGTGAATGCCCGCGTCGATCAGCGGCGCCGCGGCGCGCTTGAGATGCGGGAAGTAAATGTCGTGGAGCACCTTCGGAGAGCAAAGGGGGCCGTCGTTCGCGCAGATATCCTCGCCGGAGTAGACCAGGGGGATCAGGCCATGCTCACGGATGGCGCGAGCGATGGCGATGTTGTGCAGCCGCCCCTCCTCGCCGCAGAAAGCGAAGAGCCGCTCGACCGCCTCCGGGTACAGCGAATGGGCCATGAGGTAATTTTCATACCCCACGGAGGTGTACCACATCCAGGGCACGCTGCCGCATCGGTGGCCGGGAACCCAGACCAGCGGCTTCAGGAATTCGCCCCAGGCGTCGAGTTCGAGCCAGCGCTGGGCCGTGACCTGTCCATCCACGATCCTCGCCGCATCCGCCGGGGAGGGGAGCGTCAGGCAGAAATCGCGGAATTCCTCCGGCGACTTGAACGGCCCGTGCGTCACGCCCCAGGCGTTAAGGTGGTCGTAGGCGGCGCTGAGCAATCCCCCCCGCCTGTTGATCTCGGCATAGGGGCCATAAGTCCAGCTCTGCCCATCCGGCAGTACGAACTGGAGCACGACGTCGGTATCCCAGGCCTTCATGGCCTGGGCGAACGCCTCCTTTGGGCGGGCCAGGTAATCATGAGCGCCGTTGACGCGCTCGATGGCCGCCACCGTCCCGTTGAACCCGCAGATCGGCAGCCGGTCGGTGGGCCTGAATTCGATAGCGTTCAACAGGCGCTCGCGCTTCACCTGGTGCGCAGAGGTTCCGCTCATGACTTGAATATTCCTACGATGACTTCGGGGATCCGCGCGTGCCGAGGGGATCGCCGAAGTCGGGGATCGCCATCAATTCTCCGTCCCGCTTGGCCGATTCGTGGGCAATCAGGCCGGGCACGAGGTAACGCGCCGCCTGCCAGACGTTGGTCGGCGGCGGCACGTTCGCCGCGCACGCCGTGACGAAGTCATGGATCAGGAACTGGTGCGAGCCGCGATGCCCGTTGGACAGGCCGATGAATTCCTTCGGCAGCCGTTCGACCGGATGCACCGTGGAGACGCCGGAGAACACCGCGTCGCCGCCGACCTTCTCGGCCATGGCGTCCCCTTTGTCCCGCGCAAGGACCCCCTTGCTTTCGAGCAGGCTGGTCAGGTCCTGCCGGGAGGCGCGGTCCTTGGTCACCCAGATATTGTTTCCATACTGCTCTTCGTAGCTTCCCTGGGTTCCATACAGGCTCAGGCGCACTTCGCCGGGATGCCCGATCCGCCGGAACTCGTTGATCCGCGTGACGCTGCCGTCGGACATGCGCATCAGCGCCGTCTCGTTGCTGAACTCGTTGTCCCAGCGATTGACCCCCTTCCGGAAGAGGCCGTCCTCGTGCCGGTCCACAACGCCCAGGCAGGAGACGTGCGTGGCATAAGCCCCCGTCACGGAGACGATCATGCTCACGGAGTGAGTGGGGTAGTGCATGGGAGGGGAACCGGCGGTTTCCTTCCAACGCTCCCCGCCGCGCCACTTACAGACGTCGTACAGGCCGTGGTCGAAATCGTGCATGTACTCCCCCTCGGCATACACGACGCTCCCGAAATCCCCCTTCTGAAAGCGTTCGCGGCAGTACAGCGCGCAGGGGTAGTAGTAGCTGGTCTCGCCGATCATGTAGATTTTCCGCGTCTGCTCGACCGTCCTCACCAGGCGGGTGATCTCCTCCATGGTGATGGCCGAGGGGACGGCGGAATAAACGTGCTTGCCCGCCTTCAGCGCCTGCACGGCCTGCGGCCCGTGCATCCAGTTCTGCGTGAAGATCGCGATGGCGTCCACGTCGGTCTGGCAGAGGTCGTCCAGGGAAGGGCAGGTGCGCGCGATGCCGAATAATTGCGCCTTCTCCTTGAGCTTGGCCGCGTCGAGGTCGCACAGCGTCACAGAGGCGACGCCCGGATGCGCCTTGAAAAGCGGAATGAAATTGTTGGCGAACGCCCCGACCCCGCAAATGCCGACTTTGATACCCATCTATTTTCCCTCTGTCGCCGAATCAGGCGTCATGAAAATCCCGTGCGTCGTTCAATCCCACGCGGCCGGGGCCTCGTCGCGGATTATCCGGCCCGACGAGGCCCGCGGCTTCGTGGAAGCTCCGCAGTGGACGAATCCGGTCAGGGCTTCTTCTCAATCGACGTAACCCAGATGCCTATCGGCAGTCCGGTGGGCATTTCGCGCAGTTCAAAGCCGGTGAAGCTGGCCGCGCCCGTGCCGCCACAATAATCCACGTCCACGCCGATGAGTCCCGTCCCCGGCAGCGTCTTGTCCTCATCCACCTCATGGTTGGTCTTCGTCTTGGGGTCGAAGACCCAGATGTTCGCGCCGCACATGTACCGCCACGGGCTTTCGCCCTTGGCGGCGCGGCCGACCTGAAGCTTGTAGTTGCTGTAAGCGCCGTCGGGGCCGGTGACGACCTTGTTGTCGGCCGTGTAGAGCCAGCCGGTCATGACCACGGCGCCGGCCGATTCCTTCTCGGCCTTGTACCAGCAACAGAGGGCATAGCGCTTGCCGGCTTCGACGGGGGTTATCTGAGTCGCCTTCACCGTCGATTCGCCCCCCTTGGTGTTGGTGAATTTCATCACGGTGATGCCGGCCGGGTCGATCTTGCGCAGCAGTTCGAGCGTGCCCGCGGCCTGGGCGGCGTCATAGATCCAGGAGGCGGCCTTGGAGGGATCCGCCTTGTCGGCCACCGTCAGGGTCCCGTTGACCAGCATATTCTTGCCCAGCACGGGCTTGGCGTGGGCGAGTTCAGGATAGCTCTTGGCCGGCTTGGAAGTCCCCTGGTCGAAGTAGATCGAGTACGTATCGGAGGAGCCCGCCCCCATCGTGCCCAACCGCAGCCAGCTGAGCCGGCCCGCGGCCGGAGTGTCTTTGTCCGGGAAGAAGCGGGAGGGGACTTCCTTCTCCTGCCCGGCCTGGATCATCATCACGCGGGGGGAGTTCGGATCGAACGTTCCGGTCGCCCCGGCGCGCGCGAGCAGGTCCGCGAAGTCGACGTCCCACTCCACCAGCGCATTCTCCTTCGCATCCGGCGAGAACGCCGATATCTGCGCGCGATAGCTCCAGTCCGCGTTCGACCAATTGGTCGGAGCCGCCAACGCCACCGACCCCGCCAGCGCCAGCACGACTGCCATGACGTACCTCATCCGAGCCCTCCTCCTCACGATGGAATGAAAATATGACCTTGCGCCCGCGTTCAATTTTCCTTCACGCCTAACGCCCCGATATCCGTCCCGCCCTCGCCCGCGCCGCTGTTGGGGCTGCCGGGTTTCAGGCGGTAATCGCCATGCTCGGCATCGACGTAATCCGGGTCCTTGAAGATGGAATGCTGGTCCTTGCCGGTGTCCTTCTGCCACGCCTTCAGGCCCATGTATTGCATGTTCTCATACCGCATGACGCCTTTGTGCGCTCCCCTTCCCCTGAAGAAGGGGTCCTTCACCGCGAACTCGTCCGTCGTGCCGATGGAGCCGTGGTTCTCGGCGAGATACTTGACGTAGTAATCCTGCACCTCCGTGCCGAAGTTGTTGTAGTCGCTGTCGAAGGTTGCCAGTTGCTCGTGCGTGGAGCCGATGAAGGAAATCTCGCAAATGAAGCAGTACACGAAGGAGTTGTTCCGGCACACGGCGCCTTCCAGGGACCCCGGACCGTACGCCAGGGCGCTCAGGGTGAGGCAGCAGGAGTTGCTGGTGAACTTCGACCGCGGGCTGTCCAGCAGCAGCGCCCCGCCCTCCATCGCGTACATAACATTGTGGTCTGCGGCGAAGCCGGGGGAGCGATGCGCGAAAAGCCCGGTGCTGGTCGGCATGGCCTGCCAATGATGGTTCCAGAACTTGCAATGGGAGACGGTCACGTCCGACGAGTCGGCCGCGTAGACGCCGGAATGCGCGAACCAGCGGATTTCAAATCCTCGGATGGTCACGTACGGCGCGCGTTCGAGCTTCAGGCAGGAATTGGCTTCGTGCCGGCCGTCGAGGATCACCGTGCCGGGGGTTTCCGCTTCGAGGGTGATCGGCGCGCCGGCGAGCCCGCCGTGGGTGAGCTTCGTCTCGCCGGGATACAGCCCCGGCATCAGGACCACGTGGTCGCCCGGCAGCGCGCGGTCCACGGCGAACTGGATCGTGCGCCAGGGCTTCTCGTGCGTGCCGGTTCCGTCGGCGTCTTCGCCCTGGGGGGAGACGAAGTAGGACTTCGCCGCGCCCTTGAGGGCGAACGTCGCATCCTCGCCCACGGTCTTGTCGCCGACCTGGTCCTTGAGAATGATGCGATAGTGATAGGTCTTGCCGGATTGGACGGCGGGCGGGAGCAGCACGAGGTAGTTCGTCACGCGCGGCGTCGATCGCACCGACACCCAGTCCCCTCCGTCGGCGGAAATCCAGGAGCGTTGCACGTCCTTGGGCTGATCGAAGGCGGAGCCATACTTCTTGTCCGCCCCGTATTCAACCGTGGCCAGGCAGGGGGCGTCCGTTTCAAAGGAAAGGACCACGCCCTTGTCGTTGGCAAAGACGACCGGCGCGCGCTTGAGTTTCGGCCCCTTGTTCAACAACCGGACCATGAGCGTCTTGGGCGCGCTCCAGTTGCCGGCATTGTCGGAGACCGAGACGCTCACGGCGGCCACGGAGGCGTCCTTGGGAAGCGCCATATCCTTCCAGGTGGCGTACGGCTCGGGGGCGCTCCATTCGCCATTGCCGATGCGCACTTTCATCTGCGCCGGCTTGCCGGCGGCATCCTCCGCGCCGATGATCAGGCCGAACTGCGGCTCCGCGACCACCCATTCATCCGACCGGCTTTCCGGCCCGAGTTGCCGCACGAGGTTCCGCCCGCCGCCGTTCCAGGGATCGCGCTCAAAGTAGAGCTCGCCCGATCCTCCGGCCCGCTGCGCAGGCGCCATCAGGGAAACCGTCACCGTCGGCGGCTCGATGTCCTTGAAGTCCGGCCCCACCGCGCCGAACGCGCCACAGTTCTCGCCGTTCGAGCCCATCTTCAGGCACGGGCTGTCCGGCAGCAGGCGATAGTCCCCCGTCGCCGGGCCTGCGAAGCGCGGGTTCGCCTCGATGCTGTGCTCCCCCGCCCCCATCTTGCGCGCCAGGTCCAGGCTGGCCTGGAGTTGCTCGCGGTCCAGGCTCTGCCAGAAGCATTCGTAGTCCACCACCGTTCCCTGCACGATGGACGGCATGTAGATCGGCGCGGAGAAGCCGCCGACGATGTTGAAGCGCGAGACCCCCTTGGGATGGTTGCCGGAACCGCTGAGGCCGTGGGTGATTCCGCCCACGAGGGTGTTGTTCTCAACGGTGTACGCGCTGACCGGGGCCTTGATGAAGATCCCGTTGTCGAACCCGACGCAGAGGTTGCGCCGCACTTCTCCCTCGATGGACTGGTAATAATACTGAATGGCGCAGTCATCCTGCATATCGACGGGGATCATGAACCGGTCGCGGATCTTGTTGAACCGGCAGTCCTCGACGATGGCGTGCTTGGCGGTGATGTAGACCCCGCCGGCGCAGTCGTCCGAGGTGCAGCGGAGAATCCGCATGTTCTCCACGCCCTCATCCACCGCCTGGAATCCGCGGACGCAGTTCCAGGCGTGGCAGTCCTCGATGGTGCTGTTCGCCGCGCGCAGGATGCAGCCGCAGGAATAAATCCAGCCGAAGTAGTTGCGGAAATTGAGCCCGCGCACGGTGGTGTTCTGGCGCCAGACCATCAAGCCGTTGCGGTCGCGGCTCATGCCGAGGTTGTGCGTTTCCGGAGCGCGCCCGTCGGTGGTGTGGAAGAACAGCTCCTTGCCGTCGGACCAGATGCTCGCGGGGAACTGCGTCACCGCCGCGAGGTCGGCGACGAGTTCGTACCGGGTGCGGGCGTCCGCTTCCCATACATCGGGGGCGGTGTCGCGCAGGTTGATGGCGGCGGGGATTTTGAACACCCCCGGCTTTCCTTCCACCGGCGCGGCGTTCGCGATCTTCTGCCCGCCGTCGAACACGACCTCTTCAAAGCTGCCGTCGGCGTTCTTTGCGGCGGTGATCAGCAGCAGCGGTTGCGGCCCCACGCCGCGATTCTCCGCCCGGCCCACCGGCAACTCCCCCTGCGCATAGACCCCCTTGTGGATGATCACTTCGCTCGCTTCCTCCTTGACCGGGAGGAGCGAGAGCGCCTGGCGAAGCGTCGCGACCGGCTGCTCCGCCGTGCCGGGATTCTGGTCGTTTCCGGTCGTCGCGACGTGCACCGTGGCGGCGGAGAGCGAAGCGGCGGCGACGCAAGAGAACGCCGCTGCGCACAACCACGTCCAAGGGGAGTTCTCGGCTCTCATCGACATGTTTTCACTCCATGGCATCAGGTGTAACCCTCTCCGCTTTGCGCCAACTCAATTCTCCCGGGCGCCGCAGCGCACGGTCACTCACGAGGCGAGATGTGGAGTCTCGTCAGCTCGATTCAGTCCCCAATCAGGGTTTCTTTTCGACGGCCGCCACCCGGATGCCCATCGGCAGCCCGGAAGGCATTTCGCGCAATTCCAGGCCGGCGAAGTAGGCCGTTCCCTTGCCGTAGGTGTAGTCCAGCTCAATGCTCATGAGTCCCGTCCCCGGCAGCAGCTTCCCATCTTCAACCACGTGGTTGGTCTTCGTCTTGGGATCAAAGATGCCGAACGCCGCGTTGCAGATGTACCGCCACGGGCATTCCCCTTTTCCGGCGAGCCCGACTTGCAGCTTGTAGTTGCCGTAGGCGCCGTCGGGACCGGTGACCGCCTTGCTATCGGCCGTGTAGAGCCACCCCGTCAGGACCGCGTAGCCGTCCTGCGCATCCTTCTCGGTCCTGACCCAGCCGGAGAGAGAGTAGCGCTTGCCGGCTTCGACGGCGGTCTGCTGGGACGCCTTGACCGTGGTGGCGGCGCCGACGGTGTTGACGATCTTCAGCGCCGGGGTGCCTTCGGCGTCGGACTTCCGCACCCACTCGATCGTGCCCGCGGGCTGCCCCGCGTCGTAGATCCATCCGGCGGGCTTGGTGGCATCGTCCTTGTCGGCGACGGTCAGGTTCGCGTTGGCGATGAGGTTCTTGCCCAGGACCGGCTTGGCGTGGGCCATCTCAGGATAGCTCTTCGCCTGCTTGGCGGTCCCTTCGTCGAAATAGACCGAGTACGTGTCGATGGCCCCCGCCTGCATCGTGCCCAACCGCAGCCAGGCGAGCCTTCCCACGGCGGAACCCTCTTTGTCCGGGAAGAAACGGGAGGGGATTTCCTTTTCCTGCCCGGCTTGAACCAGCATCACGCGCGGGGAGTTCGGATCGAACGCGCCCTTCGCCCCGGCGCGCGCGAGCAGATCGGTGAAATCGACGTCCCACTCCACGAGCGCGTTGGCCTTTTCATCCAGCGCCTGGGCCGTCACCTGCGCGCGGTAGTTCCATTCCGGGTTCGACCAGGCGGGCGAAGCCGCCAATGCCGCCGAGCCCGTCAACGCCAACGCCAGCGCGATTACCATTACGTACCTCATGCTGATCCTCCTCATAACCTGGAAATGAAAGAGATGCCCATGCGCCCGCGTTCAATTCTCCTTAACGCCCATCGCGCCGATGGTCGTACCGCCCTCGCCCGCCCCGATGTTGGGGCTGCCGGGCTTCAGGCGGAAATCGCCGTGTTCGGAATCGACGTACTCCGGGTCCATGAAGATGGAATGCAGGTCTTTGTGCATCCCCTGCTGCCAGGCCTTCAGCCCCATGTACTGCTTCCCATCCAGCCAGATGACCCCCTTGCGCGCGCCGCGATTGGTATAGAAGGGGTCCTTGGCCACGAACTCGTCCGTCGAGCCGATGCCGATTTTGCTTTCGGCGTTGTACTTGACATAAACATCCTGGACGTTCGTGCCGATGTTATTGTAGTCGCTGTCGAAGGTCGCCATTTGCTCGGGGGTGTTGCCCACCAGCGCGAACTGGTCAATGCCGTTGTACACGAAGGAGTTGTTCCGGGAGACGGAGCTCTCGGCGGACCCTGGCCCGAACGCGGCGGCATTGAACATGGCGGTGATGCTGTTATAGGTGATCCGCGCCCGCGAGCTTTCCAGGAACGTAATCCCCGCCGCCACGGCGTACATGACATTGTGGTCCGCCGCGAAGCGGGGGGAGCGGTGCACGAAGATTCCGTCGCCGTCCGGCACGCCCTGCCAATGATGGTTCCACATTCTGCAATGCGAGACGGTCACGTCCGACGAGTCGACCGCGTAGACGCCGGAATGCGCGAACCAGCGCATCTCGAAGCCGCTGATCGTCACGTACGAAGCCTTTTCGAGCTTCAGGCAGGCGCCGGCTTCGTGCCGGCCGTCAAGAACCACGCTGCCGGGCGTCTCGGCTTCGAGGGTGATCGGCGCGCCGGCGAGCCCGCCGTGCGTGAGCTTGGCCTCACCGGTATACAGGCCCGGCAGCAGGATCACCCGGTCCCCGGGCAGCGCGCGGTCCACGGCGAACTGGATCGTGCGCCAGGGCTTCTCGCGCGAGCAGTTTCCGTCGGCGTCCTCGCCCTGAGGGGAGACGAAATAGGACTTCGCCGCCCCCTTGAGGGTGAACGTCGCATCCGCGCCCACGGTCTTGTTGCCGATCTGGTCCTGCAGAATGATCCGGTAGTGATAGGTTCTGCCCGTGGCCACCGCGGGGTTCAGCAGCACCAGGTAGTTCGTCACGCGCGGGACCGAGCGTTCCGACACCCAGTCCCCGCCGTCGGCGGCAATCCATGAGCGTTGCACGTCCTTGGGCTGCTCGAAGACGGAGCCGTACGTCTTGGTCGGCCCGTATTCGATCCTGGCCAGGCAGGGAGAATCCGTTTCGAAGGAAACGACCGCGCCCTTGTCGTTGACGTAGACCACCGGGACGCCCTTGAGCTTCGGCCCCTTGTCCATCAGCCGGACGATGATCGTTTTGGGCGCGCTCCAGTTGCCGGCGTCGTCGGAGACTGCGACGCTGACGGCGGTCGAGACCGCGTGGGGGGGCACCGCAGCCTCCTTCCACGTGGCGAAGGGCTCCGCGGCGCTCCAGGCGCCGTCGCCGATGCGCATCTTCATCTGCGCCGGCTTGCCGGCGGCATCCTCCGCGCCGACGATCAAACCGAACTGGGCCTCCGCGACCGCCCATTCGTCCGAACGGCTTTCCGGCCCGAGCTGCCGCACGAGATTCCGTCCGCCGCCGTTCCAGGGATCGCGCTCGAAGTAGAGTTCGCCCGCTCCGCCGGCGCGCTGCGCGGGGGGCGTCAGGGAGAGCGTGACGGTCGGCGGCTCGATATCCTTGAAGTCCGCCCCCACCGGGCCGTACGCGCCGCAATATTCGCCGTTCGGGCCGACCTTCAGGCAGGGGCTGTTCGGCAAGAGGCGATAGTCCCCCGTTGCCGCACCCGCAAAGCGCGGGTCCAGCTCGATATTGTGCTCGCCCGTTCCCACCTTGCGCGCCGTGTCCAGAAAGCTCTGGAGCATGTCGCGCCCGAGGGGCTGCCAGAAGCAGTTGCAGTCCACCACCGTGCCGGGCAGAATCTGGGCGGGAGAGGCGATGGGTGTTGAGAAGCCGCAGATAATGTTGTAGCGCAGGATGCTCTTGGAATCGTAGCCGGTGCAGCCGATGCCCCAGGTGAGCCCGCCCAGAACCGTGTTGTGCTCGATGACGTACGTGCTGACCGTCCCCTTCATGAAGATGCCGTTATTGAAGCCGACGCAGAGGTTGCGGCGCACTTCTCCTTCAACTCCCTGGTAGTAGTAGTGAATGCCGCTGTCATCCTGGGGGTCGGCGGGAATCATGAACCGGTCGCGGATTTTGATGAACCGGCAGTCCTCGACCACCACGTGTTTGGCGGTGGCGTAGACGCCGCCGGCGCAATCGTCGCCGGTGCAGCGCAGGATGCGCATTCCTTCCACGCCCTGGTCGGCCGCCTCGAAAGCGCGCACGCAATTCCAGGCATGACAGTCCTCCAGGGTGCTGTTCGCCGCGCGCAGGATGCAGCCGCTGGAGTAAACCCAGCCGAAGTAGTTGCGGAAATGGAAACCGCGCACCGTGGTGTTCTGCCGCCAGACCATGAGACCGTTGCGAGCGCCGTTCATGCCGATGTCGTGCGCTTCCGGAGGACGGCCGTCGCTGGTGTGGAAGAACATTTCCGTTCCGCTGCACCAGAGGCTCGCGGGGAACTGGGCCACCGCCGCCAGGTCGGCCGCGAGTTCGTACCGCGTGCGCTTGTCCGCCTCCCAGACGTCGGGCGCGGTGTCGCGCAGTTTGAGGGTGGCCGGGATCTTGAACACCCCCGGCTTCCCTTCCACCGGTTCGCCCTTCGCGATCTTCTGCCCGCCGTCGAACGTGACCTCTTCGAAGCTGCCGTCGGGGTTCTTTCCGGCGGTGATCAGCAGCAGCGGCAAGGGGCCGAAATCGCGGTTCTCCGGCCGGCCCACGGCCAACTCATCCTGGGCGTAGACCCCTTGGTGGACGATCACCTCGCTGGCCTCCTCCTTGGCCGGGAGAAGCGCGAGCGCTTGCCGAAGCGTGGCGACCGGCTGCTCCGCCGTGCCGGGGTTCGCGTCGCTGCCGTTCACCGCCACGTGCAGCGTGGCGGCGGAGAGCGAGGCGGCGGCCACGCCAAGGAACGCCCCGGCAAACAATGACGCGAAGGGTCTCTTCCAGGTTTTCAGCGGCATGAATTTCCTTTCATTGGGTCGTGACATAGGAGGGACGGCTTCCCGGCGGGGAAGCCGTCCACTCCCATGCTCAGACGCCCCCTGTTTCGACCCGTTAGTAATCGACGTTGTAAGGCAGGGTTGTGTCCATGCCATTCTGGACGTCAAAGCGGTGCCAGACGCGGAACGCGCAGGAGGCATCGCCGCCGGAGACGGTGGCAGAGGTCTCGCATCCCTTCCAGTTGGCCGTCAAGTCGAAGCCGGGCGAGGCGACTTCGGAGAAGATCACATTGTTGACTTCCAAGGAATTCATAATGCCCTGGGCGTAGGTCCAGTTGCTCCCGCGCTTCCACCAGAGGATCTGCTGCTGCGGATCGCCATACCACTTGGCGCTCCAGTCGCCGTAGAGCACGTTGTAGCCATCCTTGTGCGCGTACCAGCCTGCGCCCATCCATCCGCCATAGTTGACGAGAGAAGAGGCATAGTTTGCGGGCTCCGGACGCGAGAAACTGTCCGAAATCAACGCGCGGCCGGCGGCGATCTTCTGCGTCTTAAACATCGGGGAGCCCGGCTGATTCGGGATCAACGGCTTGAAGTAGAGCCAGGCCGTCGGGGGCGCTGCGGAATCCAGCCACTTGCCGTTGTAAGACTCCAGCGGGTTGTTCCGGTAGTTGTAGTCGCACTGGACCGTGTCGCCGTTCCAGAACGCGCCGCTTCCCCACCAACCCCAGTCCCAACCGTGGAACTTCGACCATTTCCCATACATCAGGGACTTGGCATCGAAGCCGCCCAGCGCCTGCATCTGGCCCGGGCCGGTCACTGCCGTTCCGGTGGTGGGCAGATTCCCATACTTCTCATACGCGTTCTGGTCGGCCGGAAGGGTGCCGCCGGTCGAGGGACAGTAAAAGGTCCGCGCGTCAGCGAGGTAGCCGGCGGCCAGAAGGTTGCCGAGCCCGATGGGCGCCGTGTTCAAATGTCCGTCCGCGTTAGGCGTGCCGGCTGCAAACGTGCCGGCCGCCACGGCCAACGCGCCCAACGTGCCGGCCTGTCCGGTGAAAATGGTCCGCGACATGAAGGTCGGGGACCAGAGCCATTCCGTGCCGGGATTTCCGGCAACCTTTGTCCCACAAAGGGAACCCGTTCTGACCTTGTCGGTCGTCTTCGTATCGTTGTACCAACCGTCATTCTGGGACGCAGCCGACAAATTGTGGTCGGCCGTATTCCAGGAGGCAAACGGCCCGGCACCCCAGGCCGGCCAGGAAGGATAGTACCCGGCGTAGTCGCCGCAGTAGCTTTCCATCGCCCTGGACATCTGGCTCAGGTTGTTGAGGCAGGCCGACCTGCGCGCCTTCTCGCGCGCCGCCGCCAACGCCGGCAGGAGCATTCCGGCCAGAATGGCGATGATCGCTATCACGACTAGCAGCTCAATCAACGTGAACGCCGACAGCCACGCCTTCGCGTTTCTCATGGTCACGACCTCCTTCCCGATAGAACTTGGCCCACCGGACCGCCCGGCGGCTCCCGAACGATTGCGCAGAGCGTCGCCGACAAAACCTTTTCGCCAGCGTCCTGGAGAACGCTGCGGTCATGCCGGAGGGCCTCAGCGGCCAGTAGCTCCGCGCGCTTTGCGACAGAACGGGCCTCTTCTTTCGTCCCGCTAGTAGTCCACGTTGTAAGGCAGGACTGTATCCATGCCATTTTGGACGTCAAAGCGGTGCCAGACACGGAATGAGCAGGAGGCATCGCCGCCCGAAACAGTGGCGGAGGTCTCGGCGCCTCTCCACTGGACGGTCCCCAACGTAAGACTGACTGTCGAATCGGTGTAGTAGTCGGAGTAGATCACATTGTTGACGGCCAAGGAATTCGTCATACCCTGGACATAGGTCCAACTGCTCCCGTGCTTCCACCAGAGGATCTGCTGCTGCGGGTCGCCATACCACTTGGCGCTCCAGTCGCCGTAGAGCACGTTGTAGCCATCTCTGTGCGCGTACCATGACGCGCCCATCCATGAGGTGTAATTGCTGGGAAGGGCCGCATAGTTCGAGGGTTCCGGCCGTGAGAAGCTGTCTGAGACCAGCGCGCGCCCTGCCGCAATCTTCTGGGTCTTGAACATCGGGGTGCTGGGCTGGCACGGGATCAACGGCTTGAAGTAGAGCCAGGCCGTTGGGGGCGCGCTGGAGTTCATCCAATAGCCGCTGTAGGACTGCAGCGGAATGTTTCGATAGTTGTAGTCGCACTGGACCGTGGCCCCGTTCCACACAGCGGCCCCTCCCCAGTTGGCATTGTCCCAGCCGCCGATTTTCGACCAGTTCCCGTACATCAGGGACTTGGCGTCAAACCCGCCCAGTTTCTGGAGGAGCGCCAGGCTATTCGCCGCGTTTCCATAGCAGGACATTCCGCCGTACTTTTCATACCCGTTCTGATCGCAGGGAATGCTGCCGGCCGCTGTGGGGCAGAAGAAGGACCGTGCGTCGCCCAGATACCCGGAAGCCAGCAGGCACCCCAGTCCGATGGGCGCCGCATTCAGGTGGCCGTTTGCGTTGAACGTGCCGGCCGACAAGGTACCGGATGCCATGGAAGTCGCGTTTGGCGTGTTGGCCTGCCCATCAAAAATCGTTCGCGCCATCCACGTGGGGGAGCAGAACCATTCCGTTCCGGGATGGTTGGTGTAGACTTTCTCGCCGCAAACGCCGCCCGTCCTGACCTTATCTCCCGTCTTGGGATCGACGTACCATCCGTCATTTTGCGAGGCCGTTGAGAGAGCATTGTCAGAGCTGATGTTGGCAAACGGCCCGGCGCCCCAGGCCGGCCAGGAAGGATAGTATCCGCCGTAGTCACTGCAATAGCTTTCCATCGCTCTGGACATCTGGCTCAGGTTGTTCAAGCAGGCGGTCCTGCGCGCCTTCTCCCGCGCCGCCGCCAGCGCCGGCAGGAGCATTCCGGCCAGGATGGCTATGATCGCGATGACGACTAGCAGTTCGATCAGCGTGAACGCCGACAGCCACGGCCTCTCGCTCTTCATGACAACGCCCTCCCTTCCGATAGAACCTGAAGCTTCGGAACACCCGAGGACCCGCGAATGACCAGTTGCGGAGTCACGGACGGCGCGGGGGCGTTCTGGCCCAGCAGGCGGTTCACAACGTAGTGAACCGCTTCTTCCCCCTGTCCGCTGAGTTGCGTGGCGATGCTGGTGAGTTTCGGAGTGCTCTTGACGCACTCCGGTGTGTCGTCGCAGCCGACGACGGAGATATCCTCGGGCACGCGGATGCCGTGCGCTTTGAGAATGTCCAGCACGAGCAGGGCGCGGGCGTCGTTGTTGCACAGGATGGCCGTAGGCCGGGGGTCCACGGAAAGGAGCCGCTCCATGGCTTCCAGGGTGGGGGCGCGGCCCTGGAATTCCGGCGGGCCCGCCTCCACGTAGAGTTGCGGGTCGAGCGGAACGCCCGCGCGCTTCAGACCGCGCAGGTACCCCTGGCGTATGCGCCCGAAGACGTTCGGCGTGGTGGCCGTCGCCCCATCGCCGCTTGGCCCGTTCAGGAATGCCACGTTCCGGTGTCCGAGCGCGAGAAGATGCGTCACCGCCTGCTCGAAGCCCGCGTCGCGATTATCCTTCACCAGCGGGAGGGTGGTCCCTTGTCCGGTGACGATGCAGATCGGCATGTTGTGCTCGACGGCGTACCTGGCCACTCCGGCGAAACCGTCCGCCTCGTAGTTCTGGTCGAACAGGATCACCCCTTGCCTGGTTCCGGGGTGCTGGTAGAGTTCGAATTCCCCGGCGTCGGTAATGGGAAAGAGGTGGGCATTGCGCTGCTGCGCGGCGACCATGATTCCCCGCAGCCGCTCGAAGTGACGCCAAGTCGCTTTGGTTCTGTGGAGGAACGCGGGATGGATGCAGAGAATCAACTCGGTGGCGACGACGTGCTGCGTCGTCGGGGCTACGAAGGAACCGCGTCTGCTCCGGGAGGCGATGATCCCCTCGGATTGAAGCGCTTCGAAGGCAAGGGCGGCCGTGCCCACGGCCACGCCGTACTGCTTGGCCACCTGGCGCACTGTCGGCAGTCGGCCTCCCGGCACCAGCTTGTTTTGCCGGACCATGGCCACGAAGTCGTCATGGATCCGCACGTGCATTGGCACACGTGAAGAGGGTTCCTGACGAACCTTCACAGGCCTGCCTGAAGCGACAGTTTCAGCGCGAGCGTTGTTCATTCGTTCACCTCTCTGTTCAATTGTACGGTGCGGGCGTGCAAAAGTCAAGACGCCCTCTCGTTTTCCTGGGGGAGGTTGAGCCAGGCGTAAGTGCGAAAAGGCCAATGGAAACAAGGGATTTCCGTTGGTCCGGGCTTCTTTCGGCTGTTCCCAGAGGGAGGCCCTTCTCCCTCTTCAAACGCCGCCCGACGGGGTCACGACGTCCGCGCGTCGGGCGGGTACATGATCCCGAGCCCGTCCAGTTCGTCCAGCGGGTGAATGGGCAGATATTCCGCGTTGAAAGCCATGAGCGCCGGCATTGAGAAGGGGTACGCGCGGCGCGCGATTTCCGGCTCGCGGCGGATCTCCTGCAGGGTGGCCAGATCGCGATTGTCCAGCCGGTAAAAAAGGGTCGCGTGCGTCGCATCCAGCGGCACGTAGTCGCCGCGGTACTCCGCGAACGCGATCACGTGCCCGCCGATGCCGAAGCTGCGCGCCCGGTGCAACCGCCCGGCCTCGCCGGACTCCATGTGGTTGAGGATCACCGCCAAAATTCGGCCCACGTGGGCGCAGTGGCCGCTGCCGAAGCGCAGGAGGGAGAGCGTCTCCATCCGCTGCGATGCCGCCGAGTCGAACGCCGTGTGCGCCCGCCAGATCGCGGACTGCGAGCAGAAGAACATCATCCCGACGAGCCGGTCCGCCTCCGTGTCGTAGCAGTCATGCACGTACCGGGCCATGGCCGGGATGCAGGCGGGGTCCATCAGGTTGAACTGGACGGACCCATCGGCGCTCTCGAGCGTGAAGTCCGAGGGGGTGCCGCTCGCGGTGCTGCGGCGGAAGAGCCGATGCTGCCGGGAGGCGATGTACTCCCCCTTCTTCATCAGGAACTCCGGATCGGCGGGGTCGGGATTCGGAACCGTTCGGCCGCTCTCCCCCTTGTAGAGGTAGCCCAGCGGCAGCGCTCCTTGCTCCCACCCGAAGTCATAGGAGCCGCGCCATGCGACTTCGCCCCCCGCGCTCCGCCGCACCACGACTTCGAGGCTGTTATCGTCGTCGTAATGCTTCGCCTTCCAGAGCAGGTCGGCGCAGGCGGTTCCGCGATCCGAAGGGGCCAGGGGGATTTCGCGCACGGGGTCGATCACTTTCCCATTCTTGCGGGAACGCACGCAGGTCGACACCGTCAGGCCGGCGGCTCCCTGCGGCGTCTTGAATCGCGCGCGGCCCCGGTTCTCGCCGAAATGCGGCGTTCCGAAATCGAGATCCAGCAACTGAATCGCCGCTGGCTCGTCAAACGTCATGTCCGCGTAGACGAAGGGGTGCTGCATGAGATGGCCGGGAAGCAATGAGAGCATGCTCCACTCCGCCCGCTGGCTTTGCGGATTGGGCCAGGGGCCCGCGGTGGGCGCGCCCTGGTACGTCGGCCACGCGGTGAAGCGCGCGAGGTTCAGGCCCCAGACGGCGCCCGCCGCCGGCGCTTCCGCGCCAAGGCTCTCGAAGGGAATCGCCGCTTCCATCGACCAGGCGACCCCCTCTTCGACTGAGGTGGCGAAGCGGCAGTACATCCCCTCGGCCACCTGCGACTCCTGCCGAACCCAGAGGCTGCCGGGGCCGTCGCGGTGACTGATGGAAAGGGCGCCGCGATAGGCGCCGCACTGCTCGAACGGCGCGAAACAGAACTGGCAGTAATGGCTGTGGTCGTGCCGAGTGTCGAGATACAACTCGACGTGGTCGCGCAGCCAGATATGGTGCTCCGCCTGGTTGCCGCATCGTTGAAGCGCCGCCGTATTCTTTTCTTCGCACCGCACCGCGACGTAGAGGTACCCGTCGTCATGGCCGAGCCACAGCGTCGTGCGGCTGGAGGCGGGGCCGCCATCCGGCAATTCGATCTGCGAGACGCGCGCCGCCTGTTTCCAATCCCGCTCATCGATGCGGCCATCGAGCCGGGGGACGTTCATGCGCGGGCAGGCGACGGACTTCGGGGCGACCCTGCAAGTCGGAAGGGACATGGTTGAGTTCTCCTTGATCCTCATGACTATGGCGAGAATTTTGCGCCGCGTGTTCGCGCACACTTTAGCGGAAAGAATCCGAAATCACAAGGAGGCGCGTTTTTTCTGGGTGGTCGCAGATCGCTTGCAGGGCGGAAAATCCCTGCGGGAGGCGGGTCGCTTCCGGAGGCTCCGGGAACGTCGCGGTGAGGGGGCTCATTTGCTTTTTCGGAGCGGCAAAGTTAGAAGTGGCCTCCGGACCCGCACGGTTCGTGAAGCACGGGTCCCATGGAAATTTTCTCTGGGTTGATGAAAGGAGCCGTTCAATGTCCCGATTCCTCAACGTGGCCGCGGTGCAATTTCAGCCGACTCTCTACATGGATTCCGCCGCCTGGCAAGACGAGAAGTTGGCCGAGGGAGCGTACGATTCCACCGTCAAATCGCTGGAGGCGCTTCGCGGCTACGGCCTGGACCTGATCGTCCTTTCGGAGTCGATCGAAAGCGTCGGGCAGACGCTGGAGATGGCGGAGTCCGTCGACAAGCCGGGCCGGTTCCTTCAGATGTACCTGGACTACGCGCGGAAGGAGCGGCTCCACCTGGTGGGCTCATCCAAAATTCGAGAGGGAGACAAGGTCTACAACTCGGCCGTGGTCGTCGGGCCGAAGGGCATTCTGGGCTGCTACCACAAGACCTTTCCGGTCATCGAGGAGATGACGAAGAACGGTCTCTCGGCCGGGAAGGGGGCCGTGGTCATCGAGACCCCCATCGCGCGGATCGGCGCGGCGATCTGCTACGATCTGAACTTCAAGGAACTCCGCGACGAGTACGCCGCCCTTCATCCCGAGATCATCGCCTTCCCGAGCATGTACCACGGCGGGTTCGTGCAAGGCACCTGGGCATACGAATGCCGCTCCTACTTCATCTCCGCCACGTGCTTTGAGGACTGCGGCATTCTCGATCCCTTCGGGCGGCCCCTCGCCCTCGCCAACGACTACACGCGCCTGCCGATGGCGAAGATCAACCTGGATTACGTGATGGTGCATCTGGGCACGCTGGTGTCGAAGCTGGCGGAGATCCGGAAGAAGTACCGCGATGCGGTGACGATCGAGATCCCGGAGCACGTGGGACCGGCGCTGATCTTCAGCAACACGCTCCAGCGGACGGCGCTGGATATCGCCCGGGAGTTCGAGCTGGAACTGCTCGACGACTTGCTGGCGCGCTCGCGCCGCGTGGCCGCCGACAACCGGTCGGCCGCCGCGCCCAAGCGCGCTGCGCAGCGCAAGAAGAGCCGCGGTGCGAAATAATTCAGGCGCCGTGGTTCATCAGGATTACGGTCCCCAGGGTCGTCTCCGGCTTCTCGATGTGAGCGGCGACGGCCTCGTCAATCCGTTCCAGCGGAATCCGATGCGTGATCAGCGTCTTCACGTTGAGCCGGCCTTCGGAGATCAGGCGCAGGACGAACTCCATATTGGAGCGCGTCGTCCAGCGTATGAAAGCGGAGGGATACTCATACTCGCCATGTTCCCACGGCTCGTCGTGATAGCCCGGCCCGGTGCGCGAGCAGCCGCGCAGGTCCACGTTGCCGATCCCCGCGCCCCCCTGGCACTGGAAGATAAGCCCCCCCACCAGGCAGATGCGCCCCATGCGGTTCGTGTCGGGCGAGAGCACCATCACGTTCCGGACGTTCTCCAGCGCCTTGGTCCCGTCTCCGCCGATCGCCATCACCGCCATGTCGAAGCCGAGCCCGCGCGTGAACGCCTTGGCCTTCTCGGCTTCGTTCTCCTTCGCGATGAGGGTGGTATCGTCAATCCCCCACTTGCGCGCGACCTCGCAGCGCAGCGCGACGGTATCCCAGCCCATGACGTACATGCCGGCGATCTGGCCGAGGCGGGCGGCCATCTGGCCGACCAGTCCGAGCCCGACGACGAGCAGGTACTCGCCCAGCTCCGGTTCGCCGCGGCGAATGGCGTAGAGCGAGGTCATCGCCAGGTGAGCGAACGCCCCTTCCTCGAAGCTGACGTTGTCCGGCAGGCGGGCGCAGAGGTTCTTCGGGACGACGGCATAGGTGGCGTGCCGCGCGTATCCGCCCCCCAGGCAGGCCACGCGGTCGCCGCGCTTGAATTCGGAAACCCCCTCGCCGACCTCGAGCACTTCTCCGGCGCTCTGATAGCCGAAGGGCTTGGGCGCGCCGGGGTCGGACGGCGGCGCGAGACGCGCCTTTTTGGCCGCCACCAGTTCCGTGCCGGGGCTGATGAGCGACGCGTGCGTCTTCACCAGCAGCGCCCCCTTGCGAAGCGGCGGAACTTCCTCCGTGATGACTCGCGCGTGGCCGGTGGCGTCCAAAGCGCCGACCTGACAAGTTCTGCTCATGACAAGTCTCCCGATATTCAGGTTATGGTTCAATTCGCGTGAGGTTAGCTTGTATCCGTTGCGGTCAATTCTGTCAAGGCATACCGAACGCCGGAGGCAGGGGGGCCGCCGCAGGGCATGATGTCCGGCGAAGTTATGACAAAACGGCCGCGCTGCGTTTGAACGCGAGGGGCTGTGGATCGAAGGAGAAGGATGATGAGCGCACCCGCTTCGGCGCATGAGGGGCCGTTTCCGGAAATGATGCGGCTGGCTGTGATGGATCAAGTCGAGCCTTTCATGAAACGGCTCGACCCCGAGGGCTTCTTCCGCCAGGAGGATCCCCGGAGCAATTGCCTCAACGACGGCCAGTTCATCTATCCGCTGGCTTACGTCTATCGCGTGCGTTTCGCGGGGAATCGCTACTGCCGGGAGCCGGGCATTCTGGACGCCGTGCGGCGCATCGGCGACTTTATCGCCGCGCGGACGCTGCCCTCGGGGGAGATCCTGGCCGGCGCCTTCGGCTACACCTGGAAGGCCGTGGACCAGCGCTTGCTCACGTGCTGGATGGACGCCCATGTCCTCATTCGAACCGAGCTTTCCGCGGGCAGGCGCAAGCGCTGGGAATCGGCCATGCGCCACTCGCTCGCGAACGTCGCCGCGAGGGTCAAGGGATACCTCGACCAGGAACGATTCAGCAGCCTCTCCTTCGATACCAGTCCCAACCACGCGTGCCTGTACGGTTCGACGCTGCTGCTCGGAGCCACGCTGTTCCAGCAGAAGGAGTGGCGCTCTCTCGCTCTCGCCTTCATGGACCGGTTCGTCCGGTTCCAGACGCCGGAGGGATATTGGCCGGAGGGGGGCGGGCCGGTGGGCATTTACAACATGGTCACGCTGGCGGGCGTGGCGCGGGCGGAGGCGCTCTGCCCCAGGCCGGCCTACCGGCGCGCGCTGGCCCGGGCGCTCGCCTACAGCGATACGGTCCTGTATCCGGACGGCACCTTCGTCACGTTGATTGACAAGCGCCAGCACTATTACCCGCGCCCTTTCATCTGGGGCATGTTCGGGCTGACTCACTGGCCCCGCGGCCGGGCGCTGCTGCGCCAGTCCTGCCGCGCGCGGCTTCGGATCCAGGAGCCGTTCACGGGAGATGATGCCGCCCGGTGGCTTGAGAATTACGTGCATTACCGGCCCGGCCCCCTCCCCCGCTATGCGCCCTGGAAGGGGACGCGATTCCTCGGAAACTACGCCGCGCTCTTCCGGCAGAAGGGATGGCAGTGGAACTTCTCGGTCCATGCCTCCGTGGTGAATCCGCGAAGCCCGTTCCAACTCGACCAGCAGAATTTCTTCAGCCTCCGGCACGACGCGGCGGGCCTCATCGTTGCGGATTCGCAGGACAAGTCCCGGCCGAAGCATTACACGTTTCTTCTGAACGGTCCGGATGATCTCGGCGTCTTCGGCGGAGGCCGAATCGGCGCCCTGGCCCGGCCGCCCTACGTCGAGGCGGTCTACTCCAACGGCCTCACGGGCCGGGTCTCCGTGAACGCGATCACTCCGCAGCGGATGATCGTGCGCGCCGTCGAAAGGACCCCCACCATTTCGAGTCATGGATATCAAATCGGGAAGTATATTCCGGCCGCGGGACTTTGTTTCAACCTGCCGCTGTACGTCCACCAGGGAGCGACGCTGCGGGTCGGCCGGCGGAAGTTTGTCCTGGCCCGGAAGAAGCTCGCCATTCCCGTTCCGGCGGGCGGGCGCGTCACGCTTTTCGGCGGGAAGGTCCTGCTCAAGCCCCGCACCCCGGCGATCCTGCACTACCCCTGCGAGCCGTTCAACCCGTATGCGCGGGACAACAAGTCCAAGCCGGACACCTGGTTCCTGCGCATGGAACTGCCGATGAAGGGGAAACCCCGATCGGCTGAGATTGAAATAGAGGTCCGCGCTTGATGGAACGCGGCGCCGCGTTCCATGCCGGCACAAACAAGGAGAGAACGTGAAGACGAAGCAACTCGCGAACGGCGGCATCCGCGTGGAGGCCCGGAAATACCTTCTCGAACTGCGCCCCGGCGACGCGATGGCGTACCTGGAGATCAAGGGGACTCATTTGAAGCATCTCTTCTTCCCCGGCGGCGCGTGCAATCCGGTCGGGAAGCGGGATGAGACCGGCGGGTTCGGCCCGGTCAAGGCGCAGTCCGGGGGGGGCGTCACGACGCTCACCTTTGCCGAGCGGTCGAGCCTGTGGAAAGAGAAGCGCCACGTCTGGATCTGCCGGGAGGAGTCCATCGAGGCGGGCTACTCGCTTCGCGGCAGCGGCGACCTCTCGCGCGCGCAGTACTTCCGCGGCTACCTCAACGGCGAAGAGCGCGGCATGGGCAGCGAGATGGACGAGCTCTACTCCACTTGCCCGAACTTCCAGGAGAAGCTCTTCTACCACCCCGGCGAGTCGTTCATCCTCTCCGCAGGCAACGCGCTGGAGCTGCCCGTCGCCGGGCAGGCGCTCGCCTCCCCCTGTTACTGCGTCGGGCTGCATGACCGGCGCGACAAGGCGTTCTGGTCGGTCGGCCTGGCCACCCTGCCGGGGCAGTACACCTGGGACTCCTTCGAGTGGAACCCGCCCGCCCTCATTCCCCCCACCCCTTTCATGGGCGACTCCGTCCTGGGCGGGGGATTCGCCGCCGTCTATGACGGCAAGTTGAAGGTCCGAGGGTCCTGGCAGAGCCCGCGCCTGGTGATGACCTTCGCCCGAGACCGCTACGACGTCCTGCGCCGGCATCTGGATTATTGCCAGGAACGCGGCTACCTGCCCCGCCCGGCGCGCCGCAAGCCCGTGGCCTGGTGGCGCGCGCCGATCTATTGCACCTGGCACGACCAGATAGCGAAGTCCTGCGCCACCACACAGCGCGACGGCGTCGGCCTCGGCCTCAACGCGTCGGAGTTCTGCACGCGGAAACTCACCGACCGGTGGGTGCGCCTGCTCGAAAAGAACCATTGCAAGCCCGGCATCGTCATTCTCGATGCGGCGTGGGCGGTCAACCTCAACAGCGGCGAGCCGGATGTCAGGAAATGGCCGGCGATGCGCCAGTGGGTCGAGGAGTGTCACCAGCGGGATATCCGCGTCTTCGTCTGGTCCGCCGCCTGGGCCATCGAAGGCCTCCCGGCCGAGGAGTGCATCACCTGCGACGGCAAGCCGGTCGCCTGCGACATCACCCACCCGAAATACGTCGCCCGCTTCCGCGAGATGATCCGCCGCTGGTTCTCCGACGCGCCCGACGGGCTCAACGCCGACGGCGTCAAGATGGATGGCCTGCTCTCGCTGCCGACCGGCGCCGGCCTGCGCAATCACGGCGGCGTGTGGGGGCTCGAACTCCAGCGCCTCTACCTCAAGAACCTCTGGGAAGCCGCCAAGGAGCAGAAGCCGGAGGCCTGCGTCAGCACCTTCGCGCTCAACCCGCTCCTGGCCGAATACACGGACATGGTCCGCATCGCGGACATGTACACCGGCCGCCTCACCGCCCACGAGACGATGCGCCACCGCGCCGCGCTCTATCGCATGGCCCAGCCGCAGGCGATCATCGACACCGACGGCCAGCTCGCCCATTACACGCTCCCGGGCTACAACGCCGAGCTCGCCGAGCAGGCCAGGATCGGCAGCCCCACCCTCTACGCGGCCGAACTGGTTTACCGCAAGCGCTTCTTCCTCCCGCTGAGCATTACGAGGATGACGAAGGAGGATTACCGCGAGTTCGCGCGCGTCTTCGCGGCGCATCGAAAGGCGATGGCTCGGGTGAAGCCATCGCGATAGCGTGTCGCTCTTCCCGCAAGTCGGGGTGGGGACACAATACTTTCCAAAGGAAAGTTTTGTGTCCCCATCGGCTCAACAGTGCAAGAGGCGATCAAAGGGGAAGGCCGATAGGGGCGGGGCCTCATTTCAGCAGCGGATAGGTCTCGAACGCATTCTCGCTGAGCCACATTTCGGCCACGCGCCGGGCCTCCGAGTACGTGAGCGTCCCCGCCTCCACGCAGCGATCCAGGCCGCGCGCCAGCGTTTCCCGCCCCAGCAGGAGATGCCCGTAGGCCACGTCCGGCAACTCCCAGTAGTCCCCGCCGAGCGCCAGAACCTTGTTGGCCGGGACGCAGTGGACGATCTCCGCGACGACCCGCTCCGCGACGGCCGGGTTCAGGATGGGCAGCCAGGCCAGGTTCAGGTGCGCGTTGGTGTAGGCTTTCGCGGTGGCAATGGCTTCGTCCACCCAGGGGTAGTTCAAGTGCAGCAGGTCGAAGCGCACCTCCGGGTTCGCCTGCATCAGCGGCCACATGTTGCGGACGTTCGCGCCGTCGAAGGGATAGTTGACGCCCGAGGAGTAGCCGCAATGCGCGACGACGGTGAACCCGAACTCGGGGACGCGCTTCAGGCTCTCCGCCATGAGGAAGCTGCTGCTCAGGAAGGCTTCGTCGCGACTCAGGCTCTTCCCCTCGCGGATCTTCCGCAGCGCGGCGTCCGCGTCGCTCCGGCTCCCCGCAGGCCAGGCGAAGGAGATCATCTTCAGCGCCACAACCCGCTGCGCGGCGTAGCGCCGGAAGAGCGCCACGATGGCCTCCACGCACGACGCGGCGTCCGTCACCGGCGCGCCGGAAACGGTCTCGAGCTCCTTCACCCACGCGGCCGGATTGTGCGGCAGGGTGGCGGTCAGGAAGAAGAACGGCATCACGGCGGAGCAGTACGGCGTCGGCTGCTCAGTCTGGT
>Ga0114951_10000778_pt1 | contig 42935 bp, 41 predicted proteins | sample AM7aDNAmetaG_FD_88677 | JGI IMG/M metagenome (GOLD analysis project Ga0114951, IMG submission 88677) | Freshwater microbial communities from Finland to study Microbial Dark Matter (Phase II) - AM7a DNA metaG | ecosystem: Environmental > Aquatic > Freshwater > Lake | place: Finland: Lake Alinen... | reverse complement strand
TAAGCCATTATCATATATATAGGTGGCGCTATGGCACAAAAATCTGGATTTAGATCGTATCTGGAGATATCGATTTTAATTTTAATCTGTTGTATATTCCTGATAGCGAATGTCACAGCAAGCGAAGTTGCAATGTTTCGTGGAGATGCACAGCATACCGGCTTTTATGAGTTGGGGGCATCGTCTTTCTCACCAGAACTGGTATGGAAATTTCCGACCGATGGACCTGTCATCTCCTCTCCAGTAGTTGCAGACAACCGGGTCTACGTTGGGGGGACTGATAACCAAGTGTATGCAATTGATGCAGATACAGGAGTAAAAGTCTGGAATTTTTCAACCGACGGTCCTGTGTATTCATCTCCTGCAGTCGTGAATGACCTTGTGTGGATTGGTAGTACAAGCAAGATATACGCTATTCAATGTAATTCAGGAGTACAACAATGGAAACTTGATGAGGGTTCATCTTCTTCTCCAAGTGTGAATCTCAATAATGTGTATATCGGTTCCAATGCAGCTAGACTATATTCTATCAATTCGAAAACATCATCGGTTTCTTGGGCAGTAGCTGCGAGTGGGCATGGTGGTACTTTTCAAAATTCTCCAGCCTATCTGAACGGAAAAGTCTATACGACATCCAGGACTTCAGAAATTTTATTTGGTAATGATGCGGGAATTAATATACAGAAGTCCGATGCTGTTTCAGGCAATGATGAGTGGAATTATTGGGTAGAAACCCATGAAATATCAGATTTATGTAATCCATCACCTGTAACTGGTGAACAGCTACTGTATGCAGTATCCACAACCGCGGGAATTAAATCAGTATATCTCACCAACGGTACAATAAAATGGACGAAATATACAGGAGCTCAAATATGGGACTCTCCAATATTGAAAGATGACAATCTGTATTTCGGTGACGACAACAATAAATTTTATTCTATCAATGCTGAAAATGGAAAAGATAATTGGAATATTACGTTATCAAATCAAATACGGTCCTCCCCTATCTATACCGGGGGCAAGATCTATGTCTGGTGCATGGATGGGAAACTCTATGAAATTGACCCGGTTTTTGGTGGCCATACCCAGATATACGATCTTAAGTACCCGGTCCGATCTTCACCGGTCATGAAAAATGGAATAATGTACGTAGGTTGTGACGATGGTTTTGTTTATGCATTGGGATCAGGATCCCAACCCACAACCGGTTCCATATCAGTTAGTTCATTGCCAAGTGGTGCCCAGATATCCCTCGATGGGAGCAGCACAGGATATAATACCCCCTATGTATTGACAGGGCTCACTCCAGGTCAGCACGCAGTATTGCTGAAACTGAGCGGGTACCAGGACTTTGGCCAGACGGTGACAGTTACTGCCGGACAGACCACATCAATTTCTGCACCATTAACCCCAACGACTGGTATCATATCATTGAGCTCGTCTCCAAGTGGAGCACAGATTTACCTTGACGGCAATAGCACCAGTCATATCACACCTTATACCCTGACAGGGATCACTACCGGGCAGCGTGCGGTAACGCTGAAACTAAATGGGTACCAGGACTTCAGTCAAAACGTTACTGTTATAGCAGGACAAACCGCGACGGTTACTGCAACATTAACACCTTCAGTAACAACCGGCTCTATCTCGATCAGTTCCACTCCGACTGGGGCACAGATCTATCTTGATGGGAGCAACACAAACCATAACTCACCTTATACCCTGACAGGGATCACTACCGGGCAGCATGCGGTAACACTGAAACTAAACGGTTACCAAGACTACAACCAGAACGTGACCGTGATCGCCGGACTAATTGCACTGGTAAATGCAACATTAACCCCGACCACGGGTGCCATCTCATTCAGCTCGATTCCAGGTGGAGCACAGATTTACCTTGGCGGAAATAACTCGGGCCACACGACACCCTATACCCTTACTGGGATCAGTCCTGGGATGAATCCAACAATGCTGAAACTAAACGGTTACCAGGACTACAACCAGAACGTAACAGTGGTCGCCGGACAGACCGCGGTCGTGAATGTGACATTATCCCCTGAAGGCTGGACCCCCATTACCGCACCATGTATCATTTCAACCCCAGGACACTACCGGCTTACAAACGACCTCACCAATTCCACGGCGGAGACGGCCATCTGGATACAATCATCTGACGTGTTCCTCAGCGGTGACGGCCATACACTGAATGGTATATCTGCGGATAATACAACAGGGGTTCTGGCTTCCAAGGAAGGAGTGACCATCTCTAATATCACCATGGTAAACCTCTCGGTCACCGGGTGGGAGTCTGGGTTTAAAGTTTTCGGGGTTGAGCATGGTGGCCTGCTGTGGTCCTGTTCGGCGACCGGAAATAATCGGGGGGTACTCATTGCTGAGTCCCCTTATTTTACGATGGGCCTCTGTACCGTAGAAGATAACATCCCGTACATCGATCACGGGATATCCATGGGTGGAACAGGTGTTACACTAACCAACTCGTCTGGTACCTATATTCTTGATTCGAACATCAGTCACAATGGATGGGGGGATAATCTCCCCTTCGTCGGGGGGTATGGGATCCTTCTCAATGACTGCCCTGGCGTCCTGGTAGAAAACTGCACAATCAATAAAAATATCAACACCGGTATCTGGAATGACCAGTCACCTGGTATGCGGGTAATCAGAAACGAGTTCCATGACAATTCCGGAAACGGAGGAATTTTCATGACAGCCCGGGATGAGGCCCCGGTCATGAGCTGCACGATCCAGGACAACCGCATATCGGGGAGTGGATGGGGGATCTTCCTCCGTAACAATGACTACCTGGTGAAGAACAACCTGGTTTCAGGATGCGGTTACGGGATCCTGTTGGAATCCAGTCAGAACGCAACCCTTCTGGGCAATACCCTGAACAATAACGACATGAATCTTGCAGTGAATGGTCAAAACGAAGAGGATTACCACCACCAGATCGATACCACCAACACCGTCAATGGAAAGCCGGTTTACTACCTGGTCGGGCAGACCGGTGCAGTTATCGATCGCGCTACGAATGCGGGCGTGGTCTTCGGAATCTCCTGCCCGGATCTGACTGTTCGGGACCTCGAACTCCGTCACAATGAATTCGGGGTATTCCTGATAGGATCAGACAGGGCGATGATCACGAACGTTACCGCCATCGAAAATACCATGGGATTTAATATTCTTTCAAGCAATGCTGTCCTGTTAGACCATTGCACGGCAACATTAAATCCAATCAATGGAATTAAAATCCTCAACTCGAACAGAGTACTCGTACGTAACTCGGATACGTCTGACAACAACGATCCTGCAGGGGCTGCGGGAACCGGTATATCCATCCAGAACAGTTCCTCTTTCCGCATGGAAAATGTTGCATCCCGTAACAACTCTATGTTTGGAATAGAACTGGACAATGCTGACCAGGTGGACATCAGGAATGCAACGGTGAATGCAAACAGTGAAGCAGGCATCGTAGTCAAGGGAGACACCATTCAAATCACCGGCTCCAGGATTCGGGACAATGAAGGCCCGGGTATCGGGCTGCTCGATTCAAACAATATTACCATCTGGAACAACTACTTCTCCAATAATGAAAATGTCGGCATCTCTGAAGCGATCGGTACCGGTAATACCTGGAACATCACAAAAACCACGGGCACTAACATTGTTAATGGCCCGTACCTTGGCGGGAACTACTGGGCAAAGCCTGACGGCACAGGGTGGTCACAGGTCACCCCTGACCGTGGCGATGGTTTCTGCAGTGCGCCGTTTGTCATTGATGGGAATAACACGGACTACCTCCCACTCCACATCATCGCGCCGCCACCTTCCGATTACAATATTACCCTGGGAGAGGGCTGGAACATGGTTTCAGTACCGAAAAAGCTTGCTCCCGGGTATGACACCGGGTCAATTTTTGGAAATGTGACGACCGAAGGTCGCACGATATGGGAATATGATGGATCCATTCATAACTGGGTTCCCGTACACGAAGATACCCGGGTTTTACCCCTGTATGGGTTCTGGATTTATTCCAAATATCTGACAACGGTCCCGTTGAAATTCGATCCGAACCCACTCCAGGTACCTCCCACGCGGAAACTCGTAAAAGGATGGGAACTGATCGGTTTTACCGGGACAATTCCTGCGTCTGCACGTGACACGTTAATATCAGTGCGGAATAACTGGACCCAGGCGATGGGATTCAATACGACCGCATACCAGTATGATATCCAGATAATAAATGGTGGGAGTGGTCCGTTCACTGACTCAAGGCTCATGTACGCGACAAAAGGTTACTGGCTTTATATGACCGGACCGGGTGATCTGGCGGCCATCGGGGTCTAACTCCAGAATTTTTTCATCTGGGACTCTTATTTTTGCTTTTGCCGAGAATTTGAATTCGGATTATGAACACGCTGAATAAAGATTGCAGGCCCAGTAGTTTCGATCTGTAATCATTTTAATATAATATCAGCGGATTTTTCTCAGCAATAGGTCGGACATCCCGGTAGGCTGGGCAATCCTGTATGCAGGGATGTACTGATCACCCATAGTACCTGGGCAAGCCAGTCATTCGTCCGTGTAATAGTAATATTCGCCGTTCGCCCGCTGCTCGCGGTCCAGGAACGATTCAGGCTTGTTGATCCTCGGCCGCCCGCTCTGGTCACGCCTGAAGGTGACCCCGAGCTCAGAAAGGAACCGGTTCATCCCGTCACGCATATCAAAAGGCCCGAATGCCTCACCAGACACTCCCGGTTTCCCTTCAAATACAAGGATACGTTCGCTGATCATGTCGATTAAATAGATATCATGGTCAATGACGAGGATTGCGGCCTCCTTTCCATCCACGTGCCGCTTGAACATCCGGGTAATTTTCACGCGCTGCTCGACGTCAAGGTGTGCACTTGGCTCATCAAGGATATAGAGGTCTGCATCCCTTGAAAGGCAGGCGGCAATCGCGACCCGCTGGAGTTCACCACCGGAAAGGGTATCAACCGGGGACGAGAGGATCTGACCGATCGACAGCGGTTCAATGATCTCATGCTGGTACACACCGGAGTCGAACTTCGATGTAATACCTCTGAGATAAAACTCAACCGTGTCTGAAACGTCAGCCTTGATATATTGCGGCTTATACGAGACACGGAGCTTCGAGTCCATCTGGCCGAAGTCTGGTGTTTCAACACCGGCGAGCAACTTTGCCAGGGTGCTTTTCCCGATCCCGTTTGCACCGACTACTCCGAGGACTTCCCCTGCCTTGATCTCACCTTCTGCCACATGGAGTGAGAACGTCTCGTACGTCTTGCTCATCACTGGTATCCGGAGCAGTGTCTCCCGGTCTGATTCCTTGGTATGTGCCCTCTTCTCGAAGACCACCTGGGTATCCCGGAAACGGACGTTTTCTTCGGTGAGGAAACCACCCAGGTACTGGTTGATCCCGATCCTGACTCCCTTGGGCTGCGTGATAATCCCAAACACGGCAGGTTTCCCATAGGCGATGTGGACAGTATCGGCCAGCATGTCGAGGATCGCGAGGTCATGTTCGACGATCATGATGGGGCGTATCTTCGCTAAGTCCCTAATCAGTTTTGCGACCGCCATCCGCTGGTGAATATCAAGGAACGGGGTAATTTCGTCGAGGAAGTAAAACTCAGCTTCACGTGAGAGACAGGCAGCCGCTGCGACACGCTGGAGCTCACCACCTGACAACGTAGAGATATCATGGTCCAGGATTGCCCGGAGAGAGAGGGAATCGATATACTCATCAAGCATCCCCCGTTCATCGGTTTTCCGTAAAAGGTCCGAGACGGTCCCGGAAAACACCTTTGGAATATAGTCGATGTATTGCGGCTTCACCGCCACCTTGAGTGCACCCTTCGAGACCTTCTGCAGGTATTCAAAAAATTCAGTGCCTGCATATTTTTTTAAGACTTCTTCCCAGAAGGACTCACGTTCTGTTTCCCCCAGGTTCGGGCGTAACTGGCCCGAAAGAATCTTAATTGCCGTACTTTTCCCGATTCCGTTTGCCCCGAGGATCCCGGTCACTTTGCCTTCAACGGGAATGGGAAGCCCATAGAGTGAAAAACCGTTTGTCCCGTACCGGTGCGTGGGATGCTCAAGCTCTTCAGGCAGGCTGACAATATCGATCGCACCGAACGGGCACTTTTTAATACAGATCCCGCAGCCTACGCAGAGTTCTTCGGATATGATCGCTTTATCGTCCTCTCCGATAATAACAGTCTCATCCCCGGTCCTCACGCGGGGACAGTAGATAATGCACTCGGTTCCACATTTTCTCGAGTGACACCGGTCACGGTGGACTACGGCAATCCGCACGGTCTAACTCACCTTTATCGCCGTGGACAGAAGGATACTCCATGAGATGAACCAGAACGCGAATGTCATGAACCCCTGGTAGAGCCAGTCTTTCTTATTCATTTTCGGCGTATCAAGTTTCATGAGGATAAAGATATGGCGCTGTACGACCACACCGGCAAGCATCAGGAACAATGCAAGCATGGTGTAATTATTAAATCCCGCAAGGCTTGTTGCTGGAACAATTAAAAACGAGAGGACCCCGACAATAATCCCGATAAAACAGGCGATAGCAGTCTTTTTAATGCGGCTGATATGCTGCTCCTGCTTCTCTTTCGCGTTTAGTTTTTTCTTTGGGACTTCTATCTCTTCTATCGCTTTTTCCTCGGTCATTCTCGGCACCATCATATTCTTGTTATTATAAAGTATTCACCCTGTAAAACCGGTACCGCCTCACTGGGTGGTACGTATTGATCGGTTTTGCAATCTTTCTGAGTCAGAATAATCACAGTAAACAACGTCGTTTAACTGCTAATTTCTCATTATGATTGGACAGAAGTAGTTATAATAGTAATCTAACGGGCCTGTCTTACACCGTGCCAGCTGGAGGCAATGTATCACCCGGGAAGCGAAGATGACTCATGGTTAATAATCCAGAGTTCAGGCAATTTTAATCAGCGTGACCGTTGTTATATATAATAACTATTGAATACGTGGGACCTGTCACTACACCACCGGAGCCTGGCAAAACAGGCAGTACGGGGAGATGGTCCTATTGACGGCCCGCGAAACTCATAACCAGCCCGTGAATACATAACAGGTAACCAGGGTATCATCGTATGGCAACAAGTACAGGAATGAGCGGCGTAGATGTAAGGGCAGTAGCCACGGAGCTCAAAGACCTCCTCCCGCTCTGGATTAACAAGGTCTACCAGTTTGACGGAAAGACACTCGGGATCCGTCTGAACGGGGAAGAACATAAAAAATACCAGCTCATTATCGAGCCGGGTAAGCGTCTTCACCTGGTCAGTTCGTTCCCTGATACCCCAAAAGTTCCTCCACAATTCCCTATGCTCCTCAGAAAACACTTAACCGGGGGTAAAATCCTTGATATCAGACAGCAGGGGCTATCGCGAATTGTCGTCATAGATGTCGGGAAGGCTGACAAAACCTTTCACATCCTGGTGGAACTGTTTGATGCAGGAAACGTCGTCTTCTGCGAAGAAAATTTCACGATCATCAAGCCCCTCTGGCATCACCGGTTCAAAGATCGGGACGTAATCCCGGGTGTGCCCTACGTGTTGCCCGTTGACCCGACACTCTTTGACGGGCCGGGTTTTGCGACGTTTCTGGCAGAAGACAGCCGTGACATCGTCAAGGCGCTGGCCGTAGGGTGCCTGCTCGGCGGGTCATATGCGGAATATATCTGCACGGTCACCGGGATCGACAAGCATACGCCAGCATCGTCGGTTGACCCCGGGATTATTCAGAATGCCGTACTGGCCCTCCTCAACCGGGCCGAAACTGCCCGTGAACCGGTCATTACCCCGAATGCATGCACCCCGTTCAGTACCACGGACAGCAGTGGACCAACACAGTCAATTTCGTTCAACGAGGCACTTGATACATTTTATTCACCAGAAGTAACACTCTCGAAGGGTGAGAAGAAAGAGAAAAAACGTCTCACCAAGGAAGAAGTGATCAGGAAACAACAGCTCGAATCGGTTAAAAAATTCACCAATAAGGTGACAAGGACAGAAAAGATTGTTGCGGCGATATATGAAAACTATTCCCTTGTATCAGAAGTCATCAGTTCTCTCGATGAAGCAAGTAAAAAATATTCATGGCAGGAGATTGAGCAGGTACTGAAGAATAATAAGGCAGGTGCCGGCGGAAAAATTGTGGCAGTCCACCCGGAAGAGTCATCCGTCGACCTGGACCTGGGTGAGACGGTGACCATTTTCGTCCACGAAAATATTGAGGTCAACCTGGGACGTTATTTTGCACAGGGAAAGAAGTATAAAAAGAAAATAGCTGGGGCGAAGGCGGCAATGAACCGCCCGCTCCCAAAACAGGTCATATTGAAACACCAGGCGCCGGTGCTCAAAAAGAAATGGTTCCACCGGTTTCGCTGGCTCTATACATCAGATGGAGTCCTTGTCCTGGGCGGCCGGGATGCCGGCCAGAACGAAGAACTCGTGAAGAAGTACATGGAAGGGGGCGATACGTTCGTCCACGCCGACGTGCACGGGGCAAGTATTGTCATTATAAAAGGGAAAACTGAACGCATGGACGAAGTCGCACAGTTTGCCGCCTCGTTCTCGGGGGCATGGCGGAGTGGCCATTTCAGTGCCGATGTCTATTCGGTACGGCCCGACCAGGTAAGCAAGACACCGGAGGCCGGGGAATATGTAACACGGGGATCCTTCATCGTCCGTGGCGAGCGTCACTATGAAAAGAGCGTCCCTCTCGGCACGGCCATCGGTTTTCAGACTGAACCGGAAGTCGCCGTTATCGGTGGGCCGGTCAGCACCGTTCTGGCAAGGGCAAAATACCTCGTTGAGCTGAAACCGGGCACATTCGAACCGAACGATACCGCAAAAAAAGTGCTCCGGGTCCTCCGCGATAAAATACCGGAAGGTGAATGGAAGGCATACAAGGCCGTCCTGAATACCGAGTCTGTCGCAGCATTCGTCCCGCCCGGTGGTTCAGACATCGTGGAGACCGCATCAGGGACCACATAAAGCGGCGGGGACCAGACCGTTTATGAAGGCTGAATTTGGGGAAATGCAGAAATCTTTTGGCGAAATCCGGCTGTTCCCTGAGAATATTGATGACATCTGGCACTTAAGCCACCTGATCGCTCCTGGCGACCTGGTCTTTGCGACAACGCTCCGGACTGCTGATACGGCAAGTGATAAGATCCGACCTGAGAAAGCGGAGAAACGACCGGTAAGGCTTGGGATCCGGGTAGAGAAGGTCGAGTTCCACCACTATGCCAACCGCCTACGGGTCACCGGGCTGATCGAGCACGGGGTGGAATCAGGATCCTATCACACCCTCAACATCGAAACCGGGTACGAGATTTCCGTCATCCGGTCATGGAGAAAGAATGACCTGGAACGGATTGACAGGGCAGTGAAGGCATCGGTATATGATGTGATCCATATCCTCACCATCGAGGAAGGTGAAGCAGAACTGTTCAGGATACGGCATTTCGGCCCGGAACAGGTGGTAACGGTCACCATGGGAAGTGGTAAGGGCATGGAATTGAACAGCAGGACTTCCTTCTTTGACAAGGTCCTGGATTCTCTTGCCCAGGTCAACGGTCCCCTCGTTGTTGCCGGCCCGGGCTTTATCAAAGACGATTTTATGAAGTTTTTCCGGGCACGTGAGAGTGAAAAGGCACAAAAAACCGTCGTTGTCGAGACCCGGAGGACCGGTGCGGGGGCGGTACAGGAAGTTATCGGTCTGGGGATACTGGAAAAACTTGCAGGAGACCTCCAGCTCGCCCGCGAGGTGAACCTGATGGGGGAATTCTTAAAACGGATCTCTCAGGGGGGACCGGTCGCCTATGGGCGTGCCGAGGTGAAAAACGCATCGGAGTGCGGGGCGATAGAGGAGATCCTGGTCATCGATACCCTGATCCGGAACCCTGAAATTGTTGGCATCATGGAACAGGCGGAGCGGTCAGATGCAGGCATTGTCGTCTTTTCCACCGGATTTGAGCCGGGTAAACAGCTGGATGCACTCGGGGGCGTGGCGGCTCTCCTGCGGTACAGGATAGGATGACCACGGAAACATCGTCTGATATCATTATTATCGGTGCCGGGCCTGCAGGGCTATTTTGTGCGTGCAATGCCGCTTCAGCAGGGGAAAAAGTCATCATCCTTGAAAAAAACGTCACCCCCGGGAAGAAATTACTACTTGCCGGTTCAGGCCAGTGTAATATCACCCATGACGGACCAGTCCGGGAATTTTTAGTGCACTACGGGGACCATGGCAGGTTTATCAAACCCGCACTAATGAATTTCCCGAATACGGCCCTTATTTCTTTTTTTAAGGAGAGGGGACTGGATATGATGACCACCGCAGCAGGGAAAGTGTTTCCATCTACGCAAAAATCAACTGATGTGCTTCAGATCCTGGAACAGGAATGCCGGACTCTCGGGGTGACCCTGCAATATCATCAGCCAGTCCGGGAAGTGCGCCATGCGGATGGCCATTTTTTTGTTATTACCAGGGACACGACGTATTGCGGGAACTCTTTAGTAATCGCGACGGGAGGGATGACGTATCCCGGAACCGGTTCCACCGGCGACGGTTATCCGATTGCCTCGTCACTCGGCCATACCATTGCGGATCCTGCCCCTGCCCTGGCACCCGTGCTCGCTGACAGGTTTCCGTTCGGGGAACTCGCCGGTATCTCGTTTGACTCCCTCCCCTTTTCACTCGTAAGAGAGGGGAAAAAAATTGGCAGCCATAACGGGGACGTCCTTTTTACACACCAGGGACTGTCAGGTCCGGGGATCCTGGACTATTCGCGGTTTATACAGCCGGGTGATACTATCAGGTTGTCATTTGTCGGCCCTGTTTCGAAAGAACAGTTTGTAAAAGACTTCACTGACAGGATTGCCGCACACCCGGTCTCTTTAGTCAGGACAATTGTGTTGCAGTACAAAATCCCTGAACGCCTCGTCACGACACTGCTGAAACTATCTGGCGTCGCAGGGGACTCAACCTGTGCACATCTCGCGAAACAGGAGAGGACAAACCTCATCACCAGCCTGTTGGAATTTCCCGTCCTGGTCCGGGACCTCGGCGGGTTGAAGGAGGCGATGGTCACAAGGGGTGGGGTCTCCTTACCGGAAATTGACCCGAAGACAATGGAGTCACGCCTGGTTCCGGGGTTGTATTTTGTGGGAGAAGTGATTGATATCGACGGAGATACCGGGGGGTACAACCTTCAGGCGGCGTTTTCAACCGGTTACCTGGCTGCGAAGGCGATCAGTACGAAAGTTCGCTGACTGGAAAATCGCACGGGAAAATCAATTGTGGTAAAGATCTTTGTACTAACTTTGGTCTATATCTACCCATTCGAAAAGTCGGCGAAAATGATAGCGTTCGCGATACCGGTATGATCCCGCTCGTTCTCACCTGTGGATAATAGCCAGCGAGGTCCTATAATAACTGGCCATAATAATCACACCCCAGAATGTCGGAGCAATCCCGGTCTTATCTCCGGATGGAATGTGGGAAAATCGTCGTGACCAGTGTTCCGGTCTGACGCGGACGTTTCCGGACAACCAGGGGTGGTTTAGATCTGTCCCCTGATCCAGTCTGTGTATTGTGCCCGTAACTGTTCACGTTCTTCGCGGGAGAGGTCATGTTTTCTTGTCTTGTGGAGGTGCTGCTCGAGCTGTGCGACGATATTCTCTGCCATCCTGAAGTCCTCGACTTCAAGATAGTGGCTGGAACGCTGCACATCAATCGTCGCTCCGCAGACCGGGCAGAGTTTCCACTCCTGGAAACAGTCGACATAGGTAAATGTTTTACAGCTCCCGCACCGTATCACAAGGTACATCCCAGTTGGCCCGTTCGTTATTATTTCACGCTCCCGATGAAATCGTAAAATAAATCCTGTACGGAGTCCCTTTTATCCTGTTATGTATATATAATTACCCGCCCTGATGGGTATGAAATATACACTCCTTGCTGATTGCCGGTTCATGATCTGATATCAAGGTGTGATCTGCCTTGCATTAAATGAAAACCTGATTGGTGTTATGTATCATTCATCCTGACGACGACAACAATAGCGCAGCATCTATTCAGTTTTTCTCAGATCACGGTATAGTACCATTGTAACCGCAGCTCCAAGGTCGATAAGTGGGACAAGTGGAGAAAGTGGGAGTATGCCGACACAACCGTACGCTTTTTTTCGCCTTATCCCGGTAATCTTTCGCTTCTTTTTCGTCTAATCGGGCTGCAACTTCACTTCTCTCCAAGCAGTTCAAATCTGCCTGAGAAGTCCTGATCTTTGACATCAGATCATTTGGTTCATATCCACCAGGGTTCTCCCCCACAAGAGTATTCGCTGCATCACAAGGATCCAACTTCGCCGAAGAGAGATAATATTTCTCCCCGATTTTTCTATAAAAAGTAAATTCTGGCTCATTTATGGTCCATTGCCTGGTGTTCGTTGATCCGCTCTTCCTCATGGACATAAATCAATAACGGGTGAATTCCAATAACTGACGCCTCTTCCGGTGATATGGTTAATTGGCCCATAAATACTGGACCCTCTTTGCTAAATGCCTGTAAGATGGGGCCTTCCCGGGGCTGATTGCGTACGCCCCTGCTTGCACAGGGCAGTTCCTTCTTGTCCCGGCAAGTGCTATTCAGGAAAGTTGAGCGATACTCCTCCTGATAGTTGGTAACATGCCACGCAGGCCTTTGCGGCAGAAAAAACAAAAAAAGATTATACCCGGATGAGGTCCATAACGTAAATAAATGCCCCGATTGCGGCGGCCACCACAATCACTGCGATGGGGCCGATATGGACTGCCCGCCGGTCTTCACTCTCGTAATAATTGACGAGACCTGCAGACGAGATTAATCGTCCACCCTTTTTCTTTGCCATACAAAGTTATTTCTCATTCTCAATATATAAATGGGTGTCAAGGACTCATCCATGGACAACGATCTGACAGTCAGTGGTCATGCCCTCATCGGGGAGTCGCTGGAGATGCGTCCCGTCACAATTGTGGTGAAATCAGGGATTATCACGCATATCGAGGATGACCTGCATGCAGGGGACAACTGGATCATCCCCGCATTTTTTAATGCACACACGCACCTCGGGGATACCGTTGCCATGGATGCACCGGCAAATGGTGACCTGGTCGAACTGGTCACGCCCCCTGACGGGCTGAAACACCGGCTCCTTGCGGCTGCCTCACGGGATGACCTGGTATCAGGAATGCGCTCCAGTGTCCTCGGGATGGTGCAGGGAGGCACGGCCGGGTGTGCCGATTTTCGGGAGGGTGGAATAGACGGGGCACGGGCACTCTACGAAGCAGCCAGTTCGTTACTCCCGGGACTCGTCGTTTTCGGTCGCGACGGGGGCGAACAGGTCGCAGAAGGCCTTGGCATCAGCAGCGCCAGAGACGTCCCTGACCTCGAGCGGCAGGTGAAGGAAGCCAGGGATGGCGGAAAGTTCATTGCCTTTCACGCTGGCGAAAGAGACCCGGACGATGTCGATGCCGCCCTCGCATTTCGTCCTGATCTCATTGTCCATGGTACCTATGCTACCCGGCGACAACTGATGCAGTGTGCCGATGAGGAGATCCCCATTGCTATATGCCCCCGCTCGAACTGGGCCCTTGGGGTCGCCGGTTCCCGGTCAGAACCACCCGTTCATGAGATGATCGACCTCGGCTGCCGTATACTACTCGGGACCGACAATGTGATGTTTGTCCAGCCGGACATGTTTGCCGAGATGGCATTTACCCACTATGTGTACCGCATGCCACCGGCCCTGTTGATCAGGGCTGCAATCTCCGGGTCACAACTCATGGATTCTTCGTTTTTTATCAGGAAAGGAGTGCCGGCAAATTTTTTTGTCATGGACCCCGGCCAGTCCAATATGCGCTTCAGCCTCGATAACCTTGCAACAATCGTAAAACGGGGCTCTTCGGCCGGCATTATCAAGAAGTTTTTTATTTCAGACAGCTAACCCAATAACACAACTATTTTGTGGGGTAAATGATGTTTAGTAAAATACTCGTCGCAATCGACGGATCCGGAATGAGTGAGCAGGCTCTCGAGACCGCGATAGGTGAGGCCAGGGTATGGAAGGCAGCACTTCATGTTATCTATGTGGTGGAGACCGGGCTCTTTTCGTCGCTGCCGATGGACAATACATGGGAAATAATGCTCTCGATGCTCGAAAAAGAGGGGGGTAAAATCATCGCTGAAGCGAAACAGCGGGCTGAAACAAAGGGCGTAATCATCATCCCCCACTTAAAGCAGGGCCATGCAGGTAGTGAAATCGTAAAGGCCGCAGAAGATATCGGGGCTGATGTAGTTGTCGTCGGGTCTCATGGGAAAAGCAACGTGGACCGCCTGCTCATCGGAAGCGTCAGCTCGTTCGTCGTCTCAAACTGCCCCGTCGCAGTCCTGGTGGTGAGAACATAACCGGGATGCTTGTCAAAGACTTCATGACCGTGGATGTAGTCAGCGTCGAAATCCCCGGGAACCGGGACGATGTACTGAAGATACTGAAACGAACCGGGATAAGCGGCGTTCCGGTGCTGAAAGGGGATAAACTGGTCGGCATTATTACCAGGAAAGACCTGCTCCGGAAATCCGAGGAGACTCAGCTGGGTCTCCTGATGACAGAGGACCCTGTGGTGATCAGTCCTGATGCAGCATTGAGCGAGGCCGCGAGGCTCCTCGTCACCCACAATATCCGCAGGCTCCCTGTCGTAGAAGGAAGCAGGCTCATCGGTCTGATCAGTATCGCTGACCTGATACATGCGATCGCCACGTTGCGGATCAAGGATGAGATCAAGGACCTCTATACCAGCAAGACATTCGCATTATGGGAAGAGACCCCATTGCCGGTTGTCGCACGTGTCATGGAGATCTCCGGGTTTGAAGCGATCCCGATCCTGGATGCGGAAAGCACGATCCAGGGCATCATCTCCGAACGTGACCTGATCCGGCATTCATCGATCGAGGATTCCGTGGAGGTCAGCGATTTCTCCAATGGCACAGATGATGATGAATGGACATGGGAGAGTATCCGCGATATGCACACCATCAGTTACAGTATTTCAAAGGTCCAGCTTCCCCCGAGACCCGTGAAGACTGCGATGGTAAAGAACGTCGTGGCTGTTCCGATCAATTCGGAAGTCAGTGACTGTGCACTGAAGATGAAACGTGCCCGCGTAGACCAGTTACCCGTGATCAATGGAGATAAGAAACTCGTGGCAATGCTTTTTGACCGCGATCTGATCCGGGTGCTCTGCAACCCATCCATCCAATAAAAACCTTTAAATTTATTGGTGTCACCATATAACTCAAGCGCTTTTATGAATTTTTCCAGCGTTAAAATATTTTAAGGTGTTTTCATATGAATGAACCGTACCAGGAACCTCTCAAAGGGACGACCACGGTAGGTCTGGTGTTTTCCGGAGGAGTCGTCCTTGCCACAGAGAAACGGGCAACAATGGGATATTTCATCGCCAGCAAGAAGGCAAAGAAAGTCTACCAGATCTCTGACCGTATCGGCATGACCACCGCAGGCGGTGTCGGCGATGCACAACAGCTTGCCCGGGTAATGACCGTAGAAAGCAGCCTGTATCAGATCAGGCGTGGACGGCCGATCGCGGTGCGGGCAGCCTCAACGCTACTCTCGAATTTACTGAATGCAAACCGCTACTTCCCCTATTATGTCCAGCTACTCGTCGGTGGCATCGATGAATCCGGTCCGACACTGTATTCAGTCGATGCAATGGGCGGAGCAACAGCAGAAGAAGAGATTGTTGCAACAGGATCCGGCTCTCCCGGTGCATACGGAGTCCTGGAAGACCGTTATAAAAAAGATATGAACGAACAGGAAGCAGTGGAACTCGCAGTCAGGGCAATCAAGGCTGCGATGAGACGTGATGCAGGGTCCGGCGAGGGTATACACGTTGTTGTCATTACAAAGGAAAGTTACATGGAGATTGCTGATGAGCAGGTCCAGAAGACACTTTCAGCAATCGCCGCATAAATTCTTTTTTTAGGACGGATTGAATGTTAATTGAAGAACGATTGAAAGAACTTAAGGATAAGATCAACGAAAAGGTGCCGTCGGGCATCACCGTATCGGACGTGGAATTTGAAGGGCCGGAACTGGTGATCTATACCGACGACCCGAAAAAATTTGCTGATGAAGCGGACCTTATCAAAATACTGGCGCGGGACCTGCGGAAACGCATTGTGGTCCGCCCGAACGTGTTGGAAGACCCTGACAGGGCAATAGGAGAAATAAAGGCCGTTGTCGCCGACAACGCAGGAATTACGGATATCTTTTTTGATGCAGATACTGGGGAAGTGATTATCGAGGCCGAAAAACCCGGAGTCGTCATCGGAAAGAACGGTATCACGCTCCGTGAAATCACAAAACATATCGGGTGGACACCGAAAGTCGTCAGGACACCCCCCATCGAGAGTTCAACAGTAAAACAGGTACGCCAGTACCTCAGGTCGGTGAACGAGGAGCGTAAAATCTTCCTGCGCACCATCGGACGCCGCATCCATCGTGATATCACGAGCAAGGACCAGTGGGCAAGGGTAACGATGCTCGGCTGCTGCCGGGAGGTCGGCAGGGCGGCATTCCTGCTCACCACACCTGAAAGCAGGGTATTAATCGACTGCGGAGAGAAACCGGACAGCAATAACAGCACGCCATACCTCTACGTTCCGGAGATACACCCCCTCTCGCAGCTCGATGCGGTGGTGCTGACCCATGCACACCTCGATCATTGTGCACTGGTCCCGCTCCTCTATAAATATGGGTATGATGGCCCGGTCTACAGCACACCGCCGACCCGTGACCTGTCCGCGATGCTCCAGCTGGACTACCTTGACGTGATCCACAAAGAGGATCGGAAAATCCCGTACTCTTCAAACGAAGTGAAGACCTATATCAAGCACTCCATCACGCTCAACTATGGAAACGTGACTGATATTGCACCCGATATCAAGCTCACATTCCATAACGCGGGCCATATCCTTGGTTCGGCCATCGCTCATTTCCACATCGGCGACGGCCTCTATAACATCGCGTTCACCGGGGACTTCAACTACAGTAAAAGTCGTCTATTTAACCCGGCAACCGCGAATTTCCCCCGCCTTGAGGCACTGTTTATGGAAAGTACCTACGGGGGGTCGGACATGATGCAGCCCGCACGGTCAGATGCCGAGGAGAAGTTATACGAGACGATCAATACCGTCCTTTCACGGGGAGGGAAGGTCATTATTCCGGCATTCGCGGTGGGGCGTTCGCAGGAGGTCATGCTCGCTCTCGAAGAAGGGATGAGAAAAGAGAAGATCCCGAATGTCAAGATTTACCTGGACGGGATGATCAAAGAAGCAACAGCGATCCATACCACCTATCCCGAATACTTAAACAGCGACCTCCGGAACCAGATCTTCAAGGAAGGAATGAACCCGTTCCTCTCTCCAAATTTTGTTGCAGTGGATTCATCCGATCTCCGGGAGAGGGTGATGAACGGTGACCCGTGCGTGATTATTACGACAAGCGGGATGATGAACGGCGGCCCTGTCATGGAGTACCTGAGCAACCTGGCGGCAGATGAACGGAACGCACTTGTCTTCGTCGGGTACCAGGCGGATGGCACCCTTGGACGGCGTATCCAGAAAGGCTGGAGGGAAGTGCCTCTCGGAAGGGGCAGGACAATCGTGATCAACTTAGAGATTGTCACCGTCGATGGGTTCTCCGGGCATTCAGACCGGAGGCAACTGATGAATTACGTGGGATCGGTCCAGCCGAGACCTGAAAAAATCTTCACCATTCATGGCGATGAGAACAATACCATCGACCTTGCCAGCTCGCTCTACAAGCGGTATCATATCCAGACCCATTCCCCCATGAACCTTGAGACATACCGGATGATTTAAAGCAGTTTCAAATGAGAGCCCTGATCACCTTATACCTGGGTATTTTCTCGGTCATGGCGCTCTCCAACACCATTATCCCGGACCTTACCTCGTATGCCTCCGGGACCGCGTTGCAGGGCGAGATATTTTCAGCCTATTTTCTGGGGGCATTTCTTTTAACGCTGCCGGTCGGACTGTTATCAGACCGGTGGGGGCCGACATATTTTATCAGGGCCGGACTCCTGCTGACAATCATATCCGGTATCCTCCTTCTTACCGATTCATCCGTGTATATGACCATCATTGCACGGCTGACGGAAGGTGTCGGGGCAGGTCTTTTTGTCGCATCTGCCATGTCCTATGTGAATTCCCGTGCCGATCACACGCGGTCAGGCGGGCTTTTCATGGCCCTGCTGAACATCGGGCTTATTGCAGGTCTCATCATATCAGGCCTCGCGATCAGGGCTTTTGGCACCAGGTCTGCAGGGGTGGTTATTTTTTTACTAGTGTCGATCATTCCGTTTGCCATCAGCATTTTCGTGCCATTTGAAGGGCAAAAATCAATTCTGCCATCACTCCCGTGGGTGAATGTATTCAAAAACCTGGTCTACTACATGAAGAAGTATTTCTGGATGTGGTTCTCTTCTGTGGTGCTGATCGGTAGTACCGGTGCCGTGACTGCCCTGTACCCGCAGTTCAGCGGCAGCAGCCCGGAGACATTAGGCCTTCAGATCGCCGCGATGAACGGAGCCACTGCCATCGCGATCCTGCTGGTGTCCCAGGTGAAATTTACCCCAATCGTCACCATCCGCATCGCCGCTATTTTCTCTGCTGCAGCGGTCATGGCCAGTTTCCTCACCTCATGGGCGTTTGTTATCATCGGGGTATTTGCAGGTATTATCATGATCGCCCAGTTAACCTTCCTCGCCGACGCCGGAAAAGAACAGGGGACCTTCATGGGCCTGTATAATACATCGAGTTACCTGGGGATGACAATGATCCCGTTTTTTGTGACATTTATCGCCCAGGCCCTGGGATTCCTCCCTGCTTTTCTCATGACCGCCTTGTTATGCCTTGTGGTGGCTGGTACCATCGGGTTCTGCCTGAAGTGCAAATTTGAGAACGTATGTACGCTGCCTTAACATATGCAGTGATCAGTTCAAAAAAGAAACATAAGCTAACAGCCTCATCTATATTATCCACCGGATGCTAATTATCTAAACATTCTATACGAAATTTGCCATCTGAGTCGGAGACCATCCAGGCAGCTGTGAAATTAAGGTAATCAGGATCCCCGGCTGAAATCAAAAACGACAGAAGATCGCATCGTATAAAATGTAAGTTTCAGGGAATTTGAATGGACAATAATCCTGGTGATTCAACCCGGTTATCAGCCTGGCCAACCAGCTGAAAACAGCAGGTGCATACACGATGACAGAGACAAAGACGCCGCAGGTATCACGGACGGTTGCGTTCATTGATATCGGTACCAATTCCATCCGGCTATTTGTGGCGAGGCTTAATCCTGATTGTTCGTATATCGTTCTTTCGAGTCAGAAGGAATCAGTACGTCTGGGGGAAGGGGAGTTTCTGACCGGGCTCATCACTGAGGATGCGATGGATCGGGCGGTCATGGTCGCTGGAAAGTTCGTCGAACTTGCCCACTCACATCGTGCGGAAGAATTTGTAGCCGTCGCCACGTCTGCCACCCGTGAAGCCCAGAACCGGTACGAATTCCTGTCACGACTCAGAAAAGAGGCACACCTGGACGTGCAGGTCATCTCTGGCAGGGAGGAGGCGCGGTTGATTTTTATGGGTGTTACCGCCGCGATGCACGTGAAGGATGAGCGGATCATGGTGATCGATATCGGGGGCGGCAGCACCGAACTGGCGATAGGGGGGAACGGGGGATGCAGTTACCTCTCAAGTATGCACCTCGGTTCCATCAGGCTTACAAACATGTTCTTCCCTGGCGGTCTGGCAGGACCAGTCACCGATTCCCGCTATGAGGAGGTCAGGGCCTATATCCGGAACGAGGTCCGGTCCGTAATCCGACAGGCAAAACATCATCCCGTAGACCTTGTGGTAGGCAGTTCCGGAACAATCATCAACCTATGTGATATTGCAGCAAGGTTATACCACCACGGCGACCCGGAAAGGACGATACTTTCCGCATCAGATTTGAAAAAGGTGGTCCCGGTCATTTGTTCCTCCTCACTTGCAGAACGTCGTAAAATACCCGGGATCAATCCTGAACGGGCAGATATCATCATTGCGGGGACTGCGATCATTGATACGCTGATGCAGGAACTGGATATCCAGTCATTGGAGGTGACTCATAGAGGGCTCCAGGACGGTCTTCTTGCCGATTACCTCTCGAAAATGGAAGGGTTCCCTCTTCTGGGCCACCTTTCTGTACGGGAGAAAAGCGTACTCCTTACGGGACGGGCGTTTGGGATCAACGAGTACCATGCCAGAACGGTATCGACCATCGCACTCGAACTGTTTGATAGCGGTAAAAAAGTCGGGCTCCACACCCTTGGTCCACGTGAGAGGGAGTTACTGGAGTTCGCGTCCTTTTTGCACGATATCGGGTCCCTGATCTCGTTCCACAACCATCATGCGCATTCCTATTACATTATCAGGAATAGTGACCTGCTCGGGTTCGACCAGAAAGAGGTACTCATCATGGCGAACATTGCCCGGTATCACCGGAAGAAACTGCCCAGAAAAAGGGAACCTGAAATGCCTGAACTCGATGAACCAGGTATCGAACAGGTTATTATTCTCTCCACGTTCCTTCGTCTTTCTGAGAGCCTTGACCGGCGTCATGCCGCCCTTATCGACCAGGTGTACTTTACCGGAATTGTGGATAAAACGGTTGGACTGACAATTGTGGCCCGTGAAGACTGCCAGTTTGAGTCCTGGGGCGTAGATAACGAGGCCAAAAATTTTGAACGGACATTTCACGTGAAACTTGACCATACCATCGTCCGCTCCGATACCACGTCCCGGGACAATACCACCTGATGCAGAAAACTATCAGGTAAACTGCCGTTATTACACTCTTACTGGGTAGTAACACGGGGAGAGGACTTCCCTTCATCTGCTTCATCGGGGTGACCCAAAACCCACCTTCCGGTAACCGTAACGTCTGGACTGTGACCTACCCTTGGGACTATTCCTGCATGCACGAGAGGGATGCCCCTTTATCGATAGACTTTCTCACCCGGAATGGTTCAAAAGAAATGATATGACTCCTACGACCCTGCCATGAGATAATGGATACGTACCTACCTGCCTGCATTTTAAATTGGAGGGAACACCAGGTGACAGGAACTTTTTTGGGAGGACCTGGTGGGACCTGCCAATAGATAAGGGTCAGGTGTTCCCGGCACCAGGTGCTGGGTGATGCCGCTTTCGCAGAGCCCGTTCTATCAGCACAAGTCCATACATCCCGGCGGCGATCAGGATAATCGTCGCCCCGGATGGTACATTCAGGAAATAGGAGAGAAATATCCCGCCGGTCGTTACAAGGATCCCGGTAATGACAGATAGTACCATCATGTTCTTTAAGCGGGAGCAGTATTCCCGGCTGATAGCGGCGGGTAACGTGAGCAACGCGATGACGAGGATAATCCCCACGATCCGGATGAGCATCACCACCGTCAGTGCGACAAGGGATAAGAGAAGGAGTGTGATGACCTCCACGGGGATATCGAGGACCATGGCATACTCTTCATCGAAAGTAACGGCGAGAAATACCTGGTAACAGGCAATGACTACCAGAAGAATCATGGCCGCAAGGACCGCCATAATCAATAAGTCGCTGACGGGCACAAGCAGGATATTCCCGAACAGGAAACTGAACAGGTCTGGTGCATAGCCGGGGGTAAGCGAGATAAAAAGAATACCGATCGCCATTCCGATCGCCCATATTGCGCCGATTAGCGTGTCAAGGTGTTGTTTTGCACGGAGCGATATCATTCCCATGCCCAGCGCACTCGCAAGAGAAAACCCGATCGCCCCCAGTATGGGGTCAATACCTGCAAAGTACCCAAGGCCGATACCCCCGAATGCGGCGTGAGAGACCCCCCCGGAAAGTGCAACCATCTTTTTTACGACGACATACGTCCCGATGATACCGCAGGTGATGCTCGCAAGGAGACCGGCGAGAAGGGCATTCCTGAAAAATTCGAATGCCATAATGGAGATCATCATGGCACATCCTGATCATGTTTCCGGAGCACGCGGTGGGGGACTCCGTGTGCAATCAGTTCAACCGGGCACTGGTACGCAGAGGTCAGCATCTCTTCTGTGATCTCCCCACTGTCATGCGTATACAGGCGCCGGTTCAGGCAGGCAACTTTCGTCGCATAATCTGATACGACGCCGATATCGTGGGTCACAAGCACCACGGCCATTTTTTCCTTAAGTGAATTCAGTATGGCGTAAAACTGCTGTTCGGCAGGTGCATCAACATATACGGTCGGCTCATCGAGGAGGAGGATAAGGGGTTCACTGACCAGGGCACGGGCGATAATCGCGCGCTGCCGTTCACCACCTGAAAGTGCCGACAGTACCCGTTCGGAAAGGTCGGCAATACCCAGTGTTAGTAATACTTCTTCCGTAATACGGCGGTCTTCTTTCGTGTACCGTGTGAATATCCGTGCTTTATTACCAAGGCGTCCGGAGAGGACCATCTCCTGTAAGGTAATGGGATAATGAAAATCAAACGTGTGGAACTGTGGGACGTAACCGAGTTTTCTCCGGTTCTCTCCCGGTGTCCCGCCCAGTACCTTGACTGCACCAGATTTTGGCTGGATTAATCCGAGCATGAGCTTGATCAGGGTGGTCTTTCCCCCACCGTTCGGACCGATAATTGCATAGAATTCCCGTTCATGTACGTCAAGACTGATGTCTTCAAGGACAATCTGCCCTGCGATTTCCGCGTATACATGTTCAAGGGCAATGGCATCTGTCAATTCAGACCCGTCCCGGATAGTGCGATTGCAAGCTTTCGCAGTTCCTGCGGCATATCCGGGGCAAGCGCGTCAGATATCACGACACTGCCATTGACGGAGCCGGCGATCATATCTGCTGCTTTCCGGCTATACTGGGGTTCTGCAACAATCGTGGAAATTCCCTCCTCCCGGGCGGTCCGGATGAGTGTTTCGATCTCCATCGAGGTCGCTTCTTTCCCGGGCTGCCCGATGACCTCCTCAGTCAGTCCATAATCCCGGGCAAAATATCCAAACGACGCATGAGAGGCGATAAACTTCCTTTGAGGTGTTTTGTTGATCATCATCTGGATTTCACTATCCCTCAAAGAAATATTCGCGAGAAACGCATCACGGTTCGCCTGGTAATAGGTGGCATGCACCGGATCAACACTAGAGAGGGCGCGATATATATGGTCCACCATCACGGGTGTATTTTTGAGCGATACCCAGATATGAGGGTCCGGACCTTCATGTGAAGGTCCTGCAGCTTCTGCCACGGTCGCATTGTCCTCGCCGCGAGGCCCTGTATTGTGGAAATCTTCCCCGGCGAGAAGCACGATGCCGGATGACGTCTCAACCACCTTCATCCCGGGGTTCATTGCAGATAACCTCGAGACCAGGTTATCTTCAAACGGGAGGAGCCCCTTTCCAAGGGAAAAATAGATGTTAGTTCCGGAAAATCTGACCATGTCCTGGGCTGATGGTTCAAATGTATGGGGGTCAGCTCCGGGAGGTACTGCCACATAAACATCCACCCTGTCTCCACCGACTGCCCGTACCAGGCCTGCTTCGGGTAATACCGTCACCAGTACTTTTATTTTCGCATTGTTCTCCGTCGGTGGCTCTGTCATGGAACACCCGGCCAGCAGTGCACTCAGTATGACCAGGCTGGTGATTGCAAGGGCAATGCCAATACCTTTCATTCGTTTCCTCCAGGCTGTATGAACATCATAATTTTGGTACTCTTACAAATTATTCCTGGCCTGCAACCGGCCTGGTAGTGATGGGTGCAGTCCCCTCTTCATGACAGGTGAACTGCCCGTTACAGCAGCAGGGGTCATGAGAAATTTTTCCGCACACCCCCATCATCGGGTGGCCCATCGCACGACACATCGAATCGATCACCACTTTTGAGACAGAATTCTCAAACCTGGCTGCCTCTTTGCAGGCTTCATCCGGAGTAAGCCCGTAATGTGTGAGCACCAGTCCGAGGATCCGGTGTCGCCTGACGAGGAATTCCGCGTACAATGCCCCTTTTTCGGTAAGACTGGTGGGCCGGTAAGGCTCATGGGACAGGAGGCCCATCGATGTCAGTTCCATGAGTGTCTTTGTTACGGTCGATGGATCAACACCGAAATGTGCCGCAATTTCGGTCGTCTTTGTCGTTAACGGATTTTCATAGACAAATTTCATATAAATGGCCTTTCTCGGTGAGAGGAGAAGGCGGTCGATATTATCCATTTCAGTATAGAGAAATGATGAGAATCAATAAAAATATTTTGGGGTGAGCCCAACAATCTGTGGACTGGTCCGGGAGATTACCCATGGACCGAACGTCTGCCAGTCTGAAAAGGTCCGTCTGAAACGGTGTCCTCACGGAGAATTACGGACACCCCGCGTTCCCCATCCTCAAACACAACAGGGACACATTTTGCGAAAAAATGAAATGAACGCCCGTGAATAATGATCGTTTCCTCGAGCGCACTCTCCTCGCCATTTTCGCCATCGCTGATCTTTTGACGGAGTACCGGGCTCAACCACGCACTAAAATCAGTCTGGTCAATCTGATGGACGATTAAGTCCGAACGGTGGAGGAGAAACAGATCCAGCAGCCGGTCGTTCACATACCGTACAAACAATTTCTGGTCAAGGACGATAATAAGGTCGGAGCACAGGTTGAGGAGGTCAGAAATTGGCACCCTCTTTGAGATAAAAAAAACTTTTGCCGGGCCGAAGGTCTTCATCTCTACCTGGCCTGAAATGAGCATCCTGTTCAGGTACTTTGATGTCGCATTCCGGTTGAGTGGCAGGAGTTTTGAAATTTCTTCAATGGTCAGACCCCTGGGATTTTCGCGGAGAATCTCAATAAAATGCGGAAGTCCCCTCTCCTTTTCTTTCAGCATTCCCTCATCACCCGTCCCATGCCCTCTTCCCTGACCAGTGCAGGGTGGATTTTTTTTTCGTAATGACAAGGGATCGTCACAATATCATGCATTGCTACATTGTGTTTATGCATTGCAATGATATATTAATTCAATGCTATACACTGAGACAAAGATATAAATATAATTGTGGTAATTACTGTGTATCACTCAGATGGTGAGATACGATGGATAACCTGAAAGCAGAACAGGGGGAACAGTACGGGCCTGGGACATCCCGGCCTTTCATATCAGATCGGACGAGGGATATCAAAAAATGGCAGGCAATCGCCAGTATGGTGGACCCTGATCCTGATGTCCTTTCATTCTCCCTCACATCAACAGAGTCCGAGAGACGATGGGCCTTCTTCACCCGTGCATCCGGAATATCACGACCGGGAATCCCCGGGGATCCTGGTGAAGTCGACGATCGATCGGAAGAGGTTGTCATGATCTTTTAACAATTAAAAACCCATTGAGTGGCAAAAGAAACAAGAAAATAAGGTGGTAATACCATGGAATTATGACTCTGCAAAAGATGCCTTTCCGGATCAGCGCACCTCTCCTCCTTGGTGGGTGATCTAACCCACCTGTGCTGAATAATCCTGATAATAACCATATCTTTTCTTTGCGTTATCAAAAAATTATACCTTATTTAAAGGGGATTATCCACGTCATTACCACCATTGCTGATGGATATGCGTCCCGGCTGCCGTTGTGGTCTCTCTCCCCTGGGTGGTCCTTTTGATAAAACCGATCTGGATGAGGTATGGTTCGTAGACATCCTCAATCGTTCTCGGTTCCTCGCCGACTGAAATTGCGATCGTCTTGAGCCCGACTGGACCGCCCCTGAAATCATCGGAGATTACGGTCAGGATCCGACGGTCAAGGTCGTCGAGCCCAAGCGCGTCGATGCCGAGCAGGGTAAGGGCATGCGAGGCCACCTCGCGGGTGATCGTCCCATCACTCCGCACGAGCGCAAAATCCCCGACACGACGGAGGAGCCGGTTGGCAATCCTTGGTGTCCCACGACTCCTGCCGGCAATCTCCCGGGCCGCTTCCTCCGTAATACTGACCTGCATGATCCCGGCACTCCTCCTGATGACTTCGGCCAGTTCGGCGGGAGAATACAGGTTAAGACGGGATATCAGGCCGAAACGGTCACGAAAGGGTGAACCCAGGAGACCAATCTTCGTGGTCGCCCCGACCAGGGTAAAATGCTCAAGGTCCAGGCGGATAGACCGGGCGCCAGGTCCCTCTCCAATCATAACATCGATGACGAGGTCTTCCATGGCCGGGTACAACACTTCTTCCACGACCGGGCTGAGGCGGTGAACTTCATCAATGAACAGGAGGTCGCCTTCCGAGAGCGTCGTTAAAATGGCTGCAAGGTCCCCGGGTTTTTCCAGAACAGGACCACTCGTCGTATGGATATTTGTGCCCATCTCGTGGGCAATAATATGGGCCAGCGTTGTCTTACCAAGGCCGGGAGGCCCTGAAAACAGGATATGGTCCAGGGGTTTTTTCCGTTTCTTTGCTGCCTGTATCGCGATGGAGAGCGTCTCTTTTAAACTGTCCTGGCCAATAAAATCCAACAGCCTTGACGGCCGGATGGTCTCCTCGACCGGGTCTTCGCTGGTCGCTGCCGCCTCGAGCACGGGTTCCCTCATATCTTCTTCCTCTCTTTTAAGAGTTGGAGGGAGGCCTTCAGTAATCCCTGGGTATCAACCTGGCCCGTTCTCCTGCAGGTCTCATCAACGGCATCATATGATTCACGCGAAGGAAAACCCAGTGCCACAAGGGCTCCTGTCACATCCTCCCGGACCGTGCCAGGGACTGACGGAGACCCGGCAGTGTCGATCGGCAGATGCCCGGTCAACCGGTCTTTCAGTTCAAGGATAAGTCTTTTGGCGTTCCTTGGCCCGATCCCTGAAAGCCTTGTCAAACGTTTCTCATCCTCACTGGTCACCGCCTGGACAAATTCTCTGGCCGGGATTTGTGAGAGGATAGAAAGAGCGAGCTGGGGGCCCACCCGGTTCACCGTGATCAGGAGTGAAAATACTGAAAGGTCAGAGATATCAGAGAACCCATACAGGGCCAGTGCATCTTCCCGTACGATGAGATGAGTGTGTAACCGTTTCTTCCCCGGACTACCGGTGAGGCTTATAATGTCTGTCGCAGTCATGTTGACACGGTACCCGACACCCCCGACATCCAGTACCACAAATCCATCCCCACTCGCAACAATCTCTCCACAAAGTTGTGATATCATGGATGTCTCCCCCCGTTCCCTGATGGTATCTCCCCTTTCCTGCATCGGTAACGGAGAGAGAATGGGATCCCGGTAGCACCCCTCACGTCGGGGGCCATGGTACTCATCGCAGCAACCCGGAAATGTACCATTGTTATCTCCTCATGGTATGGATATGGCAGAGTGCGATCGACAGGCCGTCAGCAGCGTCGTCCGGTTCGGGGATCTCCTCCAGGTGAAGAAGCCGCCTGATCATCTCCTGCACCTGTTTCTTATCCGCACGCCCGGACCCCGTTATCGCCTGTTTCACCTGGTTTGGGGTATATTCAGTCACCATGACCTCTTCCTGTGCGCAGAGCAGGAGGATGATCCCGCGCACTTCCGCGACACCCATCGCAGATGAAATATTTTTTGAAAAGAATAATTTCTCAATGGCTGCACATTCCGGACGATGTTCAATCACCAGTTCTTTGAGTTCACGATAGAGATGGTTGAGTCGTGCACCTGGCGACGTATCTTCCTTATTGGTCGTAATGCAGCCATGGGTGACGTGAATGGCCGTGTTGCCGGTTTTTTCGATCACCCCATACCCCAATCGTGCAAGACCCGGGTCGATACCTAGTACAATCATGATTGCCTGGTTATTTTTAAATTTTATAGAGAGATTCACCGTTGCGGCGATTAACCTTTTTCACCGTGGTGGATACGTGATACCGGGGAAGATATGGACGGTACGTGCAGATTCAGGCAGGCATCACTTATTCTTTGGGGATTTTCTCGCTTTTTCATGCCATATTCCCCGGTGCGAGATTAACCATGCCTGGGCATTGCACGGTGCTTCACCCGGTTTTGGTCCTACCTTGGTGTAATTACCATCCGGGTTAAGGACCCGCATATTTACCGTATCTTTCATATAGACTGAAAGGATGGATTCGATAATCGACCGCCGGATAACCGGGTTATTGACCGGGAAAATAATTTCAACCCGACGGTCGAGGTTTCTCGGCATCAGGTCTGCACTGCCGAGGAACACCTCTTCGTCCCCGCCATTCCGAAAGTAAAAGATCCGGGGGTGTTCGAGGAACCGTCCGACGATGCTGGAAACGTGGATATTTTCACTTAATCCGGGAACCCCGGGCAGAAGACAGCAGATACCCCGTACCTGGAGGTCAACCCTGACGCCGGCTTCCGAAGCCTGGTACAGGATATCGATGCAACGCCGGTCCACCAGTGCGTTGATCTTGAAAATAATATGGCCCCCACCATTTTTCCTGTGTAGTTCTATTTCCCGCCCGATCCGTTCAAAAAGTCCTTTCCTGATGCTGACAGGTGCAATCAGGAGCGAGCGGTATGAATGTACCCTCGAATACCCGGTGAGCGCATTGAACAGGTCCGCGACATCGGCACCAATCACGGGGTCCCTGGTGAAGAGGCCAAGGTCCGTATATATCCGGCTGGTCGAAGCGTTGTAGTTCCCGGTCCCGAGGTGAACATAACGGGCAATCCCCTCTTTCTCCTTTCTGACAACCATGCAGACCTTACTGTGAACCTTAAGGCCTGATAGCCCGTACACTACGTGTACGCCCGCCCTTTCAAGTGCCCTCGCCCACCCGATGTTATTTTCCTCATCAAACCGGGCTTTTAGTTCGATCATCGCGGCAACGTCTTTTCCATTATCCCGTGCTTCCATCAACGCATCTACGACCGGGGAGTTCGGGCCTACGCGGTAGAGGGTCATTTTTATCGCGAGCACGTCCGGGTCTTTTGCGGCCTGTTTTAGGAAGGATACCACCGGGGAGAAACTGTCGTAGGGATGGAAGAGGAGGATATCGCCCTTCCTGACCTCCGCAAAAATATCGGCATCACCTTCCAGCGATGATGGGACTGCCGGGACAAACGTGGTGTCTTTTAAGTCGGGTCGATCGACTCCGTACAGCTGCATTAAGTCTGCCATCCCAACCGGTGGTTCAACCCGGTAAAACATGTCCCTGCTGATACCGAGTTTTGCGGAAAGCATTTCACATATACCTGCTGGCATTTCCGAAGAAACTTCTACCCGGACTGGGGATCCGATACGCCGGAGGTCCACACTCTCTTCGATGGCCGTTAAAAGGTCTGATGCTTCATCTTCCTCGATCTCAAAATCTGCATCGCGCGTGACCCTGAAAGGATACGCCGCAACAATTTCCATCCCCGGGAAGAGCCGGTCCAGGCAGGACGAGACCAGGTCCTCAAGAAACACGTATTTTTCTGCCAGTCTGCCCCGTTTTTTTGTCGTTTCCTGCGAAGGAATGCGTATAAGACGTGGAAACAGGTCAGTGGGCACTTTTATCCTCGCGAAGAGGTCCTCCTTCCTCACGGTGTCTCGTACTACAATGGCAAGGTTCAGTGAGAGATTGGAAATAAATGGAAACGGGTGGGACTTATCAAACGCCAGTGGTGTCAGGACTGGAAAGACCTCATGTTCGTAATATTCCCGCATTACTGCACTTTCTCTGTCAGAAAGGGCATCGATTGGAAGTATCTCGATACCTTCGGCTTTCAGGGCCGGTACCAGGTCGCATTTCCAGCACGAGGACTGGGCTTCGAGCAATGCGGCCAGCCGTGCATGAATTTCTGCCAGTTGCTCCATGGGGCTCATCCCATCGGGAGGTGCCTCGAGCACCCCGCTTTCTACCTGTCGCTGGAGCCCTGACACTCGTACCATAAAAAACTCGTCGAGATTATTCGCAAATATGGAAAGGAACTTCACCCGTTCAAGTAACGGGTGCCTTGTATCAGACGCCTCGTCGAGGACGTGACGGTTGAACCATATCCAGCCAATTTCGCGGTTAATATACCGGGGCCCCTGCACCGGGTCAGTTATCTTCTGATCTGGTGGATCATTTCTGCAACGAGGTGGCATTCTGTCACGTTCTCCCTGGTTTCACCGGTTACAAGTCATATCAACAAGATTATAATGATTTCCCAAAGATACCCGGAATCAATTTTTTCCCGAAAACGGGGTCAATTGGAAGAGCGCTGACAACAGGCCTCAATTGCAACGCCAGATTAACCTAATCATTGATTTTTGATGACAATAAATTACCTTACCTGATATTATTGTCAGCGAAAAGGAAAAAATGTTTAACCATCCTTGATGCAACGTGAAGTAGGTGATTATTCAATGGGATATTCTGGTGACATTATGCACGACATCGTGCAAAAGGAACTGAAAAGAAACTACCCTGCAAGTGAGGGATGGGTAATTTCAGATGCCCGGAAACAGGCCGGGGACATTGAAATATTTACAGTTTCACGGAGGCGGGGATCGAACCAGGTTGCCACAGTCGGTGCAACCTTCGAAAGAATCGTCGGATCGGGTTTAGCATCAGCGTTGCTCCAGGGAAAAGCGGCACCAGCAGCCAAAAAAGGTACATGGCATGCGAGCCTGCTGGTACCCCAGGGAACTGATGTTTCAGGTCTGCCAGGCGAAATAAAAGTAATTTTTATGCGTTCGTTCCGGTATGAAGGAAAAGACCTTCTCTGGCTCAAGCGCCCTGCCGGGAACCAGTCCGCCACACAATCATCACAGGCATCCTGCTGATTCAGGCAAAGTTCATTATCTCTTTTTTTAACCGGTCGGCAAGGTCCCGTGTATGTGAACCCGCCCAGTACAGCTTCCTGCAGCGGACACACCAGTAAAACGGGATGCCGTCGCGTCGTTCCGGTGCATAGTTTGCGCCACTGACTTCACGGGTAAGGGCAGGTCTCAGTTTTTCGTTGCAGAGAGAACAGCGGGTCAGCCTGAGCCGGGGCTCCACCAGACCAAGGTCTGCGAGTCCGTGTAGTTGGGAAAGGACACACATGGGGCGGATATAAACAGCCTGACTGCCTCCCCGTTTCGCCAGCGCACGGTCCCTGGTAAGGAGGAACCTCCCCTCGCGGAATGCGATCCCAAGGAGCAGGGTGTCTTCACCGGGGTTCCCGGGAGCGATACTGTTGGCACTCATCGTATCATATCCCATCAACCTGAGGTACCTGCAGAGTGTCCCGAGCATGCGGTCAACGAGAAGCCGGGTCTCGTTACGTTTTTTTCCCGATGTCCGTGACAATTTCTATCACCTCACCACATCGTTTACAATGGTGGTTGTCAAGGCTCCTGATGGTGATGTCATAGCCGGCCCTTTCTATCAGCAGTTCACCGCACTGCGGACAATAGGTATGTTCAAATGGGTGCCGGTACACATTGCCGAGGTAGGGGAACCGAAGGCCCAGCTCTTTTGCCCGGCGGTAAATTTTTTCGAGCAGGGCAACAGGGGTGGCGGCACGGTCTGTCATATGGTAATCCGGGTGGAACCTAGTGAAATGGACCGGGGTAGACGGGCCGGTGTGTTCGATGACCCACCGGATGAGCGCGTCAATCTCATCCGGGCTGTCATTTAACCCGGGGATGATCAGGGTCACTACCTCGATGTGCATATTGAGTTCTTTTGCGAGAATTGTCGAATTAAGGACGGGCTCAAGCCTGCCTCCACAGATTTTACGGTAAAAATCATCTGAAAATGACTTGATGTCGACGCGAAATGCGTTGAGTACCGGGGAGAGATCGCGGAGCGCTTCCTCAGTGATATACCCGTTGGTTACATACACGGTGCCGAGCCCGTTCGTCCTGGCTAGCAGGCCCATGTCACGTGCATATTCGTGCCAGATTGTTGGTTCATTATAGGTCCATGCAATACTACTGCACCCCTGCCGGATTGCATGTGCCACACCATCCTGCGGGCTCAGTCCCGTCAGCCGGACCATGTCTCCGGTTGCCCGGGATATGTGCCAGTTCTGGCAATGTTCGCAATGAAAGTTGCAGCCGATCCCACCAAGGGAATAGCAGCGGGTGCCTGGAAGAAAATGGTAAAGGGGTTTTTTCTCAATGGGGTCAACAGCTTCTGACGTGATGAGTCCGTATGTCGTGGGATACAAGGTCCCTTTTTTATTCACCCTGACCGAACAGATCCCGCACTTCCCCTCATTGATCGTGCAACGGTGATGACAGATCGCACACCGTACGGCAAGTCCCGGTAGTTTTTCGTAGAGGGCTGCTTCATGCAACGGCATTTGGTACCTCCCGTTTTTTTGCCTTACCTGGTAACCGTGTCGCCCGCAGAATATTCATCCGGGTTACCTTGTAATGCTTCAATGTCCTTCTCATCAACTTCAAGCACAAATGAACCGCGGTACCCGCATTTCTTGCAGCGGTAGATCTGTCCCACATAACCGCCGGCCACTTCATACACATCAGTGCTCTGGCATTCCGGACAACACAGTATCATGAGATCCTTCTTCTCTTTTCTCATGGCAATAATGCTAATCGATCGTAACACCAGGATGCGATGTATTTTGGAAGAAAAGGTGGGAGGGTAAACAATCAGGTTAATATCCCATTTTTCCCCAACAGTACGAAATGAAATCCCTCGTTATCTCTCTTGGAGGTTCTGTCCTTGTCCCGAACCTGTCCGGCCACCGCATCGCAGAGTACGCTGCCGCCCTCAGGCAGGTCTCGGAAAAGTTCAGGGTTTTTGTGGTGGTAGGTGGTGGCGGGGAGGCGCGGAGGTATATCGAAGTAGCGAGGTCGCTCGGTGTAGACGAGGGTACCTGTGATGAGATCGGTATCCGGGTCACACGTCTCAACGCGGCGCTGCTCATTGCAGCACTCGGGGATTCCGTATACCCCCGCGTGGCGGAAGACCAGGAAAAGGCATTGGAATATGCGGTTTCCGGGCGGATTGTTGTGATGGGCGGAGTCACACCGGCCCAGACCACGGATGCGGTTTCAGCAGTACTTGCCGAACGAACGGGTGCAGATATCCTCATTAACCTTACCTCAGTTGATGGCATTTACAGTGCAGACCCAAAAACCGATCCGTCCGCAACCCGTTATGCGCACCTGACCCCGGACCGGCTGGCAGAGATAGTGAGCGGGAGCAGGCTGAATGCAGGCTCCAACACCGTAATGGATGCAATTGCAGTAAAGATCATCCAGCGGAGTAGTATCCCACTTCTCGTCCTCGACGGCAGGAAGCCGGAAAACCTGCCTGATGCACTCATTTTGGGCCGGTTTAGCGGAACGGTCGTGAGCAGCGGCGTCAATACACTGGTGCTCCCACTCTGACCTGGGTAGGAGATAACCGGTAATTATTTGTACACTCCCATCACACCTGTTGATCCAGTACCCGGGGTAGTAGGGTAGCCTGGTCCATCCTAGAGCGTTTGGGACGCTTTGACGGCGGTTCGAATCCGCCCTACCCCATTCTTTTTCATATTTTTTATTTTTGGGAGTTGAACATGGACCGGAAAGCCGCAAGGAAAGTTTACCAGGTCTTAAACGAGCAGTACCCCGAAGCAAGCACCCATCACCGGGCAGGTGCCCCGCCGTTCGAATCCCTTATTGCAACGGTCCTCTCCGCGCAGACAACAGATAAATCAGTGGACGAGGTAATTGGCCCGTTGTTCGCGCGATATCCGGATGCTCCGGCGCTGGCAGAAGCCCGGGTCGAAGTGGTCGAACAGATCATCCATAAAACAGGATTTTACCATATGAAGGCACGGCGCATTATCGATGCGTCCAGGATGTTAGTTGAGGAGTTCGGTGGGGATGTGCCTGACACGATGGACTGCCTGCTCAGGATACCCGGGGTCGGGCGAAAAACTGCTAATATCGTCCTTTACCACTCATTCGGGAAACAGGAGGGAATAGCGGTTGATACCCATGTACTCAGGCTCTCGCAGCTGGTTGGATTTTCCGATAAGAATGATGCGGCAGGTGTTGAACAGGACCTCCTCGCCCTGTTCAGGAAAGATGAATGGGGAAAACTTACCGACCTCATGATCAGCCACGGCCGCAAGATCTGCATTGCCCGGAGACCCAGGTGTACAATCTGCCCGATAAAGCAGTTGTGTCACTATCACCGTGAATTTGTTCTGTCAGTCGTCTGATAACCAAGGGGTCGATGATACCTGCATATGGAACCGTAACCGGGACCACCTGTCGGATATCGGATGTACTTAAAGTCGTGGGGTGCGGACCGCATAAAAAATCAGGTCGCCACCATTCGAAGCCCAAAAAATACAATAAATCCTATCATGGCACTGATTGGGATAGTAAAAATCCAGGCCCACATGATACTCCGTGCGACACCCCATTTTACTGCACTGGACCCGGTTGTAGACCCCACGCCCATGATCGATGCGCATATAATCTGGGTAGTGCTGACCGGGACTCCAAATGCGGAAGCTCCGATAATCGTTCCTGCACTTGCCGTTTCAGCAGCAAAACCATGAACCGGGCGGAGGTGAGTAATTTTATAGCCCATGGTTTTTACAATCCTCCATCCGCCTGATAATGTACCGAGGGCAATTGCACCATAACATATGAGTATGACCCAGAGTGGCACTGGAAGATAAGCGGGGTTGGCGGTTGCCCCATAATATCCGATACTAAACAACAGGGGTGTGATAATCCCCATTGTTTTCTGGGCATCATTGGTACCATGCGAAAAACTGTATGCGGCTGCTGAGCAGAGTTGTAATTTTTTAAAATAATGATCTGCAGTTATTTTATGGGCGGATCGTGTCAACCAGAGTACCACCGCCATGAATGCAAATCCGATACAAAGACCAATCAACGGGGAGAGGATCATAAAAGTCAGGACCAGTTCAATGGTCGACCACTGGATTGCTGCGATCCCGGCTGCCGAAATACCGGCTCCCATCAGGCCGCCGATAAGGGCATGTGACGATGACGTTGGGAGACCTATAATCCATGTAATAATATTCCAGATAATTGCACCGGCTAGCGCCGAGAGAATAATCCAGGGTATCACGTCAACAGGGACAATATCAAGCTTAATTGTTTTACTGATGGTATTTGCAACGGCGACTCCAAACCCAAAGACTGCGATAAAATTGAAAAATGCGGCAAAAGCAACCGCGTTTCGGGGTGATAGGACCTTGGTCGAAACCACCGTTGAAATAGAGTTTGCCGAATCATGGAAGCCGTTGGTAAAATCGAAAATAAGGGCGATAAAGATGATGAATATGATGAGAATCACAGGTGCGGGAATCATACTTGTCCTCGGATCCTTGTTAAGTTGGATTACGAATGCCGTATCGCGATATCTGAAAGCACATTCGCCACATCTTCGCAATAATCTGTTGCAACTTCCAGGTGCTCGTAAATGTCCTTATACTTGATAATGGTAATTGCATCATTTGTTTTGAACAGGTCCATAATTGCATGGGCAAGTACGTCATCTGCAAGATTTTCGAGCCTGTTAACTTCAATACAGCGTTCTTCTATGTATTTCGGGTTTGAAATTGCCCGTATATTTTTTATTGCTCCTTCAATTTCAATCACGGATAGCCGGATCAGCTTCGAAAGTTCGATAATAGGTGAATCGGTTGACTCAATCCCATAATAAAGCATTTTTTCCGCAGAACCGTCAATATAGTCGAGTACATCATCAAGTGCGGATGCCAGTTTCGAAATTTCTTCAGGGTCGAGTGGGGTAATGAAAGTCTGGTTGAGTGTTTCATAAATATCGTGGGTAACCTGGTCTCCCTGGTGTTCCAGCAGTTCGATCGCGTGACGTTTCTCTTTTACATTCGTAAAATTCTCAGTGAGCGCGACCAGTTGGTTTGCACTTTCTGCAACAATCGCAACCTGCCGCTCAAAAAGGTCAAAAAACACCTTATCCTGAGGTATCAGTAACTCCCGCAGACCCATAGTTATCTATCCGGGTACTGGAGAGGACAGGTAGAAAAATATGGCGGTTTTGTCAGCCCGGAAAAATGATGCCGATACCAAATGCCACGACATAATACCCGGCCCAGGCACAGACAATGGCCACCGGTATCGTGATGATCCATGCGGTCATCATCTCCCGCACGACTTTCCATTGCACCGCATTTTTACCCCGGGTTGCACCCACCCCGATGATTGCACCGTTTATTGCATGGGTGGATGATACCGGAATACCCCGTTCCGTTACACCCACAAGAATGGCACTACTGACCGTTGCGGCGCAGAATCCCTGGTACGGGCGAATTTTAGTGATACCTTTTGCCATCTTGTCTACCACCTGCCACCCACCAAAACAGGTACCAAGGGCGATGGCGATCGCAGATGCAAGGATGACCCACAGGGGTATATCAAATGAAGACAGGACCCCGGCCGATAATAGGAGGGCCGTAATAATACCCACCGCATGCTGGCCATCATTTGCCCCGTGAGCCGTGGCCTGCGCAAAACATGCAACTACCTGGAGGGGCTGGAAAATACGTTTCATCCGGTCCTGCCGCGAGTGATTGAAGAGTTGCGAGATAATGATATCAAAGAAGAAGGCCCCGGTCATGGCAAATAGAGGCGAGATGAAAATAAACAGCACAATCGCAAAAAGCCCGGTGATTTTCAGTACACCTGCAAGCATCAGGAACGGGATGATCAGTGAAAATCCGCATACCCCCCCAAGAACGATACCCATCTGGATATCTTCGTGGAATGATGCTGTGAACAGTCCGAGAATGATGGCTCCTGCCACAGCACCGATCAATCCATAGCACATGACCTGGACCACCATGTCCCAGCCGGGAAGGATAATGGCTGAAAGCCCGGCGACAGCCATGGCGGCCCCTAGCAAGCCGCCTACCATCGCATGGCTGCTGGAGATGGGAATCCCAGACCGGGTGGCCACAAAAACGAGGATAATCGCAGCGCCCATAGCCACCACGATGGATAGTGGTGTTAAACCATTCTCCCTGACAATTGAAGTCCCGATCGTTGCCGCGACTGCTGTCGAGAACAAAAATGGTCCGGCCAGGTTACAGAGGGCGGTCGAAAAAACGGCTCGTACCGGGGAGAGGGCCCTTGTCGCGACAACAGTCGCAATTGAATGAGAGGCATCATTCAACCCGTTCACAAAGTTTAACGCGAGTGCAAGAATGATACCAAACAGGACGAAGGGTTCCATACAAATCAGGTATGACTGCGTGCAATATCGGCAAGGACGTGACCGACATCATTATACATTTCCATAACCCGTGCCATTCCTTCGTAGATATCCTTCAGTTTTATTATCAGGAGAAGGTCATCAGTCCTGAACAACCCGATGACCGCACGTGACAGCAGTTCGGTGGAGATATTATAGAGGCGGTTCGTTTCACTCGCATGTTTCGCCACCTCATCCGCCTTTTTCAGGGTTGCCAGGTCATCGATCGCATGTGAGATCTCCACACTGGAGAGTACCATCAGGTAGGAGAATTCCTTCAGCATGTCATCGGACCCTGGGATACCATAATTACAGAGCTGGTGCGTGACCCGGTCGATACGGTCCAGTACGTTGTCGAGGGCCGGGGCAAGCCTCGAAATTTCGTCCGGTTCAAGGGGGGTGATGAGCGATTCGTTCAGTTTTTCATAGATCTGCCGGGTCACATCGTCTGCAAGGTGTTCCAGCTGGCGTACCTTGTGCCCCTTTTCCGTGCCCCCTGGAAGTTCGTGGGTAATCTCGTTGAGGGTTGCCGCAGCTTCACTGATTTTTTCTGCCATGTCCTTAAAGAGGGTAAAAAAAATCCGGTCTTCTGGGAGTATCAGGTCACGTATGCGCATGAATTGTCCAGTCAGATCCTGTGCATATGACTATAAAAACATAATGGACTAAATCATGACAATTTCGAAAAAAGCATCGCCCTGACGGGAATTAAACCCATGACCCCTGCGATGCCAGAATATGGACTGGGCGGGAATTGAACCCGCGGCCTCTCCCATGCCAAGGGAGCGTAATACCACTTTACCACCAGCCCACTGAGATCCTTTTGCGACGAGTTGCAAAAACACGTCCAATCAAGTTTGAACAATACCAGGGTTGCGATCTACCCCTGAGCTATCGACCCGCTCTAACTGTATAGGATGCCATCAGTTAAAAGAATTGTTTTATGAAACTGGGGATTGAGCCACCCATTCAGGGTCACTCCCCGGTTGCTTCACATTGTGATGTGCCAACACTCTTTTCATCAGGTGTGGTGATGAGCGTTACCATCCCCACATTCAGGTGACCCGCAGGTACATCCGGTCCGTTCAAATGAGCCAAGGAAACGTTCCCGGGCATCGGAAAGGTGGCTATCGGTAATCACGACACCATTTGACAGGTACCGGACAAGGAGCGGCTTTGCGTGGGCTGGGGCTGGGGCACCCTCCGGGAGGACGATATGGTAGCGGTCCGGTAGTTCATAGACCTGTTTTACACCGCTCCTCTTTCCCCGTTTTGCATACATCGCGCCTTCAATCTCCACGATATCCATCGCAAAATCAATGACCGGGGCACTGGCAATCGCCCCGCCGATACCAAATGCATCGACGATATCACGGTAGTTGATCACATCATCCCGTGTTACGCCACCAGACAGGAATATCTTTACACCCGGGTACCCGTGAATATCAAGTTCCCAGCGTACTTCATTGATGATCGCCCTCATGTTGCCGCGGCGGGAACGTGGAGTATCGAGTCGGACTGCTGTTGCTCCGTTCCTGGCCGCTACCAGAGACTCCCGTTTCTCATCGCAGAAGGTATCGGATAACATGACCCTCGGTACATCTGCTGATGCATGGCGGTCAAACGACCCAAATGCCTCTTCCGGACTATCATAACACATGACGAATGCGTGGGGCATCGTCCCGGATTTCGGGATGTCCGGGTGTGCACAGGTATTCGAGACGCCGTCCACTCCGCCGATCCATGCAGCACGTTCGATCATGGATGCAATGGCCGGGTGCTGGCGGCGCGAACCAAATGAATAGACCTGTCGGCCTTCTGCACAGACCCTGATATGAGCGGCTGCGGAGGCAACGCCTGAAGCATGGCACAAGAACCCGAGTATAGATGTCTCGTACCGCGCAAAGTCCAGGTATCGTCCCGATATCCTGACAACCGGTTCATTAGGCAGGAACATCGTCCCTTCCGGCATCGCATCGACCGTAACGGGAAGTCCAGTTAAAAGTGCTATCACGTCTTCCAGGCCGCAGAACACACCCCACTCATCGGGGAGCCCTGTGACAGTCACCTCCATCACCACATGCGGGTTTTTACCTTCTTTTCGTAATACCTCCTCGCTACGAAGAAAATAGATATCCGTGCAATCCCCGTTTTTGATCGTTCCCTCATCGACTATTCGAAACAGGCCCATACTAATCAATAGTGCGCCGAACAGGTATTACGGTATGCAAATTCATCCCTGACAAGAATGGGCAGGGATATGTATCAGGCGCAGAAATATCAGTACCTGGAATTATGTGTGGCAACAGCGATTACCGGCTGCGGCAACTGTTTAGCTCATTTGCAACAGGTGCAGTGCGGGGCATGGACTGCAAAGTTCAGGATGAGATGTAGATGTCCCTTGGAATTATCGGGGGGACCAGCCTCCTGTTTACCAGACTGCCATCACTCAGGGAACAGGTAGTCAGGACACCATTTGGCGGGGCGGATGTCCTGACAGGTGATGTGACAATCCTCCTGCGCCACCAGGGAAGTACACCACCGCACCGGATTAATTTCTGTGCGAATATGGCGGCACTCGCAATTCTCGGTGTCGACAGGGTGATCTCATTCGGGTCCTCAGGTTCATTAAAAACAGAAATTAAACCTGGGTCAATCATGGTGCCGGACGATTACATGAGCTTGTCGGATATTCCATCCATCCACGACCATACGATTTCCCACATTATGCCGGTAATTTCGCCAGAACTAAACCGGGAACTGGGGCGTCTCTTCCCTCAGGCCCGGCTCGGTGGAACGTACGTGCAGACAAGAGGTCCGAGGATCGAGACCATCGCAGAGGTGAATACCCTCGCGAAGATTGCCGACATTGTCGGTATGACCGTAGCAAGTGAAGCAACACTCGCCTGTGAACTGGGTATTGAGTTTGCCGCAGTTTGCACGATAGATAATTACGCGAATGGCCTTGGGAAGGACGTGCTCTCTTATGAGCACATCGTTGAGACTGCACGGTTCTTCAGCGAACGAACGGGTGAAATGGTAACGACACTGATTGAGAATATGGGAGGCTAAGAATGGAACAAAGCGATCTATTGGGTTATTCAGGAGCACTGCTTATCAGGGATGTCCAGATAAACGGGAAACGCGGGGATATTTTTATCGATGAAACCGGGACGATTGCAGGCACCGGAGAGGGTATCGCTGGAAAATACCGTGGCGAGGCAGAGTTTATCCTTGATGGTGAGGGGGCTGTCGCCATGCCGGGACTGGTCAACACCCATACCCATGCGGCGATGACCCTGCTCAGGGGTTATGCCGATGACATGCTCCTTCAGGACTGGCTTTCCCAGAAAATCTGGCCTCTCGAAGCCCATCTTACAGGACCTGATGTGTACTGGGGGACAAAACTGGCCTGTCTCGAGATGATAAAAAGCGGCACCACCGCATTCAATGACATGTATTTCTTTATGGAGGATGCGGCCCGGGCCGTTGATGAAGCGGGCATCAGGGCAGTATTGTCCCATGGTTTCATTGACCTTAGCCTTCCTGATAAACGTGAAAATGAATGTCTGGCCACTGAAAAATTCGTTGCTTCCGTTAAATCATCAGGTAACGGGAGAATTCGTGCAGCCGTGGGTCCCCATGCGATCTATACGGTCTCACCGGAAGGACTCAAATGGTGCGCAGAATTCGCTGCATCTGAGAATATCGGCATCCATATCCACCTGTCAGAGACTGAAAAGGAAGTACAGGACTGCATCAGCCAGTATGGCAAACGCCCCTCCTATCATCTTGATGAATGCGGTATCCTCACGCCATCTACCGTTGCCGCCCATTGCTGCTGGCTTGATGAGGATGAGTGCACTCTTCTGGGAAAACGGAATGTTAACGTCTCCCATAACCCGGCAAGCAACATGAAACTTGCCACACACCGGGCCATGCCGTACCACTGGCTCAAATCTGCAGGTGTCAATGTCTGTCTTGGAACCGATGGCTGTGCCTCGAATAACAACCTCGACATGTTTGAGGAGATGAAGACTGCGGCTCTGCTTCAGAAATTTTTCTGGAACGACCCGACTGTCCTGCCTGCACCCGAAGCACTCGCCATGGCAGGTATGAACGGGGCTCGTGCACTCAAGGTCGATACAGGCACGCTGAAAACCGGTGCACCTGCAGACATTATCCTGATCAGTACCCGGACTGCCTGCAATACACCCCGACACAACGATACCTCGAACCTCGTCTATGCCTGCAACGGTGCATCTGTTGATACGACCATCTGTAACGGTCGTGTCCTGATGCTTGAACGACTCGTCCTTCACGAAGAAGAGATCCTGAAAGGTTCAGCTGAGGCGGCCGCTCAGCTGGTGAGGCGCTCCCAGTCGTGAACCGGATAAAAAGCCCTGGCCCCCGGACCGGCTGGTGCATATCTGCCCTCATTCTTCTGGCCTGCATTGTTGTCGCCGGGTGTACATTCCACGGTATCAGCAGTCATGCAGGGACCCGTGTGATACCACCTTCATACGGGGTCAATGACGGGCGGTTGGCGGTCCATTTTATTGATGTTGGTCAGGGGGACTCTGCACTTATCCTGTATGACAACACGACGGTCCTGATCGATGCAGGTGAGGCTGATGCCGGGCCTCGCGTCGTATCCTACCTTAAACGACAGGGTGTAAGCGATATTGACATCCTCATCGCCACCCACCCGCACAGTGATCATATTGGTGGGATGCAGGACGTTTTTAAAAATTTTAATGTGCACCGTGTTATCGACAGCGGCATTCCGTACACTACGCCCACCTACAGGAAGTTCCTTCAAACAATTGACCAGAAGAATATTCCCTACTCAACCGTCAGGCGTGGGGATTCTTTTTACCCGGCCCCCGGCCTGGCCATACTTGTCCTGTCGGCACCGGATGGGAGCAAAGATGAGGACCCGAACGACAGTTCAATCGTGCTCAGGGCGACATACGGCCGGGTGAACATCATGTTCGAGGGTGATGCAGGCGTCCCAACCGAAGAATCGATGATACATTCCGGACTTCCCCTGGAGAGCCAGGTCCTGAAAGTTGCACACCACGGCAGCCCTCATGGGACCGGGAATGCCTTTCTCGATCGGGTCCGTCCGGAAGTGGCCATCATCTCTGTCGGCGCAGGAAACATGTACCATTTTCCTGCGGCCGAAACCATATCCCGCCTCGAAAATGCAGGAGCACTGATATTCCGGACCGACACCGGCGGCAGCACGGTTGTCAGGACGGATGGTATGACATTCTCGGTGGAGACTGCGAAGAACGGTATGTACCCGTTTGCCCTCGATCCCACGGCATCAGCCACCGCGTAACATGATGCGGAATCCCGGATAAAAGGCCTGGGTCCATTCATTTTTTTGGAAGGGATAAGGGAGTTCTGTTGGCTTCAGCGCCGGTCCGCCACCAATCAGCGGGGAACCGCCGTAGTATTTTGTCACCCGCGATAGCGACCTGCTGAGGATCCTTCG
>Ga0114951_10000776_pt1 | contig 42993 bp, 33 predicted proteins | sample AM7aDNAmetaG_FD_88677 | JGI IMG/M metagenome (GOLD analysis project Ga0114951, IMG submission 88677) | Freshwater microbial communities from Finland to study Microbial Dark Matter (Phase II) - AM7a DNA metaG | ecosystem: Environmental > Aquatic > Freshwater > Lake | place: Finland: Lake Alinen... | reverse complement strand
GTTATCGCCGTGAAAGGGCGGTGTCCTAGGCCGGGCTAGACGACGGGGACGCTTTGGAAGGGCTAAGTTCGGCTTGTATTTGCCATCTGCGCCCTTATGAAGGCTACCAACTTGCAGGGGGTGTGTCAAAGAATGGCGCGCGGCACAAGGAAAAGGGCCTATCTGATAGCGGCCTTTGGAGGCTAATTCAGCCAGATAACCGGGAAAGTCAGCAGGGTTTGCGCTATCCTCAGTGAGTAGCGTGTCACGGAGACTACACTCCGCCTCGTGTGTGTTTGGTGTGAGTGGATTTTTTTGCGTCAATCACCCGGCTTCGGTCGTCTGATAGCACAGAGATCAATTCAATGAACTTTCGCCGGCAGGCGACGCTGGTAGCGGCCTGAATGGAACAGAGCGGCGGAAGTTTCCGTAGAAAAATGCAAGTGCCCCGGACGAAGCGGTCCTGCAGCGGGGTGCTGCAATCAGACCGGCACAAACCGGAGATTCGGGCGGAACGGCCTGGACAGAGGAAGAAGCTAGTGAGAATCATCGCGCGGAAACGCATTCAACGGCTAAGTTGCTTAATTTTGTTGGGACTGGCGGCTACGGGCTGCCAGAAAAAGCCTGCCGCTTCAGTTGGAGCAGGGGCAGGGATGCAGGGCCTGCCGGTGCAGACGTCCACGGTGGCGCTCGCGCCCGTGCCACAGAGCAGCGAATATGTGGCCACCATCAAGTCGCGTCGCTCGGCAACTCTACAGCCGCAGGTTAGCGGACAACTGACGCAAATTCACGCCCGTTCTGGCGACCACGTAAAGGCCGGCCAGACGCTGATGGAGATTGATCCGAGGCAACAACAGGCCACGGTGGAGTCGCAGCGCGCGACCGAAAGGCAGAAGAAGGCGCTCTCCGACTACGACACCGTGGAAGTTGAGCGGCATCGCAAGCTTTTCGAGGCCGGTGTGAGCAGCCGCGAGTCCTACGACCAGTCGCGTCAGGCCTATGAAAATGCCAAGGCGGATTACGAGTCGGCGGTTGAGTTGCGCAAGACACAGGAGCAACTGCTGGCCTACTACACCGTGCGCGCGCCATTCGATGGCGTAGTGGGTGACATTCCAGTGCATATGGGCGACTACGTTTCGCCTTCTACGGCGCTTACCACGGTCGATGAAAACAAGGACCTCGAAGCGTATATCTACGTCCCAACGGAGCGCTCCGGAGAATTGCGGCAGGGGTTGGAAGTGGAGTTGATGGACAACAGCGGCAAGCTGCTGGAGAAGACCAGGATAGACTTTTTATCGCCGCAGGTGGACAGCATGCTGCAGGGCATTCTAGTAAAGGCCTCCGTGCACTCGACGCCCGAGATTCTTCGTAACGCGCAGATGGTCAAGGCGCGGATTATCTGGAGCACAAAGCCGATGGCCGTGGTTCCGGTGCTGGCGGTAGTGCGGCAGGGCGGGCAGAGCTTTGTCTACGTTGCGCAGCAGGCGAATGGGCATTTTGCGGCTCATCAGACCCCGGTTACGCTGGGTGACACGGTGGGCAATAGCTATTCTGTCATTTCGGGACTGAATGCCGGCGACCGTGTGATTGTGTCGGGCACGCAATTCCTGGTGAACAACATGCCGGTAATACCGATGGGCGGCTAGGGATGTGTTCATCCCGGTGAATCTGGCCGGCTGATTTTTGCTTTGCCACTCAATGCGCATAGTTCTGCGCTGAAGGCTGGCTACCCGGCGTGTTGCGATTGCTCGAAGCCAAAATGGAAAGAGGGCTTACCTTGTTTGTCGATTTCTTTATTCATCGGCCAGTTTTCGCGACAGTGTGCGCACTGCTGATTATTCTGTGCGGTGCAGTATGTATTCCGCTGCTTCCCATAGCCATGTACCCCACGTTGGCGCCACCGGTCGTGGTGGTGGCCACGAACTACGTGGGAGCAGATGCCGAGACGGTGGAGAAGGCTGTCACGATTCCGCTGGAAGAATCAATCAACGGCGTGGAGGGCATGCGCTACATCAGCTCGTCAAGCACCAACAGCGGCACGAGCGAGATTTCGACGACCTTTACGACTGGCTACAACCTGGACATTGCGGCCGTGGACGTGCAGAACCGTGTGGCCAGTGTGCAGGGTCGTTTGCCCTCGGCAGTAAACGCGACGGGCATCAGCATTACGAAGTCCAACTTCAACTTCATTTTCGGCGCGGGCTTCTTCACGCGCGACAACCGCTACTCCAGCGAGTTTATTTCCAACTACCTCGATGTGTATGTAAAGGACGCACTCAAACGCGTTCCTGGAGTTGGCGACGTAATGATCTTTGGCGAGCGCAAGTACGCCATGCGCGTCTGGCTTGACCCCATCCGCCTGGCCGCACGAGGACTCACCGCCACCGATGTGGTGAGTGCGCTGGGGGAGCAAAATGTCGAAATCCCCGCCGGTCAGCTTGGTCAACCCCCCTCGGATTCGAAGCAGGCCTTTCAGGTCCCGGTACGGGTGGTAGGCCGGCTTACAAGCACCGCCGAATTCGACAACATCATCGTGAAAACTTCCTCCAGCGGCCTGGTGCTGCTGAAAGATGTAGGGCACTCCGCGGTGGGCGCCGAAGACTATAGCTCTACCTTGAAATATTCCGGACACGAAGCACTGGGTATTGGTGTAGAGCAGCTTTCGAACGCCAACGCCCTCGAAGTGGACCGCAAGGCCAAGGCAGCACTCGCGGAGCTTTCAAAAAGTTTCCCGCCAGGGCTGCAATACGCCATCGCCTTTGACGCCACTACGGTGGTCGGCGACTCCATTCGCGAGGTGCTGGTCACCCTGGCAGAGGCCATTGGAATCGTAATCCTCGTGATCTTCCTTTTCTTGTTGGACTGGCGCGCCACAATCATTCCCGCCGTCACCATCCCAGTATCGCTGATTGGCACATTTGCATTCGTCAAGATCTTCGGATTTTCAATCAACTCGCTTACGTTGTTTGGCATCACGCTGGCAACGGGACTGGTGGTTGACGATGCCATTGTGGTCATCGAGAACGTGCAGCGGCACATCGCCATGGAGCACTCTGACCCACATGAAGCCACGTCGCGGGCCATGGGCGAGGTAACCAGCGCGGTTATCGCCACATCGCTGGTCCTGATCGCCGTCTTTGTGCCGGTTTCGTTTTTCCCCGGAACCACCGGCATTCTGTACAGGCAGTTTTCTCTCACCATCGCGTTTGCGATTGCCATCTCGGCCTTCAACGCGCTTACGCTGTCGCCGGCTCTCTCTGCCATGTTCCTGCGCGGTGAAGAAGACCGCCCAAAGCAGTTGGACTTCCTGCATATTCGTCCCGTCTCCCGCCTCTTTGCCTGGTTCATCCACAGCGCAGACGCCTCGATCAGTTGGCTTGGCCGCACCTATGCCAAGTCCATTCATGTCGCGCTTCAGCTGCGGTATCTGCTGCTTTTGGTGTTTCTTGGCGGACTCGGTGCCACGGCTTGGATCTATCAGCATGTACCCACCGGGTTCATTCCTCAGGAGGACCAAGGCTACATGATGGTGATCGTGCAAGCGCCGCCGGGGTCTTCGCTGGCTTATACCACTGCCCTCGCCGACCGCGCGGAGGCTATTATCGCGTCCAATCCCGATATTGGTGGATCGTTCTCGATCATGGGGTTCAGTCTGGCCGGCAGCGCGTCGAATGCCGGAATGATGTTCGTAAACTCCAAGCCCTCCAGTGAGCGCCGCGGCAAGGGCCATTCGACGGCCGACATTATTGCGGACTTGTCGCCCAAACTTCAAATGCTGATGTTCGCTCCGAATGGCGGACTGGTGGCCATGTTCATGCCTCCTGCGGTGCAGGGAGTGGGCAGTTACGGCGGTTTTCAGTTCATGCTGCAAGATCAGGGAAGCAACACCCTCAGCGACCTGGACCGGGTGGCCCACCAGATTGTGGGAGCAAGCCGCGCAAGTAAGGATCTAACTGGGCTGCTCACGACTTTCTCCGCAAACGATCCGCAGATGTTGGTCACCATCGATCGCCAGAAAGCCAAAGCGATGGGCATTCCACTTTCGCAGATTACCAACACCCTCAGCGTATTCATGGGCTCGCAGTACGTCAACGACTTCGACTACAACAACCGCACCTATCGCGTGTTTGTGCAGGCCGACCAGCCCTTTCGCATGACTTCGAAGGATCTGCACAATTATTACGTGCGCTCTGATTCCGGCCAGATGGTGCCTCTGGATAACCTCACAACCATCAAGGAGAGCGCGGGCCCGCCCGTGATTACGCACTACAATCTCTTTCGCGCGGTTGAGATCGACGGCTCTCCGGCTGCCGGATTCAGCTCAGGGCAGGGTTTGGCGTCGATGGAGACTCTCGCCAAAAAGGTGATGATGCCGGGAATGAGCTACCAATGGACGGGCCTGACATTGGACGAAATCGAATCCAGCGGCAAGGCTCTGATCATCTTTGGGTTAGGAATTCTGGTCGTCTATCTCACCCTCTCTGCGCAATATGAAAGCTTCGCACTGCCCTTCATTATTCTATTGGCGGTGCCGATGGCGGTGCTGGGCGCGCTGGGGCTGGTTTCTCTGCGCGGTCTGTCCAACGATGTCTACTGTCAGATCGGCCTGGTAATGCTGATCGGCCTTTCGGCAAAGAACTCGATTCTGATTGTGGAATTTGCCGAACAATTGCGGCGCAAGGGGCGCTCCATTGCAGAGGCTGCCATCGAGGCCGCAGAACTGCGGCTCCGGCCAATTCTGATGACATCCTTCGCCTTTATCCTCGGCGTGCTGCCGTTGGTGTTCGCCACCGGCGCGGGCGCACTGGGCCGCCGCTCGGTGGGAACCACCGTCGTAGGCGGCATGTTGCTATCGACTGTGCTGAACCTGTTCTTTATTCCCGTGCTCTACGTGCTCTTGAGCAGGCTGTTGAGACGGGGAGACGACACCGCCAGGCCGACAGAGGCATAAGACGAATCGCTCACTGCTTCTCGCGGTGGGCGATTACGTAATCCTTGATGCGGTCGTAGACCTCGCCATTTACCACACCGCGATCCAGTAGGTCCACTTTGCTGCGGTAGGGCCGGAAGCGCACAATGCGTCCGGCCCAACTCGGCGTCATACCCGGAACCTTCGTCAGCTCGGCGGCACTGGCATGATTGATATCAATGCGCTCCTCGGATGGCGGAGCATTTGCCGATGTTCTGGGTGCGCCACGCGTATCCCGATCCTGGTTCTGCCCGCCCGCTGCAACGCCAATACCAAGCAGCGCCAACGCCAATGCAGTTGATTGAATTCTGATTCGCACGGCTCCATTCTCTGCCTCTCCCCGTTGCAACCGCAAGCCTGACATAAGAACAGACCTGTGCGATCTCGTGCGTCTGATAGGCCCGGAACGTCTACTTTTGAACTCCGAAAACGCGATCTACCTGCAACAATTGACTCATGGCAATTCTTCCCGCTGTTTCTTCTGCCAATAGTCACGTACACAAACGCATCTTGGGTCGCACCAGGCTCGTCGTTCTAATGGTGCTGGTCGTCCTGATGTGTCTATGCCTGGGATTTTCATGGACCACCCGCGATTCGATGGCGAACCTGCCTTTCCTTTCCGGGCATGACCAGGAGCGCGCTCTTTCTGACAGCCAGAAGACTCTCGTAGATCTGCGTCCATGGCAGACGGCAGAGGCGCTGTCGGCTCTAGCGGTGACAGCCGAGGAAACCAACTTTGCGCACGAGGCGGAGCATTTGGCCGATCATGAGGTGGATCAGGCCTTTGCTTCGGCGTTACGCTTGGCCAGCTCCCGCGCACAGCATCAGAACCTCTCCGGTGAAGCGCTGGCGCTGTCGCAGAAGATTGCGCAGCTTCAGCAATTCGTAAAAGAGGACCAGGCGCAGGTGCAAAAGCTGACCTCGACAGCCGGTTCCCATGCAGGTGCGGCGAAAGAGGGCGACCAGTCAAATAGCGGCGACGACGATCTCGAAATCGCAAAAGCGCAGCTAGGCCTCGACTCCGACCAGCTTGACGAAGCGCAGCTCGATCTTGCGCGGGCATCTGGTGATAACCGCGCACAGATTCAAGGTGAACTTGCGGTTCATGAAGTCGCAATGAAGAAGTATGACAGCGGACCGCTCAGCGATGGTCAGGTCGCTGTTGTTTCCGTTACGCGGCACGGTACATTGGCCGGACGTTTGAAGGCCTGGTTCAACCAGAGCAGCCGGCACCAATTAATTCAGCAGGCTCTGCAACAGACACAGGCAGATATCGCAGGCCTGACTGCTGAACGCAAAGCGCTTGAAGGCATAGTTAATGCAGGCGCCGCCGTAACGCCGGGTGCATCGGCAAACGCTGCGGCCAGGCTTGCCGACATAAAGCAGAAGCGCGAGCAACGTCAGGTCCTCAGCATTTTTGATGACCGCATTGCAACTGAGCAGCAACTCGTCACCGTCTACGGCAAGTGGTCCTCTCAGGTGCTTTTGCAACACCGCATTGTGATGCACCTCATCCTGCAATCGCTGGCGGTGATTGCCTTTATTCTCATCTGCGTCCTACTCTGCGATGCGCTTGCGCGGCGCCTGATGCAACATCCGGCTCTTGACCGCCGGCAGGTGCAAACGCTACGCACCGTCCTCCAGTTGGGTATAGACGTCCTCGGAGCGATGCTCATTCTCCTCGTCATCTTTGGCTCGCCGAACCAGGTTCCCACCATCCTGGGGCTTGCCACCGCCGGTCTCACGATCGCGTTGCAGGATTTCATTCTCGCGTTTTTTGGCTGGTTCGTTCTTATCGGCAAAAACGGCATCCGCGTGGGCGACTGGGTTGAAATTGACGGCGTCGGCGGGGAAGTGACTGAGGTCGGCCTCATGAGCACCACACTGCTTGAAACAGGAGATTTGGCGGAGAGGGGGCACCCGACCGGCCGCTGCATTACCTTCCTCAACAGCTTTGCAATTCGCGGAAAATACTTCAACTTTGCTACCTCCGGGCAGTGGATGTGGGATGAAATCACCATGGGAGTTCCCGCATCCGAGGACGCGGAGGCCCTCGTTGAACGCATCCGCAAGACCGTTCAGGATGAAACCAAAGACAGTTCCCGTATCGCGGAGCATGAGTGGAAACGCGGCACGCGCATCGACGGACTCAACAGATTCAGCGCGACTCCGGTGGTCAATCTGCGACCGTCCGAATCCGGCATCGACATCCGAGTGCGCTACGTTACCCGCGCCTCCGAGCGGTTTGTGCTGCGCAACCGTTTGTACCTGCGCGTCATCGAATTGCTGCAGAAGGAGCACCAACCTGCCGTGGCCGAACCCGCTCAGGACGCCGAGAGCATACAGCAGCCTTGATTCGCACCGCCTGGCAGAGTTATGGTTGACACCCGGCGGGGCTTGCCATTATGGTTTTAGTTAGATGCAGAGCCACCGCCATCACGGTCATCACCATCATCATGGGACCTCCATGTCGGCGGACTGTCATGGCCTGATGTAAACGGCCAGAGAGATCTAAAGAAATACCAAGCCCGCCGGCGACTGACGCCAGCGGGTTTTTTCATGCCCCAAACCGCAATTCCCAACCAGAACCAGGATGACAATGAGCAACGAAAACGCAACAATCGATTTCGAAAAGATGGATGGCCTCGTACCGGGAATCGTGCAGGACGCGCGCACCGGCGAAGTGCTGATGCTGGGATTCCTCAACCCCGTCAGCTACGCCAAGACGCTGGAGAGCGGGTTTGTAACCTTCTGGAGCCGCACGCGACAGAAGCTGTGGATGAAGGGCGAAACCAGCGGCAACCGCCTGCGCGTGGTATCCGCCGCAACCGACTGCGACAACGACACCCTGCTGTTTCGCGTAGTGGTCGAGGGTGACGGACTGGTTTGCCACGAGGGCACGGTAAGCTGCTTTACTAAAGCGCTGGCGATGGACGCCGCAAACACGAAGACGGAGGAAACACGTGGCTAACAAGCTCAGACTCGGCATCCCCAAAGGCAGTCTGCAGGACGCGACCATAGCCCTGTTCAAGCGCGCAGGATGGAATATCTACGCGGACGGCCGTTCCTACTTTCCGTCCATCGACGACAGCGAAATCGAGTGCATGCTGATTCGCGCACAGGAAATGGCGCGGTACGTCGATCACGGTGTACTCGATGCGGGACTCACCGGCATCGATTGGGTGGTGGAGAGCGGTCTCGACGTGACCAGCGTGACCACCCTCACCTATGCCAAGCAGAGCCGCCGCAAGGTGCGCTGGGTGCTTGCCGTCCCCGAAGGCAGCGGATTTGAAAAGGCAGAGGATCTTGAAGGCAAGATCATTGCCACCGAACTCGTCGAAGTCAGCAAGCGCTACTTCGCCTCAAAGGGCGTGAATGTAAAAGTGGAGTTCAGTTGGGGCGCGACAGAAGTGAAGCCGCCCACGCTGGCCGACGCCATCGTCGAAGTCACAGAGACAGGCAGCTCGCTCAAGGCAAATCACCTCAAGATAATTGACACGGTCATGGAGAGCGAAACGCATCTCATCGCTGGCAAGGCCACGCTTGCTGATCCGTGGAAGCGCGAGAAGCTCGATCAGATTGCCCTCATGCTCCGCGGCGCAATTGATGCGCAATCGCAGGTCGGGCTCATGCTCAACGTCAAGCGCGAGGACCTCGAAACCGTACTCGGCGTTTTGCCTGCGCTAAATTCGCCGACAATCTCCCAGCTGAGCAATTCGGAATGGGTTGCCGTCAACACCATCGTTGAAGAGCGCGTCGCCCGCGACGTGATTCCGCGCCTGAAAGCGGCCAGGGCAACGGGGATCGTCGAGTATCCGCTCAATAAGGTTGTACTGTAGCGCCTGTACGTTATTAGTCCGGCCCGTAAATAATAAGAATTGGGTGCCCCATCCTTTCCGCATTCTTTGCGGAAAGGGTGGGAAGCGTAGCACCAATCATGGGCCGGACAAATAGCAGATGCTTCTAGTAGATGCTTCAAATGTCTGCTTTGTATCAGGGCACGACTTCAGTCGTGCCGAAAGAAGGCCGATAACAAGGGGCTTTAGCCCCTGAGGCAAAGTGGAACCATGGGGAAGAAACCTCCTTCCCCGGAGGTACGATGAAGCTGATCCGGACCAAAGGACGAGGCGCGCGGCAGGTAGCAGAAATGCTCGCCGCACTTGAACGGCGCGGCGGAGCGGCACTGGATAGTGTGCTGCCCGCCGTCCGTCGCATAGTGGCCGATGTGCGCAAGCGAGGCGACCGCGCGCTGCTGCGCTATGCCACCCAATTCGATGGCCTCTCCAACGCGGCTGCGTTGCGCGTGACCCCGCAAGAAATGGCCGCCGCATGGGAAGCGCTCGATCCCGCCCTGCAAGAAGCCTTGGCTACTGCGGCGGCCCAGATTCGCGCCTTTGCCGAGAAGCAACTGCCGCCCTCGTGGAATGCATCTTCCGTTGACGGCCTCACTACCGGCCAGCTTGTGCGCCCGCTCGGTTCCGTGGGTTGCTACGTGCCCAGCGGTCGGCATCCGTTGCCCTCCACTCTGCTGATGACGGCCATTCCCGCGCAGGTGGCGGGCGTGCCACGCATTGCCGCGGTCTCGCCCAAGCCCGCCCCTGAGACGCTTGCGGCCGCGCACATGCTCGGCATTACCGAGTTCTATCGTCTCGGCGGTGCGCACGCGGTGGCCGCCCTGGCTTACGGAACCACAACGGTTGCGCGTGTCGACAAAATTGTAGGGCCGGGCAATCTCTACGTCACCGCGGCCAAGCGCCTGGTTGCGTTTGACTGCGCCATCGATATGCTCGCCGGGCCCACGGAGATAGTCATCACTAGCGAACGCGGCCGCGTTGCCGACATCGCTTCCGACCTGGTCGCGCAGGCCGAGCACGATCCAGAAGCGCTGGCAATCTTCATCACCACCCGCGAAGATCTCGCCAAAGATGTCATCGCGGAAGCAAAGTTGCGCAGCCGCGACAATGCAGTCGCGCGTGAGTCGCTCGATCTCAACGGCCTCGCAATCGTTGCGTCCAGCGTGGATGAGGCACGGGCGATCACCAATCGCCTGGCGCCTGAACACCTCACCGTGGACGCGGCCAGCGATCTTGAATGGGTTGAGAACGCGGGCTCGGTTTTTGTGGGCCGCTGGTCCGCGCAACCCATGGGTGATTACATCTCCGGCCCAAATCACACCCTGCCCACAGGCGGCACTGCACGTGTGCGCGGCGGCTTGAGCGTCAACGACTTCGTCAAGCTCATCACCGTGCAAGAGTACTCCGTACAGGGCTTGCGCACACTAGGCCCACAGGCCGCGCTTCTCGCCGAGGCCGAAGGGCTCACAGGGCACGCTGAGGCCATTCGCACGCGCTTGCGCAGGATCCCACGAGCAAACAAAGAGACAGGAGGGTCTCGTGACTGAAGCTGCAACAACACTCTCTCCCGCACCGCGCGCGCGAGTCCAGGCGATGAAGGAGTATCACCCTCCCTTGGGTTGCCGCGATGCGCTGCGGCTTGACTTCAACGAGAACACATTTGCTTGTTCGCCTAAAGTGCGTGAAGCGCTGGGTCGTGTCTCCGCCGGTTCACTCACGCGTTATCCCGAACGGGAGCCGATAGAAGCCATCATCGCCGCGCATCTAGGTGTCGCAGCGCAGCAGGTAGCCCTGACCAACGGCGTGGATGAAGCTATTCACGTGCTCTTCGGGGCTTTTCTCGAAGCGGGCGACGAGCTACTGTTGCCCGTCCCCACCTACACAATGTACGAAGTGTATGTATCGGCCACCGATGCGCGAGCCGTTACTGTTCAGGCCGCAGACGACTTAAAGTTCCCCTACGAGCGACTACTGGCCGCCATCACGCCCCGCACTAAAATCATCGCCATCGCCAATCCCAACAGCCCTTCTGGCTCCATTGCCACGCGTGAGCAGCTCCTTGAAATTGCGCGCCGTGCTCCACATGCGGTGCTCTTGGTCGATGAGGCCTACTTCCACTTCCACGGCGAAACGGTCATGGATCTGGTTGGCGTCGTTCCCAATCTGATGGTGGCGCGCACCTTCTCCAAGGCATACGGGCTGGCGGGTTTACGCCTCGGCTTGCTGGCCGGGCCAGTGGAATTGATGCGCTGGGTGCGCCGTGTGCTTTCGCCTTACAGCGTGAACTCGCTGGCGCTTGCATGCCTCCCTGCCGCGCTCGATGACGCGACTTATCTCGATTGGTACGTCGACGAAGTGATTGCCGCCCGAGCAGAGTTTGAATCCGCGCTCGACGAAGCGGAAGTGCCTCGCTGGTTCAGTCGCGCCAACTTCATACTTGTTGAAATCGGCCCGCAGCATACCGAGTTTGTGCGACTGATGAAGGCGGCTGGTGTGCTGGTGCGCGACCGCTCCGGTGATCCAGGATGCGACGGGCGCGTGCGCATCACGATTGGAACACGCGAGCAGATGGCCAAGGCAATCGTGGCGCTGAACGAATCGATGGCCACACTGCGGGCCGGAAAAGGGGCGCGATGACAACCAGGAAAGTCGGCAAGCAAGCCACAACGAAGAGTGTACGTACCACGGCTCGCTCTTCCAGTTTCGAACGCAACACCACAGAAACGCGCATCGCGATCAATCTTACGATTGAAGGTAAAGGCCAGTACAAAGTTGCGACCGGCATTCGCTTCTTCGATCACATGTTGGAACTGTTCACGCGGCACGGCGCATTCGATCTCGAACTCAAATGCAACGGCGATCTGGACGTAGACCAGCACCACACCGTCGAGGACGTGGGTATCGCGCTCGGTGAAGCCTTTGACCGCGCGCTCGGCGATAAGCGCGGCATCCTGCGAGCTGGATATTTCCTCATGCCCATGGACGAGACGCTTGCCATTGCGGCCATCGATCTGGGCGGCCGCGCAGCATTTGCTGTTGATGCCAAAGTACGCACGCGGCTGGTGGGCGATTTGCAGACCGAGTTGGTTACAGACTTTTTCGAAGGCTTCGCACGAGGCGCACGCGCTAACGTTCACGTCAAGACCATGTATGGCCGCTCGAACCATCACAAGATCGAGGCCATCTTCAAAGCCTTTGCGCGAGCCATGCGTGTAGCCTGCTCCCGCGACAAGCAATTGGGCCAGATGCTGCCTTCGACGAAGGGGCTCTTGTGATGCGCGTAACGGTGATCGATTACAAAGCCGGCAACCTGACCTCTGTGCTGAAGGCGCTGCGCCATCTCGGCGCGGAGCCTGAAGTCACAGACTGCGACCTGGCAATGGTTGAAGCGGCAGAGCGCATTGTTCTGCCCGGCGTGGGTCATTTCGCGGCGACCGAACGGCTGGACGAAACAGGCCTGACACCCGCGATTCGCGCGGCGATCGCGCGCGGCGTCCCCTTCCTCGGCATCTGCGTCGGCATGCAGTGGCTCTACGCGGGTTCCAGCGAAGCTCCCCAACAACCAGGGCTCGGGCACTTTCCAGAATCATGCACCCGCTTCATCGAGAGCCCGGAAAAGGTCCCTCACGTTGGCTGGAACTCCCTCGAAGTTCACAATGGTTCGCGCCTTCTAGCGGGCGTCGAACCCGGCGAATACGTCTATTTCACGCATTCCTACAAAGGCCCTGTCACTGAGGATACGGCGGCAACTACCTTTTACATCGAGCCGTTCGCGGCAGCAGTCGAACGCGGCAACGTCATGGGCGTGCAATTCCATCCTGAGAAATCAGGCGCTACGGGATTGAAAATTCTAGGGAACTTTCTGGGAGTTTCAAGATGAAGCTAAGTTATGCCCTTTCCTTTGCGGATATCAGAGCAGCATTCAGGCTTCACAGGCGCCAAACGCTGCTTCGGCGAGTCAATCTTTACATTTGGCCCGCACTGACGATCACAGCCTTTGTAGGCATGATTATCTTCAGCTCTAACAAGAATTCAGAGCTATTTGCGCAGTGCTTTGCCTTCGGAGTTGGGTTTCTTTGGATGTCGATTGGCATGCCAATTGCGCGTTATTACAATATTCGCAGATGCTTCAAGCAACACTTTCCATCTACTCGGACGGATCCTACCACTTCCATGGAAATAGATGACGAACGCATTCATACAGGGATACCGGGAGTAAGTGTAAACAACTACCTGTGGAACGGTATCGTGGGCTTTGCTCAGAATGAGAAGGCCACGCTGCTTTACTTGGACAAGAATAGATTTTTGTTCCTACCTACTTGTGCAATGTCCACAGCCCAACGCGCCGAACTCAACGACCTCATCGCACGCCACGTGGCAAGAAAGCAACCATGATTACAAAACGCATCATAGCCTGCCTCGACTGCCACGACGGACGTGTCGTCAAAGGTGTGCAGTTCGTGGACATTATTGATGCCGGTGATCCGGCCACGCAGGCAGCGCGCCACGCTCGCGACGGCGCGGACGAAATCGTCCTGCTCGATATCACTGCCACCCATGAAGGCCGCGCTACGTTACTCGATACCGTGCGCCGCACTGCCCGCGAATTATTTGTCCCCTTTTGCGTTGGCGGCGGCATTCGCACAGCGGACGATGCTGCGCAAGTCTTCGAAGCCGGTGCGGATAAGATTAGCGTGAACTCCGCGGCCCTCGCCGACCCAATGTTGATTGACGCCATCGGCCGCAGCTTTGGCGCGCAGGCTGTCGTAGTTGCCATCGACGCGCGACGCGACCCCGAAGCCGCCGATCCCGTACACGATGCACAGGTATTCGTGCAGGGTGGACGCAAGCCCGCAGGCCGCCGCGTTGTCGAGTGGGCGCGCGAGGCCGAACAGCGCGGGGCCGGCGAAATTCTGCTCACCTCCATGAACTCCGACGGCATGCGCACTGGCTTTGACTGCGAACTGACCGCGGCCGTTAGCGAGGCAGTCGGAATCCCGGTTATTGCCTCAGGCGGGGCGGGAACAGTGGACCATTTTGTGGATGTCTTCGGACGCGGCAAGGCCGACGCGGCTCTAGCGGCAAGCATCTTTCACTTCGGCGTATCGAGCGCGCGTTCGCTTAAAGAAGAGCTGGCCAAGGCCGGCGTATCAGTGAGGTTGCCATGCTGATTCCCTCTATCGATTTGCTGGGCGGGCGCATCGTTCAGCTTGTGCAGGGTGAAAGGCTGCGCCTCGCCTTTGACGACTTCGAATACTGGATTGACAAGTTCTCCAAGTTCCCGCTGGTCCAGTTGATTGACCTGGACGCGGCCATGCGCCAGGGCGATAACTCCACGCTCGTTTCGCAAATTGCCAAGCGCTTGCCGGTCCAGGCAGGTGGCGGCATTCACTCCATCGAGCGCGCTCGTCAGGTGTTGGATGCGGGCGCAAAGCGCGTGATCATTGGCTCTGCGCTCTTCTCCGCGGAAGGCACTGTAAACGTAGCCTTTGCCGCCGAGTTGGCGGCCAGCGTCGGCGCGGAGCGCGTTGTCGCCGGCATCGATACCAAGAACGGCCGCATCGCCGTGAAGGGCTGGAAGGCCCAGGTGGAGCTCACGCCAGACGACGCCATTCCACAACTCGAAGCCCATGCCGGCGCATTTCTGTACACGCACGTGGATGGCGAAGGTATGATGCAGGGCTTCCCCATTAAAACTGCCGCGCGGCTGCGCAAGCTCACGCAAAAGCAGTTGATTGTTGCCGGCGGCATCCGCAGCCAGCAAGAGGTCGATGCACTCAATGCTCTTGGCGCCGACGCTGTCGTCGGTATGGCTGTTTACACCAATCTGCTTGCGGTTTAACCTCCTGCGCAGGTATTTCGCAACTCTCTATTTCTGTGGTTCGCCGACGGCATGCCCGGTCTCAACGCGCGAGGCGCGCAGTAGGCGAGCCACCTGCTTCAGGTGGAGTTGCACAGCATAAGCGCGCAGAATCTCCGCCTGGGAGAAGCCAATGCCGGTGTGGCGCACTGCGTCCATGCGGGCCTCGAGATCGGCGATGTCCTGCTCCAGATTCATGCCCGGAGGCGGAATATGGAACCGCCAGTTGTGAATGCACCCGGCCACGTGGTGGAAGCCGGTGCGAATGTCTACGGCCAGCCGTCCAAGGGCCGGCTCCAGTTGCAGCGCGTAGCCATCCTCGCGGCTGTCTTTCACTGAGAACTCCAGCGCCACTAGGGCATCGAAAAGTGAGCGCCCAAACTGGGAGAGCATTCCCAGGCCTTCGCGCCATCCCGGACCGCCGGAAGGCTCATTGCGCGCTGCCTCCAACAGTTGATTATTGCTCCGCAGAACCGCCAGGGCATCGTCGCGAAGCGTTACCAGGTTCTCGGCGGGCGCGCCGCGAAAGCCTTCCAGAATGGCCTCGAAAAAGGCGCCAAGCACCAGGAATTCCTGCGCCAGACCATCGCGCAAACGAAGCCGGGCACGGTCGGGAAGCACCAGGGTGGTGACAGCCAGAGCCACCACAATACCCAGCACTACTTCGCTCACGCGGTCCAGCGCCAGGCCCCAACGCGGCCCGTCTTTGTGGACCAGCATGATGATGGTGATGGTGACGCCTGCCAGGCGCGAGCTGCTGCGGAGCCCCAGCAGGCCGCAGACGATGATCGCCGCCAGAACGGCGAGAATGTAGTTCCACGGGAGTACGCCAAACAGTGAAAATGAGAAGCCTATCGCGGCGCCTATCAGCGTGCCCAGAAAGCGGTCGCGCGATGCAGTCACGGTGGAGCCCACGTTGGACTGCAATACGATAATGGCGCTGATGGAGCCCCAGTAGCCGTCATGCAGGCCGCAAAGCAGCGCCAGCCACCAGCACAGTGCCGCTGCCAATGCAGTCTTTGCTGCGTGGACCAATAGACGCCGATGCTCCCATGACAGGAGGCCGGAATTCTGCGTCGGCTCCACGCGCAGTTTTACAGCAAGCTGGTGCTGCGAGAACGTCTTGTCGGCCTTCAAGCGCATAAATTCAATCCGCCGTTGAATTTTCTCATAGTCACGGGCTCTCCGAAACCGCGGCGATCCGGCAGAGACCTGCTTCACGCCCCGTCTATACGAAGCGCAAAGCGGAGCCGCCGGGGCTGCGATAGCATGGAAAGCAAGGGGCCCGTTCATTCGGCCCGCAAAACTCCTATGCTGAGAGTCGGATACCCCGCAACGTTGTCGACGAATCTTTTGCGCGATTTTCCTGAGGGAATCGAGCTGATCTCACTGTCGGATCTATTGGACCACGACATCGAGATCGACGTCTGGATTCCCGACCCCTATGCGACCCGGGCGCTCAAAACCTGGCCGCACTTGCGCGGCGTAAAGCTGGTGCTGGCGCTGATGGCGGGCACGGAGTGGATGGCGGGTGCGGTTGGGCCAAATGTAACCATCTGCAACGCGCGCGGAGCGCACAATATCTCCACTGCGGAGTGGACCCTATCGGCGATTCTGACCATGCTGAAGTACTTTCCCATGTACTACGACATTCAGCGCGATGGCCTCTGGAAACGCCGCTTCGAAGCCCCGCCGCACTACGCCGAGATCACCGGCGATAGGCGCCCGCTTTATCCGCCGGTCATGCTCGAGGAACTAACCGGCAAGACGGTGTTGCTGGTCGGCTACGGCTCCATCGGCAAAGAAATTGAGCGCATGCTAGAGCCGTTTCATGTGGAGATGCTGCGCGTGGCCCGCAGTGCTCGCACTGAACCCAAAGTTCACGCCGTGAGCGAGTTGGGCACCCTGCTGCCGCTGGCCGAGATCGTGGTGCTGATTCTGCCAATTACCCCCGAGTCGCGAGGGCTGATCGGCAGCAGCCAGCTTGCGCTCATGCGGCAAGGTGCGCTGCTTGTAAACGCCGCGCGAGGGCCAATTGTAGATACGGACGCGTTAGTGGCCGCGCTCCAGTCTGGCAGGATTCGTGCCGCGCTCGACGTAACCGACCCTGAACCGCTACCGGAGGGGCATCCGCTGTGGAGTTGCCCCAACCTCTTCATCACGCCGCACATCGGTGGATCGAGCCCGCAGTTTGCGCCGCGCGCCATGCGGACAGCCGCCAACGAACTACGCCGATACATGAGGGGTGAGCCCCTTCACAACGTAGTTCGGGCCGCCGTCTAGGGGGCCTCTGGAAACCGATGCTTTGATAGGGCACGACTTCAGTCGTGCCGCCGGTTAGGCAGATTTGTATGTGGGCTTTAGCCACTGAGGGAATGTCCGCTTCCGAACCAGTATGGTTCAAGAATTCCTCAAGCAGCAGCGGGCGCGCGACGCCAGTCTCTAAGACCCAGAACCGCAAGCAGTACCAGGACAGCATAGAGCAAGGCTGTGGCCCGCAGGTCCTTGTAGAGATATTCGCCAATATAGATCAGGTCCACTGCAATCCACAGCCACCAGTTGGCGGTGTGTTTGCGCGCCTGCCACCAACTGGCCACCAGGCTATAACTGGTCAACGCGGCATCCAGGTGAGGTAGCGCCGCGCCGATTCGCACCATCAGCCAACCCAGCAAAACCGCGCCAACCGCCCCCGCGCCCAGGCCCAAAATCCAGCCTCGCAATGAGAGCGGAACCACGCGGACCTCGCCCTCCTCGCGCACACCCCGCCACCAGTGCCACCACCCGTAAAGCGTGAAAGCGACAAAGAAAACTTGCAGCAGTGAATCCGAGAAAAGGCGCGCGCGAAAGAAGACCGCGAAGTAAATAAAATCGGCAGCCAGCACCACAGGCCAGCAGATAAGCAGGCGTCGTGTAGTGAGCCAAATGCCCAGGATCGTGGTGACTGTGCCCGCGATCTCAAGCCAATTTAGAGTGAGGTAATTCGCTATCGCAAGCCAGTTCATTGCCTTCCAGCTTCTTGTGGGCGCACAGCGCGCGTCTCAGCCCACCGTGAGATTACATTAAGCAATGCGCGGCCCGGCCCGCGAAACCAGCGCGCATGACCCACCAGATAATCGTCGAAGGCCATACGCGCTTTCCCGTCCGAATGCAGAACGCGGAGATAATAGTCGGCCTCTGAAAGCGCGAACTCCCCATGGCACAGCGCCGTCATCGGCGCCAGCGCCGCAGCTTCTTCAACCGTGAGTGGACGGACCGACTCGTAGCCATCGAGCAGTGCGCACAAGTGATCGAAATGTACAGGCACGTCTTCTGGATGTGTGGCATCAGCCACCAGCACCAGCCACTCGACAATGTTGCGCTCGATGGCCTGGGCCAGGTCGTGCACTGCGTTGGTTCGGTCGGCGAGGCCGAAATCGATAATCGCCGTCACCCGCGCTTCACTACCGGCGTCGCTCCAGAACATATTTGAGGCGTGCAGATCGTTATGCGTCCACAGCGGCGGCAGCGAAGGCAGTAGCGGCGAAAGCCGCGCATGGAACGGAGCCAGCAGTTGCAGCGCCTGCCGGCAGTGGACGCGCGCAGCGCCATTCGTAGCGAGCAACGGGCGATCCGCCAGATAGCGATCCATCTCCCTGTGAGGATCTGGCGCGGCAAAGATGCTAAAGCCGGCAACCAGCGGACGAGCCTTGCGGCGCGGTGCGGCAAAGCCCTGTGCTGCCAGATGGAGACGCGCCAGCGCTTGTCCCGCGGAGTGCGCGTGCGCCGCCGTAAAAAAAGGCGTCCACGAGATAGCGTCTTCGTAAAGGTCGATGCCCTCCGGCGTATCGTGCACTTCGTAGATCCAATCGCCGATTTCAGTAGCGGTCTCGCCCTGCGCGGAAGCAAACACGCGTGGCACGCGGGCGTCGTGCTCGAACAGGTAGGCAAGAAATCGGTGTTCCTCGTGCAGTCCCTCCGCATCGCGCACGGTGTGGTGATGGCGTTTGACGAAAACCCGCCCTTTGGTCGTAGCCACTACACCAGCCGCGGAAAACGGCCGCGGGCTCACGGACAGAATCTCGATGGGTTCGCCAAGAGCAGGGAATTGGGCCAGCAGCAGCCGCAACTCGGCGAGCGTCAGCGGCGGCCAGTCGGGTTCGACCAGCGTGCCGTCCATGCCGTGCGCTTTGACTGTTGCGCTCATTGTTGAACCTTGAGACTTAGTGCATTTTTCTAGTAGGTGTAGAGTGGCTTTGAAAGGGCACGGCTTTAGCCGTGCCACAAACCCCTGAAAACAAGCGAGGGCTTCAGCTCCTGAGGGACGTCTTTCGCCATTCTCGCCCGGAATCAGGCCTTTTTCCGCAGCCTCTTTAGCCCCTGCGGGAACGCTCCCTCCTCTACACCATCAGGAAAAGTGCTCTTAGAAAGTGTAATGGGCCGAGAGCCGAACCGTCGTTGGTGCGCCCAGGTGAATGAATGTGTCTCCGTAGCTGGCACCAGTGTCTTTCCAGTAACGCTTGTCGGCAATGTTGTCGGCATACAGGCGCAGCGTCACGCGCCCCTGCTCGCCGCCCGGCGTGTAGCGCGCACCCAGGTTAAACAGGTTGTACGCGGGCACACTTACCGTATCGTCACGCGTAGCCTCCTTGCGGCCTGAGTAACTCCAGCCGGGCATCAGGTGCAGCCCGTGACTGTGCGGCACTGTCAGGTCCGCGAACAGGGCCGTGCGCAGGTGCGGCACGTTGAGCACCTGCTTGTTGTTGAAAGCCGGTGTTCCCGTGTCGCTTGATTGGGCGCGGATGGTGGCAGCCGAAGCAGACAGCCGCAGCCAACTGGCAGCTTTGCCTTCCGCGTTCAGCTCAATCCCGTTGTGCGTCTCGTGGCCATCGGACTCAAAACACACATCGCCGGGACCATAGAAAACAGATGCCGGGCAAAAGCTGTCTGCGGCTTGAATCACCTCCGGATAGAAGAACGGCGCGCGCATGCGGAACAGCGCCGCGGTCACCAGAATGCGCTGGCCTGGCTCAAACTTGACTCCGATCTCCGCCTGCCGCGTCATGAACGGCGAAAGAAACTGACTGCCGTTATCCACCCACCACGGCGCTTGCGGCCCCAGAGAAAGCAGCACGCCGTAGTTGCCGTAAACCGTTACGCTGTCTACCGGGTTGAAGGTGACGGCATACTGCGGAAGCCAAACCGGCTTGTCCGTATTGATGCCGGCAGAGTAGTTGTGGTCGCGCAACGAATCGTAGCGGCCTCCGGCAAGCAGTTGGATTCGGCCCGGCAGATGCATGCGATCCTGCATCACAGCAGCCGTCTGGTGATTGTCTTCCCACAGTGCGCGCGGACCAGCCTGCAATCGAACGCCATTATTATCCGTAGCTCCCTTGAAGGCCGCGTTCGGCGAATAGATATTCTCCGAGCCAATGTAGCCGTAAACTGCCCCATCCGCCACCCAATCCGGAGCACCCCCCGGCGGCGCGCCGGGTTGTTGCACACTGCGCAAAAAGAGTACGCCGCCCGCTGTCAGGTCGTGAGTAATTGGTCCGGTCTTCAGATGGCCGTTGATGAGCCCTTCAGCTTCTGCATTGATGCGCAACTCGCCTGGGTTGCGGTAGTCGTAGATGTCGTATGTGCCGTCTGGCGCAAAAAAATAATCCGGAGCTGTACCTCCGCCGCTTACACAAGCCGCCTCATAACCGCAGCCGTACGCGTACACCACGTTGTCGTCAATCAGCGAATGGCTGTAACTAACCGCGGCGAAGGCGCGCCAGCCGTGAGGCAGATCGTAGTCCAGCCGCGCACCAGTGTTAAATGTGTCAAAGGTGTTCGGCTTGGCCCACGACTGCTCGCCCAGCATGTTCGATGGGTAGATGCGGTTCAGATCGGGCAGCGTTGTTCCGCCCAATAGCTGATAACCGCTCACTGAGCGCTCCACCTTGTGCTGGTACTCGAAGTCGCCATTCAGTGTCGCCTTCGGGCTGATCTTCCAGTCGCCTGCGCCCGTGCCAACCGCGCGCCAACCGTCAGCATCGTTCACGTAGGTCCGCATCTTTTCGCCGGCAAGATTCATTCGCGCTCCAATCTGTTTCTGCTTGCCGAATAGATGGCCCAGGTCTACCGCGCCGTAGGAGGTTCCGCGATGATCGGTGGCCAGGTCCACGACCTTGATAACAGCCGGCCGCTTGGTAACGTAGCTGATCAGGCCGCCCGCTGAAGCCACACCGCTTTCCACGCCCGCGATGCCCTTGAGAAACTCGACGCGCTCCTTGTTTTCGAGGGGCACATCCTGCTCGCCGGCAACTGTCATGCCGTTAATCTCCAGGCCTGTCGCCAAGTCGATTGGAAACCCGCGAATCTCAAAGTTGCCGTAGTAGCCTACGGGCGCATAATCCTCGCCGATGGATGCATCGTTCTTCACCACGTCGGAGAGCACCCGCGCACCCTGATCGGCGAGCAGTTCGCGTGTTACAACAGTGGCGGAGAGCGGAGTCTCTTGAAGAGTGGCGCCGTCCAGCGTGCCCACCGTGATGGATTCGGGAAGGTAGTCGTCCTTCACTTCGCCGTGAACAACCACCGTCGTGGTCACTTGAGGCAGTTTCTGCTGGGCCGTCTTTGCAGTGCTCGGCGGCGGGGTTGCCGTCGTCTGCGCGGGGCTCTGCGACCGTATGCGGCCCGTAAGCGCCAGGCAACATGCCACTATCAACGCAATCCCAAGGGTCGCGCTCGGCTTGGCGAAAGAAATCGATGAAAGGCGTACCGAAGCGGCGACCATGAATTCCCCTTGTCTGCAACGTGAAACAAGGGAACTCAGATGGTTTCGAGGAAGAAGGCCGTTCGGCTTCGAAAGCTTCCCACGCCGGCATTATCCGGATCGGGTTCTAGGGTATTTCTCAGCCCCACTTCGTGGAGCACCCCTGTTTCAATAGCTTGATTGAAACACCAGCAGGCGCAGAATTGCAAATCAAGCGACCGGGCAAGTGGAACAGGGCAATTCTTTTGGCAAGAAATGCGGCCCCCTGCCCGTCCATAAGCGATACATTTAAATTGCAAACAAATTTTCAGCCCTGGATTATGACCCCCTCGGAAATTTCTTAGGAAAGGCGCCTTGATGGATGATCTTTGTTCCCCTGCCCGTTTTCGTAGCTCACTGATTCCCCGACTCCTAACGGTCTGTTGCCTGATTGCACTTGGCGGAAGCGCCTTGCTTGCGCAATCGACCTACGGCACGATTCTGGGCACGGTGCGCGACTCCAGCGGCGCACTGGTCCCCGGGGCACAGGTCACACTCATCAATTCCGGCACCTCAGCCACGCGGGCCTTGGTGACGGACGCAAGTGGAAACTACGCTTTCAAAAATGTGGAAGTGGGCAGATACGCACTCACCTTCGCCGAACCGGGGTTTGAAAAGGAATCGCTTCCCGAGATCGTTCTCACGGCGCGCGAGACGCGGCGCACGGATGCGACCCTGAAGCCTGGCGCCGAGACCCAGACCGTCGTTGTGCTCGACGACCCGGTGCCGGTCATCACCACCGATGTTTCCAACCTGGCCGAGACCAAAATCGGCGACGAGTTAGTAAAGCTGCCCGTGGCCATCTACTCGCATTCCTCCGGTTCCACCAGCCCTATCTCCACGCTCACCACCGAAGCCGGCGTCCAGACGGACGATGGCGGCAACCTGTCCGTCATGGGGACAACAGCGGCCCTGCTCAGCGTGACCATCGACGGCATCTCTTCGGTGGGTGTCGAGTATTCGGGCCCCGTAAACGAGATGTTTCCCTCCTTCAATTCCATCGAGGAGATTCGCGTAAGCGAGTCGAACAACAACGCCGAGTTCAGTGGCGTTGCCGATATCACCACAGTCTCCAAGGCAGGAAGCGGCAAATACCACGGTGGGCTCTTCGAGAACCACGAAAACACCGCTCTGAACTCCAACGACCCTTTCGCACTCTCCAAACCAAAGATCATTATGAATGACTTCGGCGCCACGCTCGGCGGGCCGCTGAAGATTCCCCATTTCAGCAAAGCAGAGAACGGGGAATTTTTCTTTATCAGCTATGAGGGATTGCGACTGCCGCGCGAAACGCCAATTCTGCTTAGCGTGCCCTCCGCCGAAATGCGCAATGGCAATCTCGGGAGCTACCTTGCGGACCAGGGCGTCTCGGCCATCTATCAGCCGGATGGAACGACTGTCATTGACCCAGCCTCTGTGCCCGTGAGTCCAACCTCAGCCAAGCTGCTCAAGTACCTCATGCCCATGCCGAACTATGGCGACGCCGGTTCTTACACAAACAACTACCAGAACAATTTCGTCTCGCCCATCTCCGCCAATCAGGGCGATGTGCGGCTCGATAAGACCATCTCCTCGCGGCAGTCGGTCTTTGCGCGCTTCAGCTATAAAAACCGCCAGGTCACCACCGCGCCTTCGGCTGCATGCACCTTCACCTATTGCGCTGAAGCAGGCAGTCCTTTGCAAGGTGCCTACAACACGCCCGAAATCGATGAAGGCATGACCTTCGCGCACAACTTCGTCATCTCCCCGCAACTGCTCAACGAGTTCCGCGGCGGCTTCAACGCCCAGCACACTTCGGAGACCCAGAGCTACTCTACCAATTCCCTCCTCGCGCAAACGGGACTCAGCGTTCCTCAGCCCGACACCAGTTGGTCAGAGGCTCCGCAGGTGCTCATCAACGGCTTTATGTCCACCGGCGCGGGTAACCCCGGCATGCAGCGCGGGCAAATCATAGAGGCTCTCGACAACCTGAGCTGGGCGCACCACAACCATTCCTTCAAGTTCGGCGCGGACTTCAAGCGGGTTACCGATCACGACGACAACGTCTACGGCAACTACCGCTCTGGCTGGTACGTCTTCAACGGCTCCTCCACGCTGACCGGAAACATCGGCGATCCCTACACCGCATTCCTGCTCGGTTATCCGGATTACACCGAGGTCAGTTCCACAAACCGTCCCACCATGGATGGGCGCGGCTATTCTTATTCGTTCTACGCGCAGGACGACTGGAAGATCACCCACAACCTCACCCTGAACCTGGGCCTTCGCTACGAGTTGCACCCGCCCATCCGTGAAATCAATTCGAACACCGCCGTCTTCAAGCCCGATTACTCCGCCACCGTTGGCGGCCAGTCCGTGCACGGCGCGGTGGTTGTCCCCAATGAGAAGGCGCTTTCCTTCAAGTCGCAGGACTTTGTCGACGCCATCTCCCCTACGCCCATCCTCACCGCCGCGCAGGCGGGAATTCCGCAGACATTACGCTACACAGATAAGACCGGTTGGGGACCTCGCCTGGGCTTTGCCTGGCGGCCTTACGGCAACGAGAACACCGTATTGCGCGGCGGCTGGGGACGCTTCATTGAAACTCCGCTTGGCTTCTCGCTGGTCTCTGGCTGGGCTGTTCATGCCAGCTATCTCGCTACCTACAATCAGGACTACGCTTCCGACGGCGTCACCCCCCTGATCTCGTTTACCAATCCATTCAACACCGCCGCCGGCGGTTCCACTGGAACCGCCAACTTCGACTACGCCTTCCCCATCCACTACAAGGACCCCACCGTGCAGCAGTGGAACTTGACGCTGGAACAGGCCTTTGGCCACAGCATCGGAATGAGGCTCTCCTACACCGGAAGCCACGGGCAGAATCTCGATGCCATGGTGGACCTGAACCAGGTTCCCGCCAACTCGGTCGGCTATAACGTCGTTGGCGATCAACGCCCCTACGCCAGTTGGGCCGTCATCCAGAGCGTTGCCAATGCAGCCGAGAGCAACTACAACAGCGGCACGGCTGAAATTTCGCGGCGCAGCGGCAAGGGCCTCACCTTCGACGCCAGCTACACCTGGACTCGCGATCTGTCCAACGCCGGGGGAGCCACTCCCAACGCCTTTGCCGTGGCTGGCGGCAGCTTTCTTACCGACCGCTTTCATCCCGGACTGGACTACGGCAACGTAATCTATGACCGCAAGCACCGCTTTCTGGTCACCTATCTTTATGACCTTCCGTTCGGCCATGGACAGCGCTTGCTGAATTCCGGGCCCCTCCTGAACTGGCTCGCAGGCGGTTGGCAACTGGCCGGGGTCACCGTGCTCGAGAGTGGACCATACCTGACCCCCTACGAACAGACCATCGATCCGGCCAACACCAATATCCTCACCACCATCGGACAGGCCCGCACCGACCAGTTGCAACACGTCTCCATATATGCGCCGCACCGCACCACCTCGCAGTGGTTGAATTCGGCGGCCTTCCCCTACCTCAACCTCCAGAAAGCGGACGGCAACGGAATTGGCCGCTTCGGCAACGCCCGCGTAGGCGGAGTTGTGGGTCCAGCCACGGCCAACTACTCGCTGTCCTTGATGAAGAGTTTCTCGGTCACTGAAGGAGCCAGGTTCCAGTTTGGTCTCGAGGCAGCCAACATCCTCAACCATCGCAACTACGAGCCGCCCAACATGCAAGTGGACTCCAGCGGCTTTGGCTCCATCACCGCGTTGCAAACCGCCGAAGGCGCAGGGCCGCGCAGCTTGCAACTTTCCGGGCGAATCACGTTCTGATTCACCCCGACTTGCTGTCCAGGGCGGCTTTCATTTCATTGAATTCCGCCCTGGATTCGCACCGATTGCAACTATGTTGACCAGCTCAAAACTCTCTTGACCGGATGCCAGGTCAATCACATCCGGTAAACTAGGCAGTGTTAAACTCGGAGATATTCCCCGAGTCCCAAAGGTCGTCATGCATCTTTATCCTGCGGTTGATCCAATTCACTTGCCAGCCCCGATATGGCTATTCAAGCTGCTGCATATCGTCACCTTGGCGTTGCACTTCGTCGCCGTTGAAATGCTCCTCGGCGGACTGCTCCTCGCGGTTCTGCTCAGCATGTTCCGCGGTTCGCGGCTGTCGCAGGTAGCGGCGCGCGCGCTCGGGCGCAGGCTCACCGTGGTCATGACCTTCGTCATCAACCTGGGCGTGCCGCCGCTTCTATTTGCGCAGGTGCTCTACGGGCGCGCGCTCTACACCAGCAGCGTGCTGATCGGCCTTTATTGGATCTCGATCATCGGCATTCTCATGCTTACCTATTGGCTGCTCTACCGCTTCCAGGCGCGCCTTGAGGCAGGCCTGTCAGCATGGTGGGTTGGACTCAGCGCGTGGCTACTGGCCGGCTGCATCGCCCGCCTGCTCTCTACTAACATGACCCTGATGCTGCGCCCTGAGGTCTGGCGTCAGATGTACTCCAATTCGGCCATGGGCGCCTATCTGCCTCCGTTCGACCCGACTCTGGAACCGCGCTGGCTGGCGATGCTGGCCGGCGGGTTGTTCATCGGCGGGCTTTGGCTGGTCTATCTCGCCGGCCGCAGCACGTTCACTGCCGAAGAGAAGACCTTCCTCGCCGGCCTCGGCGGCAAGGTGGCGGCCGTGTGTGGGCTTGTCTATCTGGCAGCCGGAGTGTGGGCCGCCCGTGTGCAGCCCGACGTAGTCAAGGCCGGACTCGCAGGCCATTCTGCCTATCCGCTCTACAAATTTGCCGGCTTCGCGGGATACGGCTGGCTGGCCCTGGTCGTCGTTGCCGTGTTGCTCGGCGCAGTTGCCGGATTCGGCAAAATCTCCGCTGGCTGGCTCGGCTGGGTTGGCGTGCTCGTTGCCGTGCTGGTTGAAATCATGTTCACCGTCTATCGCGACGGCGTACGCGACCTCACCCTGCTCAGCAAAAACTACGACGTGTGGGACCGCGTTGTGGTCACCAACTGGAGCGTCGTCGGCTTGTTCCTGGTGCTCTTTGTGGCTGGCCTGGGCGTCATTGGGTGGCTCGTATCCGTGGTTGCGCGGGCAAAGAAAGTAATGGAGGGCGCGGCTTAATCATGAGTGAAGAGGTTAATTTCGTATCTATTGTCGAAGAAAACGGCGAGCGGAATACCCGCCGCGCATTCCTGGCCGCCGCCGGAGCCGCCGGTCTCTGCTACACCGCGGCCCTCGCCTATCCCATCTACCGCTACCTGGCATCGCCGGAAGAGATGGCTCTCAGCGCGACCGCCGTCACTGAGGTGCTGCTCAAGGACGCGCAGAAGATACCCGCCGGATCGGTTCTTATGTACAAGTTCGGAACCAGGCCGGCCCTGCTGATTCATCACCAGGACGGCCGCTGGATTTCCATGACCGCGGTCTGCACCCACCTGGGCTGCACCGTGCAATATGAGGCCCAGGCCGACCGCATACACTGCGCTTGCCACGGCGGCGTGTATGACCCCTATACCGGCGCCAACGTCAGCGGCCCCCCGCCCAAGCCGCTTACCCTTTACAAGGTCGCGGTTGGTGATACGGGCGTGCAAATTTCTCTGACTTAGACATTCAACCAAAAGAACGAATCACCCCCTCACAAGCAAAGGAGTAATCACATGGGAATTCTTGATCTGTTCAGCCTCAAGGGCAAAAACGCGCTGGTAACTGGATCCGGACAAGGCCTTGGCGCCGGCATGGCCATCGCCTTTGCACAGGCAGGCGCGAATGTCACTCTGCACAACTATGACAAGGTGCTGGACTCGACCATCGATGAAATCGAGAAGACCGGCGTAAAGTACATCTGCCGCTCAGGCGACGTGTGCGACAAGGCAATCGGCCACATGCTTGTGGACGACACCATCAAGGAGTTCGGCTCCATCGACATCCTCGTGAACAATGCGGGTACCATCCGCCGCGCTCCAGCCGCCGAGCACTCTGAGGAGTTCTGGAACACGGTCATCAACACCAACCTCAATGCGGTCTGGTTCATCAGCCAGTACGCGGGCCAGAAGATGCTTGCCCAGGGTCACGGCAAAATCATCAACACCGCTTCGCTGCTTTCCTTTCAGGGCGGCATCCTCGTTCCCGGATACGCCGCGGCCAAGGGCGCTGTGGCGCAACTGACCAAGGCGCTTGCCAACGAGTGGGCAGACAAGGGCATCAACGTCAACGCGATCGCCCCCGGCTACATGGCCACTGACAACACCACCGCTCTGCGGGCCGATCCGGCGCGCTCTGCGGCAATTCTCGGAAGAATCCCCATGGGCCGCTGGGGCCTGCCCTCTGACCTCGCAGGCGCTGCTGTCTTGTTGGCCTCCGAGGCAGGCAACTACATCAATGGACACATCCTGGTGGTGGATGGCGGATGGCTCTGCAGGTAAGCGTCTTCCACTAATTGTGTGATGCGATCATGAAGGTTTGGGTACCCCAGGTCTTGCATTTGAGACCTGGGAGGTTACAGATTCACGCGGTCGCGGTACCAGCGGGTTTAAGGAAAGACGCATGACTCAAAAGAGCGTTGCAAGCTCCGTATACGAATGGGTGGATGAGCGGCTGGGCCTGTCCGAGCTGGTCGCCTTCGCGCGCCACAAGACCGTCCCGGTTCACTCCCAAACCTTCTGGTACTACTGGGGCGGTATCTCGCTGTTTCTTTTCCTCGTCCAGTGCTTTACCGGCGTCCTGCTGCTTGTGTACTACCGCCCCGGCGCTGAAGCCTATGAGTCGGTCCGCCAAATCACGTTCGTGATGCACTTTGGCTGGCTTATCCGGTCGGCCCACTCCTGGTCGGCCAATCTCATGATCTTCTCCATCATGGTTCACATGTTCTCGGTCTTCTTCATGAAGGCCTATCGAAAGCCCCGCGAGTTTGGCTGGCTCAGCGGCATGGCGCTACTCGGCCTGGCCTCTGTTTTCGGCTTCTCCGGCTACCTGCTGCCCATGGATGAACTCAGCTACTTCGCCACCAAGGTCGGCCTGCAGATTCCCGTGGCAATCCCTTTCGTCGGCGCGGCCATCGCCAACATGCTCCGCGGCGGCCCTGAAGTCAGCGAGTTCACGGTGCAGCGGTTCTTTGCGCTGCATGTTGTGGTTTTGCCCGCCCTGTTTCTCCCCCTGCTCGGCTTCCATCTGTGGCTGGTGCAGCGACACGGCAACGCCGCGCCGCCCTCTGTTGAGGCTCTGCCGCCCGAGCAACGCAAGAGCATGCCCTTCATGCCCAACTTCCTGCGCAAGGATCTGGCCATGTGGCTCATCTCGCTCAACATTCTGGCCCTGCTCGCTTCGGTATTTCCGTGGACCCTCGGCAAGCCCTTCGATTCCCTCGCCCCCGCGCCGGCCGGCATTCATCCCGAGTGGTACTTCATGAGCCCCTTCGAAATGCTCAAGCTGCTGGGCTTCGTCTTTTCAGGAAAATACGCCGAGTTTGGCGAAATTGCCGGTATCCTGCTCTTCTCGCTAGGCATCATGCTCTGGGTGCTGATCCCCTTCTACGACACGCGCAAGCCCACCGGACAACGCGCCCGTGCCACCCACTACTTCGGCCTGCTCGCGATCTTCGCCCTGCTCGCCACAACCATTCTTGGCTACTGGACCATTCGGTAACACAGCTTCAAGCTTTCACCCTTCAGCTTTCAGCTTTGCCCTGCCAACTCAGGCAGTATGGCCAGGGAACAAAAAGCTGAGAACTGAAAGCTGAAGGCTGAAAGCTAGGAGCTACACCATGAACTATCCATTCTGGGAAATTCCCTTCCTCGGCTCGGGCTGGGTGATCGGCATCATCGCCATCTTCCACGTCATGATCTCGCAGTTCGCCGTGGGCGGCGGCCTCTATCTGCCCATGGCCGAGCGCAAGGCCATGCGCATGACCGATCCCGAAACCCGCGCCGCATGGCTCAAGCAACTCGCCAGCCACTCCAGGTTCTTCCTCGTCGTCACCGCCGTCTTCGGCACCGTCTCCGGCGTCGGCATCTGGTTCGCCATCGGACTCACCCATCCCGAGGCCACCAGCACCCTCATTCACAACTTCGTCTTCGGCTGGGCCATGGAGTGGGTCTTCTTCCTCGTCGAGCTCGCCACCGTTGCCGTCTACTACTACACGTGGGACCGCATTGACCCCAAGCTCCATCTCAAGGTGGGCTGGGTCTATGGCGTTGCCTCGGCCTTCACCCTCATCATCATCAACGGCATTCTCGCCTTTATGCTTACCCCCGGCGACACCTGGATCGCCGTCGCCGGTACCGGCCAGGAAGCCAGCAAGTTCTGGAACGCATTCTTCAATCCCACCTACTGGCCAAGCCTCCTCCTCCGCACCTGCGTCTGCTGCTCGCTCGCCGGAGTTTGGGCGCTCATCACCTCCAGCCGCATCGACGCCGATAAGCAGCCCGCCCTCAAAACCAGCATGGTCCAGTGGAGCGTCAAGTGGCTGGTGCCTTCCTTCGTCGCCATGCCCTTCCTCATGATCTGGTACTACATGATGGTCCCCGCATCGCAACAGGCCTTGCTCACCCTGGGCATCGACACCATCAACGCCGGCACCTTCTCTGCCGTCACCCGCATGGCGCTTGTCATCATCATCACCTCGGCCACCATCGTCGGCGTCGCCTACTACCTCGCCTATCGCAACCCGCTCGACTTCAATCTCTCCCACGCCATGGCCGTATTGCTGCTGGCACTCATCGCCACCGGCGCCGGAGAGTATTCCCGCGAAATGCTCCGCAAGCCCTACGTCATCGGCCGCTGGATGTACTCCAACGGCGTCCGCGTCCCCTCCGTCGCCCGCATCAATCAGGAAGGCTACCTCACCCACTCCAATTGGGTATGGAGCGGATCCGATTCCAGCTACTCCCGCGGCGAAGCCATCTTCCGCGGCGAATGCGGCTCCTGCCACACCATGGACGGCTACCGCCCCATGCGCCAACTTCTCGCCGGACGCGACCGCGCCAACATCGGCAGCTTTGTCCTCATGCTCCACGACTACAAGCCCGACATGCCCTATCGCCGCTTCATGCCGCCCATGGTCGGCACCCAGCAGGATGTGAATGACCTCAGCGACTATCTCAACTTCCAGGTGAATCCGCCCGCCGCGCCCAGGGTGCTCACGGCGCAGAAGTAACCATCTGCATCTCCGGCCAGCGAGAGGATGAGTCCTAGTCGTCGACCATCACCCGCTGGCCCAACCGCCCACTTTTTGCTAATCTTGGCCCAACATGACCAAAAAGTCCGGCACATTCGCTATCGCTTTGCTTCTGCTTTGCTCTCTTCCCTTGCTGGCGCAGAAGAAGGTTCCGCCCAAGGCGATCCGCTTTCAGGGCGCGCCCCAGTACACGCAGCAGGAGCTGCTCGCGGCCGCAGGCTACCAGCCGGACGCGCGCCCGAACCTCCGCGAAGTCAAAGCCCACGCCCGGCAGCTCAGTGAAACCGGCCTCTTCGAGGAGGTCAAAACCGCCTCCGACAGCAAGGCGCTGCTCTTTACCCTGACGCCTTCCACCCATCTCTTCCCCATGCACTTGGACAATCTGCCTCTTACTCCAGGAAAGGACCTCGACGCCCGCCTTCACGAGCGCTCCCCGCTCTATCACGGCCTCTTGCCCGCCAGCGGCGCCATGCTCGATGCAATCTGCCGGACATTCGAAGAAATGCTGGCGGCCAAAAGCATCAGGGCCTCGGTGAAAGCCGCTCTCACCAGCGACCTCGGCCCGCAAAAGCTCACGGCCATCAACTTCACGGTCGTCGCGCCGCCGGTACATATCGGCCGCATCCAGCTTGCCGGCATCTCGCCCGCCATGCAAGCCAAGGCCAACCTCTTGGCCAGCGGCCAAACCGGAAACGACTTCGACACAGAGAACACAGCCATCGGCCTTCACCACGCTTTTGAAGACCTCTATCAGGACCTGGGTTATGCGGCCGTGCAAGTCGATGTTGCCCAGACCGATCCTCCCATCCTTTCGGCCCAATCCGTCGATATTCCCTATGCAGTAACCATCAAGGAAGGTGGCATCTTCAAGCTCGGAACCATCGACTTTCCGCCCAGTCCGCTGGTCGCGCGCGCTGAAGTTGAGAAAATCCTGTCGAAATACCCCGCCGGTTCCGGGCGCCCTCTCGATCTGTTTCGTCTCGCGGTCCGCGACGCATTCCATGCCCATGGCTATCTCGATTGCTCCATCGTTTCGCACCCTGCTTTCAATGAGGCCACGCACATCGTCAATTACAGCCTCGAAACTGCTCCGGGCCCGCAGTACCGGCTGGCCTCGGTCAACTTTGACGGAGCCCCTGACGCAATGGCCGCCAAGCTCAAACTCGTGTGGAAGATGGCGCCCGGCGACGTATTTGACGAAAGCTACCTCTCAAACTTCGCGGCCCTGGCGCAAAAGAAAGACAAGCCCATGACGAAATGGATGCAATCCGTCATCACCACCTACGACGTCAAGGCCGACCCCGCCACGCAACAGGTCATCTGCATCTTCCATTTCGCCAAAGCCGCTCAGACCCCGCGCTAGCCCTGTCCGTCCCGCAGATGGACCTCGACTTGTTTTGAAAGGGCGCGGCTTCAGCGCGCCGCAAGTCCTTGAAAATAAACGATGGCTCTAGCCCCTGCGGGATGCTCTTCGAACTTCCACATCTCATCCCGCCAAACCCGCCTGCCTACAGCTAATGAAGATGCATTTGCCCTGGGCCACAAAATGAGACCGAGGGGCTAGGGACTGGGTGTGTGGTATAGTCTGCACACCAAACTGCACAGTTTTCAATTCCCCTGCCGGTTTCTTGCTTTAATCGAAAGCTGAGGTGAGCGAGCATGGCCCTTTCAAGCCATTTGCCCAGGGTATATCTGTTGCCGGATGCAGAAGAAGAGGCGCGCCTGGAGGCAGTGGGGGCATCGGCGCTGCGGAAGGCGGGGAAGCGGCTGCTGCCGGTGATTGGGGTTGGCTACGGACTGGCCTACATGGACCGCATCAACATCAGCTTTGCCTCGCTGCAGATGAACCGGGACCTGCACTTCAGCGCGTCGGTGTATGGGCTGGGTGCGGGGCTGTTCTTTATTGGATACGCATTATGCGAGGTGCCGTCGAATCTGCTCCTACTGCGGTTTGGGGCCAAGCGGTGGCTGGCGCGGATCATGTTTACCTGGGGGATACTGGCGACGGCAATGCTGTTTGTGCGGACTCCGCTGCAGTTCAACGTGCTGCGATTTCTGTTGGGGATGGCGGAGGCGGGGTTCTTCCCAGGCGTGATTTATTACCTGATGCTATGGTTTCCGGCGGGGATGCGAGCGCGTGTGGTGAGCCGGTTTTACATTGCGCTGCCGCTGAGCTCGGTGGTGATGGGATCGCTGGCAGGGTGGCTGCTGGGACTGGGCGGGACGTTGGGACTGGCTGGCTGGCAGTGGCTATTCCTGGTGGAGGGGCTGCCCGCCGCACTGTTCAGCCTGGTGATTCTGCGCCTGCTGCCGGATGGGCCAGGAAAGGCGGCGTGGCTTAGCGAAGAGGAGAAAGCCTGGATCGCGCGGCAATTGGGAGCGGACAACTCACAGGCGCACCTGGGGCACGAAGCGGGGGTGTTGCAGGCACTGCTTTCGCCCAAGGTGTGGATGATGGGCGCGTACTTCTTTTGCGCGCTGACGTGCAGTTATGGGTATGGCTTTTCTGCACCGGCGATTCTGCAGGTGGCCACGGGCTGGAGCGTGGGCAACGTCGGGCTGCTGGTCGCTGGGTTTGGGGTGGCCGGGGCGGCATCGATGCTGCTGAACGGAGCGCACTCGGACAGGGCGGGCGAGCGGGCGCTCCATTGCATTGTGCCCTGCGTGCTGATGGGCGCGGGCTATGTGACGGCCAGCTTTGCGCATTCGCCGTGGGTGGTGGTCCCGGCGCTGGGGGCGAGTTTTGTCTGCTTCATGTCGATGCAGGGGCCGGCGCTGTCGGTGCCGACGCAGTTTTTGGCTGGCAGGGCCGCAGCCGCGGGAATCGCGGCCATGAATACGATCACCATGTTCAGCGGCTTCGCGGGACCCTATTGGATGGGCGTGATGAAGGACGCGACCGGGAGTTACCAGGCGGGGCTGCGGGGACTGGCGGTTCCGAGCCTGGGCGCGGCGCTGGTGATGTTTGTGCTGACGCGAAGTTTGAGGCGGCAGGTGTGCGCGCCGGCGCTGGAGGCTGAGGCGATCGCGGGCTAAAGCTTACACCGTGTTGGAGCGGCTCGGCCGGGTGCCCATCCGTTGCTTCTCTCTGGCCTTTCCGGCGCAAGGGTAGGATAGCCACAAACTATTCCTCACGCCTTTCCCTCCACTAAGGACCAATTGCAGTCATGCGCGCCGCACCCGGAAATGACAAAAATATATCGCCGATTTTCACATCGCAGAATTAAAAGGACTTAGCCGCCATTTTCACTGCAGATAATTAACCCCAATTGGCGCACAATCTTTATATGACATGCGTCAACCCAAATCGCTGCCGTCCAACGGATGTTGAGGCGCATACCGGCCAGAGGCTCCACCCCCCTCCCTACCCTCCCTACCCACCCCCCCTACCCACCACCCCAACCTCGGTGCGCAGTTTATATGGTCCCCGTCTAGCGGCGCATCTCTAGCTTAGGTGCTTGGAATGAATGACATAGACATGCCGAGCTCGCGGGCTGATCGGCCCACTATTATCTAAGTAGTAAACAATAACTCATTTCTGCTCAGATATGTCCTCATTTCGCGAGACAAATTGCGTCCTGATATCCGCTCAAACTCCCGCAACCATCGCATCTCCGCCAGAGAACTCGACAGTGACAACAGTGATGTCGTCCAACTGCCCGAAAGCTCGGGCTGCGTCGGCAATTTGAGCAGCGGGAAGACGGCTCATATCGCGCGTCCTATCGAATCCAAACAGTTCGCCGGAGCGGGCCTGGGCCTCCACAACGCCATCGGACACGAAGGTCAGGCGGTCACCCTGCGAGAGGCGGACGGTTGTGCATTCGTAGCGCTCGTGCGCGAGAATACCGAGCGGCAGCGAGCCGGGGACACTGATATCCACACCGTTCAGATACGGCGGCAAGTGACCTGCGTTCGCTATGGTGAGTACGCCGCTGCCAGTCAGGTGTGCGGCCAGGCATGTGGTGAATCCGCCGTGGAGCCGGCCCATCATGCGGTCGTTCAGAGAAGCCAGCAGAACTGCCGGATCGGTTCCATGAGCGGCTTCAGCGCGGATCGCGCCTACCAGCACCGAGACCAGCATGGCGGCCGAAAGTCCCTTCCCGCTCACATCGCCAACCACGATGAGCATTCCGCAGCGGCTGTCCGCGATCTGTTGGAAAAAGTCGCCGCCCACCTCGTCAGCGGGCCGATAGATGCATTCGACGGTGAAGCCGGGGCACTGGTCCAGCGCGTCTGGAAGCAGCACCTGCTGGACCTGGCGCGCGGCTTCGAATTCGCCCGCGAGACGCTCTTCCTGTTGCCGCGCCATCGTGAAGCGCCGGATAAGAAAGACCAGCAGGGCCAGTAGAAAAACAAGATGAAGAAGGATGCCGGTCTGGAAAGTAAACGGCGGCAACGGAAGCGGTACCTCAAGCACGCCCGGCATCCTCGTCCAGCCTGCCTGCGCCAGTACGATGGCGAGGTTGTCCGCCAGGTAGTAGCCGAGATCGAGAACCGTGGGCAGCAGCAGCAGGCGCGCGTCGAGGTTTCCGCGCCAGGCCCTCTGCACAAGCACGCAAAGAATCCATACGACCGCGGGCAACAGGCACACAAGCTGTATCGAGGCCGAGGCGGGAGCCGAGAACCAGCCGGGCCAGTAAAGCACGGCCGCTACTGGGCTAAACGCCGCCAGCCCAAGAAAAATGCGGGCAGCGGTGCCGAGACGGATGCCCAGAACCCGTGAAAAGAAGCAAAGAGCCGCGCTGATGTTGACCGCCACGAGAACGCCGTCCAGCAGGTCATTGACTGGCACCGGCGGCCACGAAAATATCTGCTCGCAGACAAACAACGCGTTGTCGGCAGACTGGGCCAGAAGCATCACGGCAAACCATAGATACTCGCGCTCCGCCGGCCGGATCAGGAACAGGCAGAGGATGGCGAAGCCTATCAGCGCGGCGGTGATGCTATAGGAGTACCCATCAACGTAGCGCACATTGCGCGCCAGCTGCAGATGTTGCTGCTCCACCCGCAACAAGCCAGGGTCGCCGGCGAGATTGCCCGGCCGATAGGAACCTCCGCCCACATAGCCTGCCCAAATGGGTGCATGCCACACACGAATGGCGACCTGAACGGTGCGCGCAGTACCGCTGCCTCCCAAGGTAAGCGGGTGGAGGTGGTAGATCATCTGCGCAGAGGGGATCATATTGGGTGGCATCTCTCCCGAGCCGCCCGCTGGTTTTCCGTCTATATAGAGCCGGTAAGATGTGATGATCGGTGCAAGCAACAGCGAGGTAGGTTTATCGCCGGCGGGCACCGTCACTTTGAAGCGGTACCAGCCGAAGCCGCTCAAGCCCTCATAGCCCTGGAAAGACCAGGGCTTGCCGCCCTTCAACAGAGGCCACGTGGAGTCATCGAAGTCAGCACCGGACCAGAGTGGAGTTCCCGAGACAACCGGCGAGTCGCCTGGATGGAATCGCCAGAGTCCGTCCAGGGAGGCGGCCGCGTTCCGGCCACGGCCCAGGTCGAAGGATTGGGCTGGAAGCCAGATGGCGTTCAGCACCACGGCCAGCAGGGCCAACCTTTGAACGGACCGACCTAAGCGCATGCGGGAGGATTCCTCGGGGAAATCGGCAGATCGTGGATCGATGCTAATAGACTTGAGCCGATTTGCACAGCCGGATTTTTGAAGGAAGCGCATTATGGTCGGTGCAGCTACAATGGGCGGCATGAAAAACGTGCGATTCTTTGCTGCTCTTTCGGCGATTTTACTGACTGTCGCCGGATCGGCGGGTGTCAAGGTACAGGCCGTCGCAGCACAAACGCTCCCCGCAGAGCCGCAACTGGTGATTCTCGATACCGACATTGGCGACGATATAGACGATGCCTTTGCCCTTGCTCTGATCCTGCGCAGCCCCGAACTGCATCTGCTTGGGATCGAGACCGCCTTTGCTGATACCGAACTGAGAGCGCGCCTCGTGGATCGCTACCTCGCGGCGGTGGGGCGCAAGGAAATTCCCGTCATGGCCGGAGTTCCAGGGCCTCAGACAAACCACTTCAGCCAAGCCGCCTACGCGCGGCAGGAGCCCGAACGCAGGCACGGATCTGGAGTGGACTTTCTGTTGGGGCAGATCAAGGCCCATCCAGGCCAGATCACTCTAATTGCCATCGGCCCACTGACGAACATCAAGGCGGCCGTGGAGCGCGATGCCGCCACGTTCAAGAAGTTGAAGCGGGTCGTCATCATGGGTGGCAGTGTCTACCGTGGCTATGGAGACCAGCACCAGCCGCCGTCGCCGGAATGGAATATCGTTTGCGACCCCGCGGCGGCCAAAGCACTGTTCGGCGCCGGAGTGCCGGTGTTTGCTATGCCGCTGGATTCGACCCAGGTGCATCTGGAACAGCCGGATCTGAGCGCCCTGCTGGCCCACGGATCGCCACTTACCGACCAGTTGACGCTTCTCTATCACCAGTGGACCGGAGACAAGGAATGGCGCTCACCCACCCTCTACGATCCGGTAGCTGTCACCTACGCCATCCGCCCTGAGCTTTGCCCGGCCAAGTCTATGCGTCTGGAAGTTGACGCCAAGGGCTTCACGCGCCCGGTTGACGGGCCGCCAAATGTCCAGGTTTGCCTCCAATCGGACGAGAAGGGATTTTTGGAATTCCTGCTTGGCCGGATTGCCAGGTAGGCGCCTCTCGAGGTGTTTTAACAAGAAACTTAGGACGACTTTTCTCTAACTTCGGGCTGTTTTGCAGTTTTTCTGCACCGCAACTCATCACATGTGCGCGCGGTCACTTCCAATGCCATTGACAGCAGAGGAAAGTAGGATAAAAATGGCGAGTCGAAGCAATTCGAACCGTTCCAAGACGTCTATGGAGGGAAAGTGAAAAATACGATGAGTTTGAAAGTTTTCGGAGCATTGGCTCTTTTGGGAACCGGATTGGTGATGACCGCCTGCAAATCGGCCCCGGAGCTGACGACAGCCAACGCGCAGGCCCTAATTCAGGCCAAATATGATGCGACGCCTGCGGTCGGCGTTAACATCTCCGTCAACAACGATGGCATGGTGCAGGGCGCAACGGCCAAGTATTGGAACCGGACCACGATTTATCCAAACAAGTACTGGGCCGACTTTACCCTGACACCTGAAGGCAAGAAGGTTGTCAAGCAGGCCGGCGGTGGCGATGTGATCAAATGGCGGCCGGACAGCCCCACCGATAAGAACTATTCGATTGTCATGGTGACGTTGGCCGCAAATCACCTAAAAGCGCGCGACATCAAGGCCATCCAGGACGCAGTCGGAGGTGGCAAGACGGTCACGTATACAGAAGGCGTTGATCTGACAGGCGTTCCCGACCCGTTGGCGGCGATTGCCCACAATCCCGGCAACAAGCTGAGCTCCACGCATCAGGCCGACTTTGTCCTCGATGGCGCGGCCTGGAAACTGCAATCGATCGAATAATTCAAGAAAACCTTGAGGGCGGGGTCAGAATTGATTGACCCCGCCCAAGTTTCTTGCTATTGTAAGAAGGTTCCGCAAGAACACATCCGTCAGTGTGTCTTACCACGGATGTGTAAGGGCAACCCGCCCCGGTACAATTGAGCGGGTTGGCTCCAAAGGCCAGGTGAAGTCTACCAGCCAGATAAGTCCCTTCAATTGCTCTCTTCTTGCGGAGGGCAGGGATACATCGCATCGGCGCCCACGCGTTCTCCACCTTGGAGGGCTATGCGGGCCGGAACCGCGAAACGGAGTCGGCTTTACCTGCTATGTGCAGGAAAACGACCGGCCACCGTCCCGGTTCTCGTCTGAGATTGGAACGAAGGCAGACGCGAAGCAGTAACGATAGGGCTTCCGTGCGCGCGCTCGCCGGTTAAGGCTTGCGCTTCACCGCAGGGGAGGCCCGATAGGTCTGCGCGCGGCTGTTTGGGTTGAGGGTTACAGGGTTTTTGACGGGGTAAGGAGTTTCAGTTTGCCTACATTTAATCAGTTGGTTCGCAAGGGGCGCACGGCCCCACGGTACAAGACGGCGTCACCGGCGTTGCAGGCTTCTCCGCAGCGGCGCGGCGTTTGCACTCGCGTGTATACACAGACACCGAAAAAGCCGAACTCGGCACTGCGCAAGGTTGCACGCGTGCGGCTGACCAACGGGATTGAGGTGACCACCTATATCCCCGGCATCGGCCACAATCTGCAGGAGCACTCGATCGTGCTCATCCGCGGAGGCCGCGTGAAGGACCTTCCCGGCGTGAGGTATCACGTCGTGCGTGGGACGCTGGATTCGGTGGGCGTGGCCAATCGGATGCAGAGCCGCTCGAAGTACGGAGCCAAGCGCGCCAAGGGTGGCGCGGCGCCGGCTAAGGGTAAGAAGTAAGGCAGTTGTCAGCGATCTGTTATTACGGTTCCGGGACGGAATTGGGGACCCGGACTAGGGCAGCAGAAGCAGCGCGGAAGCGCGAAGGATTTTGAGGAACTATGCCGAGAAAAGGGCACATTGCGAAGCGGGAAGTGGCGCCAGATCCGGTCTACGGATCGACATTGGTCACCAAGTTTGTCAACTCGATGATGTGGGGCGGCAAAAAGTCAACTGCTCAGGGTATCTTCTACGAGGCGATGAAGACTCTGGAAGAGAAGGGTGGGGGCGACGATGCCCTCAAGCTCTTCAAAAAGGCGGTTGAGAACTGCAAGCCGCTTCTCGAAGTGAAGACTCGCCGGGTGGGCGGCGCCAACTATCAGGTGCCAATTGAAGTCAATCCCGATCGTCGTACCTCGCTGGCCATTCGCTGGCTGATCACTTACGGCCGCAACCGTGGCGAAAAGGGCATGATGGACAAACTGAGCAACGAGCTGCTGGATGCGGCGAACGGGCGCGGCGCGGCCATGAAGAAGAAGGAAGACGTGCACCGCATGGCTGAGGCCAACAAGGCCTTTGCTCACTACCGCTGGTAAGCTGGCGGGCGTTGCTGGGAGTGGGGTCGGGCTGAACGATGCACCGGCTGGATGGGGTCTGAGGGATCAGACTCGCTGAACAATGAGAACAGCGGGCATCAAAAGCTCGCAAGGGAAAATACCGTGGCTCGCACCGTACCTCTGAATCGTTGCCGGAACATCGGAATCATGGCGCACATTGACGCCGGAAAGACGACAGCGACAGAGCGCATCCTGTTTTATACAGGCATCACGCACCGTATCGGCGAAGTGCATGAAGGCACGGCGACCATGGACTACATGGAGCAGGAGCAGGAGCGCGGCATCACGATTACTTCGGCGGCCACCACCTGCACTTGGCGCGACTATCGCATCAATATTATTGATACCCCCGGCCATGTGAATTTCACGGCCGAGGTGGAGCGTAGCCTTCGCGTGCTGGACGGCGCGGTTGCTCTGTTCGATTCAGTCTCCGGCGTGCAGCCACAAACTGAGACGGTCTGGCGCCAAGGCGACAAGTATAAGGTGCCCCGCATCTGCTTTGTAAACAAGATGGATAAGAACGGTGCTGATTTCGAGCACGTTCTGGAGACCATCAGGAAGCGTCTGGGTGCGCGGCCCGTAGCTTTGCAGATTCCAATTGGCGCCGAAGCGGGCTTCAAGGGCGTTATCGATCTGATCGAGATGAAGGCTATCCTTTGGCACGACGAGACGATGGGCGCAGAATTCTCGATCGAGTCGATCCCGGCCGAGCTCGTGAAGAAGGCTGAAGCTTTTCGTCTGCAATTGATCGAAGTGATCGCCGAGACGGACGATGTATTGCTCGAAAAGTTTCTGGAGGGCGAGACACCCAGCATCGATGAACTGAAGGCTGGCATTCGCCAGGCTACCATAGACCTCAAGGTCTTCCCGGTAATCTGCGGAAGCGCATTCAAGAATAAGGGCGTGCAGACGCTGCTCGACGCCGTCATCGATTATCTGCCTAGCCCGCTTGATAAGCCTCCGGTTGAGGGCATAGACCCGTATCATCCAGGTGTGACTGTCATACGCAAGGCCGATGACAGCGAACCGCTTGCGGCCTTGGCCTTCAAGATCATCAATGACCCGTTTGGCAAGCTGTGCTTTGTGCGCGTTTATTCGGGTTCGCTCAAAACTGGCGATACGATTTTGAATCCGCGCACCGGTAAGACTGACCGTATTGGCCGCCTGGTCAAGATGCACGCCAATAAGCGCGAGGATGTGACTGAGATTCTGGCTGGAGACATCTGCGCCGTAGTCGGCCTCAAGGAATTGAAGACCGGCGATACGCTCTGCCCGCCAAATCACGCGATCGCCCTGGGAGCCATTACGTTCCCAGAGACAGTCATCTCCGTAGCCATCGAGCCCAAGACCAAGGCTGATCAGGAGAAGATGGGCATCGCCCTCTCTCGCCTGGCGGATGAGGATCCTACTTTCAAGGTGCATACCGACGAAGAGTCGGGGCAGACCATTATCGAAGGCATGGGCGAGTTGCATTTGGAGATTCTGGTAGACCGCATGCGGCGCGAACATAAGGTCGAGGCCAATGTCGGTGAGCCGAAGGTCGCGTACCGCGAGACCATCCGCAAGTCGTCCGAAGCTGAAGGTAAATACATCCGCCAGACCGGCGGCTCAGGCAACTACGGTCATTGCAAGTTGCGCATCGAGCCCAATACGCCTGGCGCGGGCTATGAGTTTATCAACGCCATCAAGGCTGGGTCGGTACCCAAGGAATATATCAAGCCAATCGATCAAGGCGTGCAGGGCGCAATCGAATTGGGCATTCTCGCTGGCTATCCGCTGGTGGACATTAAGGTAACGCTATACGACGGCAGCTACCACGAGGTGGACTCGAACGAAATGGCCTTCAAGTTTGCCGGCTCGATCGCGTTCAAGGAAGCAGCTCGCAAAGCCTCGCCGGTGTTGTTGGAGCCGGTAATGGCGGTCGAGGTCACGGTCCCCGAGGAGCATATGGGGACGATTATCGGCGACATCAACTCACGACGGGGGCGGATCGAGGGCATGGAGCATGCTGCCGGTTCGCAGGTGATCAAGGCGATCGTGCCCCTGAAGGAAATGTTTGGCTACGTGAATGACATTCGCTCATCCACGCAGGGCAGGGCTTCGTATTCGATGCAGTTCGCGCGTTACGAAGAGGCTCCCAGGATGATCGCCGATGAAATCATCGGGCGGTCCCAGGGGAAGTAGCGCAGGGCAATTTGTAAGCAAGGTTTTGGGGCTGGAGCCGGATGGCCGGCGCCCCGGGTCGAAATAGGCAGTACAAGCCACGAAAGGGATTTGGGACTTTTATGGGCAAGGAAAAGTTTGATCGTTCGAAGCCGCACGTGAACGTGGGTACGATCGGGCATATCGATCACGGCAAGACGACGTTGACGGCTGCGATTACGAAGGTATTGCAGAAGCACAATCCGAAGAACAAGTTCCGTTCGTTCGATTCGATTGACAACGCGCCCGAAGAGCGGGAGCGTGGCATTACGATTGCGACAGCGCACGTGGAGTACGAGACCAAAAACCGTCACTATGCGCACGTGGACTGCCCTGGTCACGCCGACTACATCAAGAACATGATCACCGGCGCGGCACAGATGGACGGCGCGATTCTGGTGGTTGCGGCTACCGACGGCCCGATGCCGCAGACCAAGGAGCACGTTCTGCTGGCCCGCCAGGTGGGCGTTCCCTGCGTGCTGGTTTTCTTGAACAAGTGCGACGCGGTTGACGATCCTGAACTGATCGACCTGGTCGAGATGGAAGTTCGCGAACTTCTTTCGAAGTACCAGTTCCCGGGCGACGATGTTCCCGTGATCCGCGGCTCTGCGCTTCTGGCGCTGAACGGCGATCCGGTCTGGGAAGCGAAGATTGACGAGCTGATGGAGGCGGTGGACACGTTTGTACCCCGGCCCGATCGCGCGGTGGATCTGCCCTTCCTGATGCCGATCGAAGACATCTTCTCGATTTCTGGCCGCGGCACGGTAGTTACCGGCCGCATCGAGCGCGGCAAGGTGAAGGTTGGCGAGGAGACAGAGATTGTTGGCTTCCGCGAGACCCGCAAGACGGTAGTGACGGGCGTGGAAATGTTCAAGAAGCAGCTGGATGAGGGCATGGCGGGCGACAACGCCGGACTTCTTCTGCGCGGCATCCCGAAGGAAGACGTGGAGCGCGGCATGGTTCTGGCGAAGCCGGGATCGATTACGCCTCACACGGTGTTCAAGGGATCGGTTTACGTGCTGAGCAAGGAAGAAGGCGGCCGTCATACACCGTTCTTCAAGGGCTACCGTCCGCAGTTCTACTTCCGCACGACGGACGTAACTGGCGTGGCGCAGCTTCCTGAGGGCGTCGAGATGGTGATGCCGGGCGACAACGTGGAGTTGGAAGTCGAGTTGATCACGCCGGTGGCCTTGGAAAAGGGCCTTCGGTTCGCGATCCGCGAAGGCGGCCGCACGGTGGGCGCTGGTACGGTTTCAGAGATTGTTAAGTAGAAGGGAACAGGGG
>Ga0114951_10000775_pt1 | contig 42994 bp, 46 predicted proteins | sample AM7aDNAmetaG_FD_88677 | JGI IMG/M metagenome (GOLD analysis project Ga0114951, IMG submission 88677) | Freshwater microbial communities from Finland to study Microbial Dark Matter (Phase II) - AM7a DNA metaG | ecosystem: Environmental > Aquatic > Freshwater > Lake | place: Finland: Lake Alinen... | reverse complement strand
CTCCACTCTTTCATGCGCTCATAGATCTCTTTTGGTGTAAGTACGCGTCCCATATATGGACATATTATATATCATTCAGTCAAAATATGTGGTACGAGGTGTGGACAGGGGTGAGCGGTTACCGGTCCTGTGGATAATTTCTCCTTACATCTTCTATGATGACGGCAAGATCCTGGCTTTCATCTCTCCCAAATGGTGGCCCAATAATCCCGGCAGCGTCATAGTCATCCCTCATGAGCATGTCACCCCGCTCTTTTCGCCAGCATAATGAGCCGGCCGGAGGCCAGGCGTCTCACATTTCCATCTCCATGTCTTCCCCCGCTAGCCAGGCGATGATCTTTACTTGAATGACCAGAAGGCCCGCTGGGTTGGCGTGGAAGAGAGGAGGAGGTATGGGGAAAAGGTGAAGAAGAGGGGGTATTATTTCAATAAAAAAGTTTTGTGATAAAATACCCCTATGAAGTTCACCAGATCAAAAAAGGTGATATTTACGAACAATAAAGGCGGTGTTGGCAAGACAACGCTTGCTTACAATTGTGCCGTCAAATTTGCTGAAAAAGGTTATAAGACTGTTCTCGTTGATCTTGATCCACAATGCAACCTGAGCCGTCTGGCAATGGGTGAAGATTATTATACGAAACATCTCTTCTCCGAGAGTGAAAAGACGATAGCCGATGTCTTGAAAGGCGTTGTTGAAGGCGGGACCGATGTCAATCTTGGCGTTCAGTTTTTGAGGGTGAATGGCAAGAACAATCTTTTTCTGCTAAAAGGTGATATCAACCTATCGGTTTATGAAAGTCTATTGATTACAGCTTACGGCCAAGCGGCCGCCGGCCAACCGATTGGATATTTCCAAACAAGCGCCATCGACAGATTTCTTCGTGAAAAAGGTCTTTCCGATCAAGTTGACATATTTGTTATAGATACATCGCCAAGTCTCGGTCTGTTGAATCAGATGATCCTGCTTGGAGCCGATTATTTCGTGGTACCCGTCATGCCGGACGCTTTCAGTGTTCAGGGTATTGAAAATTTGGGTGTCGTCTATGAAAAATGGAAGATAAATTGGAGGAACAGCGCCAAAGCCCTGGCCGGAAATACCGAAACCAGGCTTGTCTTGCAGGGCGATCCGCTATTCATCGGTTACATTGTCAATTCATACAATGTTTACGGCGAGCAACCCATCGCCGATCATCGGGCTTGGATGGAGAAAATTCCCAATAAGGTCCGTGAATATTTGTCGGAAAAGCATTGCAGGAACGGCCTGGTCGAAAGTAGCTGGAAAAATCCTTTGCAAATCATCCAGGACTACGGACGAATTCCGGCAAAATGCCAGGAACTGGGCGTGGCGATATTTGATTTGAATCCGGCAGAGATCGCCGACCATCATCAGGGAACAAAAGAAAATATTGAGAAATCAAAAGAAGAATTTGAGAGTCTTTCCAATAATCTTATAAAGGTTCTGACAAATTACTAGTGCGAATTTTGTTAAAATTCTGTATTTGTGGTACAGTTTTGTGATGAATGAAGCCGAAACACGGGCTGAATATATTATCGGCGGTTATTTTGTTGGCCATTGATTCTAGCAGGCCGCTCAGCTTCTTTTCATTGGATTTGGTCAGAACAAAACGATTGTCATCAACCTCTTTCATATTTTCTAAGATAGGTTTGAAGCCTTTGTTATGCTCCATAAAATTGTTTTTGGCGTATTTGATGAAGACGCCTTCGATATTTCCTTCAGGAGTGACATATAAGGCAAAATCATCAGACAGTTTCATCAGTTGAGCGTTCTTAGAGATTTCCGGCTTGGTCCAATAGAAAGAATCAACATCGGCGTCATATTCGATCGCCCAGTTGTTATTTTTGGCTGTCTCTGCCAACTTGCTGATATTTATAAGATATTTGTTTGAGTTCTCCATGTTTCTTTTTATCAAATATACTCCGATTTAAATTCGATGTAAAATACCTGTACATATCCTTGACTCCTGTCGTTTTAGAGAGATAATGGCTGAGGAAATGAATTTCCGGAAAGTGAAGTTTGATGAGTGCTTATTTGATAGACGGTATTTCCGCTAGCGCTTTGGAGCTTTGGTGGGCGTACACCATGTCGACACTGGCTGTCATCATTGCAAGGGTGATGATCGACATGCTGACCCGACATCAGTCGGCTCGACAGGGAAGATATGGAGTATTGGAAAGCGCCGTGAATCGGATTTATGGGTGGCTGGTGGGATCGGTATTCGGATTCATAATGGCTGCTCTGGCGGCGAGTGTGAGGGAGATCACAAGCAGCTTGCCATTATTGCCGAATGCCGCAGCCTGGACAGTCGGCGCCCTAGCGATCGCGATATTTCTGGTCTCGATAATCCCGGCCGGTGTCGCGCTCTATGCCTGCGCGGTGAACAACGACAGATTGTGATCGCACATGCTTCTTTCGGGAAGCATTTTTAATTCATGCTACAATGGTCCTATGACCATCGAATGGAACAAGATCACTTGGTACTCGAAGCTTGGAGCAATAATCCTCTTTATTTTCGTTGTGCCGGTACTGACTTTTTATATCGGTATGCAGTACGAGCAGACCAAGGAAGTCTTGAGCGGCTACGCAGCGATTTCCATTAGCAGTCAGAAAATCTTTAGGGCGGATTACAAGAACGTGGCCTACATTGTGAACGAGCAACCGGTGACGCTTGTGAACGGCCGCGCCGAAGAGCCGATCGCCGGCAGTGCGTCGAAAATTGTCACCCAATATTTCGGAAATGAATCTTTTGGCGACCTCAATGGCGATGGTTTGCCTGATGTCGCCTTTGTCCTAACTGAGAATCAAGGTGGAAGCGGCACGTTCTTTTATGCCGCAGTTGCCCTGAAAACTGCCACAGGATATAGAGGTTTGAATGCGATCGGTCTTGGCGACAGGATCGCTCCGCAGACAACCGAGATCAGAAATGGCCAACTTATAGTTAATTATGCTGATCGTAAAACAAATGAGCCCATGTCTAGCCAGCCGACTGAAGGAAGAAGCAAATATTTGGTAGTTAAGAATGGGGTATTGGAGGAAGTTAAGTAGAAAATGGATGCAAATCATATCAGACCAGCATTCAAAATTTATAATTAATAGCAATATGCCGCAAATTTTACCTCTCGAAATATTTTATATTTACTTTTCACCCTACACTTCTCATACCATTGAAATCGATGGTGTTGTTTATCCGACCGTTGAACATGCCTATCAATGCGCCAGGTATTCTGACAAGAAGATCATCCAAGAGATCCGGGCGGCGAGGAGTCCGGTCAAAGCCTGGGAAGTCTCGACCAAACACAAGCCGCAACAAATTACACAATTCAAGAAAGACGAATACAAGAGGGCAGTCATGAAGAAAATGATGCGACTCAAGGCCGAACAGCATGAGGAGGTTCGCAAGGCGCTTCTGGATAGTGGCGATCTAATGATAGTGAAGAAGATCGTAACCTATCCGCCAGGTGACGGCTTCTGGGATATTGGTGAGGATAGCAAAGGCCGGAATGAGATTGGAAAGATCTGGATGGAGATCAGGGAGGAGATGAGAAGAAACTAGCATGGTCAGGATAAGTTCGATGTCGTTCATATGATCGCGAAGATTATCCTCTTTGTTCAATGATTTGAAATTCTTGTATTTTTGAGCGGTCATGTCAAAAGTGCCTTTGTAGATCTCATCGATCCTTTCTTTACCGACTCTAGCAAGCCATAATTTGAACGGCTCGGCTTTTGGAGAGGGAATTGCTTGAATTATACGGAAAATACCCTCTAGATCAGAACAGTTCATCTTCTGACGACCTCCTTTTGTCATTATGTCAAGGGTACTGACAAATTGTACGTACCCTTGACTGAGTTGCGGATCACATTCTCTCATTTTTGTAATATAATCCTTCACGTTCTGACTATTAGTCAAAGCCATTACCACATCTTCCACAACAAAATACCACTGGTCATTATGCCAGGTTCTTCTGATTTCCCGGGATTCAAATATGGCAACGGTTTTTGTGATTTCATTCAGGTTTCTCATGGCACAATTATATAACTCTCACCGAATTTGAGAACTAGTCCGGTCATGTTAATTATGCCCTAATTTGAATTCGCTAAATTTGGATGGAGATAAGGGAGGAGATGGTGTACAATCTTAAGAGACTTAAGCCTAACGAAAGGGGGTGAGGTAAGTATGTGGGGTAATTGTACTTTGAAGAGCACTTAAAAAGGCATACGGGTGGCGAAACCGTTTTCTCCTTAGCGGGCTATGTGCCGCGGTCAAGATGAATCAAGCAGAGCTAAAGTTTGCCAACTGCTTTCTCTCTACCGAGAGGAATATGCCATTGTTCCCTCCCGAGGATGCTAAGCCGTGCTACCAGTGTAAGATTAGTGCCTTACAATAACTGGCAAACAATGGAAAGAGTCAATCTTTGGGCATTCTGGCTGTCCCAGGAAAAGGGAGCTATGCTTCCCGGCCAGAGCCATGGCGGTAGGATCAGATCCTGCCGCTTTTTTGAATCCGAATCGTGATATTATGTAATATTGATGCGCATGATGAGACGAGTGAAGAGGAGTATCTTAAAAGATAATTTTAATCATATTTCTACGGCTTTATCGCAATCAAAAGGTCAGTTGAGGTTTTGAATTTGAAAAAAGAATAATAGGGATGACAAAAAATGCGCCGCAACATATGTTTGCGGCGCGTTGTGTCGATGCATACTTGGCGTAAAACGTGATCACGACTTTCTCAGCTCCGTCTCTGTCGGTTCGACGATCCGATACCGAAACCGGCTGCCGGGTTTTTCCCTGAAGCCCAGGGCAATGAAGATATTTTTCATTTCATCGTCCTGAACCCAAGCCCCTCCGTCAATGTATGCCACCGGGTAAGGACATGTCTCGCGAAGCGTCTCCACGATACGAATGCCGATTGACAGAATGTCCAGGCCGCTTGAAACAATCAAATGGCGGATTTCCGCGCAACGGAAATTGAGGCCTCCCGATTGGGTTAGCACGCCTAGACCGATCACTCTCTCATTGTCATTCCAGGCCACTACGATAGCCATTCTTCCGACACATTTGAGAAGATGCTCCTTGGTCACTGGTTCCGTGCCGGCTCGCTGTTTATGTAGGAGCGAGTTAATGTCATTAACTGCTTTGTCTGTTACTTGTTCCTCACGAAGTAACTCAACAGTTATTATGTCAGTAAACATTGCGATTCCTTTCGTTCGATTTGTCTCGCCCAACTCTACATTCATTAGACTAAATGTCAACAGCTATATGGCTTGCAGGCCGCCAATTGTTCTTATTGAAAGGGGGGGTGACAATTTGTCCCCACCCTTTGGATATTTCGTGCTATAATACCCCCATATGAAACAAACCACTATCATCACCACAGGTGTCGTTATTGTGGCCATCGCCGCAATCTACTTTTTTACCAGAAGTCCGTCTGCGCCGGCTACAGTAACCGAGACTCCGACTGAGACCGCTCAACCTTCCGTCTCGCCGGCCGTCACGCCAAGCGCACCGTTGACCAACGGCGCCATCTCGGTCATCGGCAAATCCGTCGAAGGCCGCGACATCAATGCTTATCATTATGGCACCGGTACCTCAGAAATTCTCTTTATCGGCGGCATCCATGGCGGTTATGAATGGAACACAGTTCTCGTTGCCAACAAACTGACCGATTACCTCAAAGCCAATCCGAGCGTCATTCCTGTCAATGTGAAGGTCATTGTCATTCCGGTTCTCAATCCTGACGGTTTGAATAAAGTCGTAGGCACTGCCACCGGCAATTTCACCGCCGCCGACGTCTCGACTTCGAAAAATACCGTCATCGCCGGCCGATTCAACGCCAATACCGTCGACCTCAACCGCAATTTTGACTGCGACTGGCAGGAGAACGGCAAGTGGCAGAGCACCACCGTAAGCGGCGGAACCGCGGTCTTTTCCGAGCCGGAAAGCCAAGCTATCAAGAATTACATCACCACCGCCAAACCTGCCGCTGTCATTGTTTGGTACAGCGCCGCCGGGGGAGTCTATGCCTCCAATTGCCATGGCGGCGTTTCCGCAGAGACGAACGCTCTGACCCAGACTTATGCCGATGCTTCCGGTTATCCGGCTTACCAGAGCTTTGACTTCTATTCGACGACCGGCGACATCACCAACTGGCTGGCCAAGATCAATATTCCAGCTGTTAGCGTCATCTTGACTGACCATTCCAATACCGAATGGTCCAAGAACCTCCTGGGCGTCCAGGCTTTGCTCAAGTATTACGGCAACAAATGATGCGGCCGAATCTCACGAACATTACCGTCGCGATCATTGTCGCCATTGTGATAATGGCCGTCGGCGCTTTTTTCTATGTCAATTCAAATCAAGCCGAGCCGGTAATTTCGCCGATGTCCTTGCCGAAAGCCGGTGCGATCCACGTGATTATCGGCAAATCGGTTGAAGGACGCGCTATTGATTCATATACTTACGGTACAGGACCTATCCATTTACTGTTTGTTGGCGGCATCCACGGCGGCTATGAATGGAACAGCGTCCTTTTGGCTTACAAATATCTGGATTATCTAGAGGTCAATCCGGATGCCGTGCCCACGAATTTTACTGTGAGTATTATTCCATCAGCCAATCCTGACGGCGTATTCGCGGTGACTGGCAAAGAAGGGCGATTTTCAATTTCGGATGTTTCGACTGATGAAAAGGTTTTGGCGGCCGGACGTTTTGACGCCAATAAGGTCGATCTCAATCGCAATTTTGACTGCAAATGGCAGGCCAAAAGCACCTGGCAATCCAAGACCGTCAGCGCCGGCAAAACAGCTTTTTCTGAACCAGAGACCCAAGCTCTCCGTGATTTCATTAGAGAATACAAACCCAGGACCGTCGTCTTCTGGCACAGCCAATCCAACGCTGTCTATGCCTCACAGTGTGAGAACGGCATTCTTCCCGGCACTCTCGACATCATGAACGCCTATTCCAAGGCTTCCGGTTATCCGGCCGTCAAGACTTTTGACGCTTATGCCACCACCGGCGCCGCTGACGATTGGTTGGCCTCGCAAGATATTCCGGCCATTACAGTCGAACTCTCTACCCATGACACTATAGAATGGGATCGCAATCTGGCGGGTATCAAGGCTCTATTAGGATATTTTGGCAAGAAATAGTTCTGAGTGATGAGGCTTTGCATTTTTTCATTCCGACGATAATTTGCGACCAATGTACCGTTTCAAAACATTTGAGACAATTTGAATCCGATCCAAATCCCAATCAAACCTCCGACAACGGAAAGTATCGAAGACGACATGGAGAACATGCCGTCTCCCCACAGAGCAGGGATAAAGCCGCCGACTGCGGAGCCGATCATGACGCAGATCCAGATGAGAGAACGCGGGGACATGTAGATTTTTATTCGCTGGTCTTCCCGTCAAAATCCTCACTACTCGACTCGGCTATCTTCTTCGTCTCATGAATCGTCCCGTTCTTGTGATGAGCCGGCGAATAGATCGTGTACATCTTGAGCTTTTCTGTCGCTGAAGTATTGATGATGTTATGCTTGGCGCCAGCCGGTACGATTATGGCCGTGCCGTCAGTCAAGGCGTATTCGTGACCGTCGATAATACATTTACCCTCGCCTTTTTCGATTCGGAAGAATTGATCGTTATCAGCGTGCGTTTCCAGACCAATGTCCTCCAATGGCAGAAGACTCATGAGAACCAATTGGCAATGTTTGGCAGTGTAAAGAACTTTGCGGAAGTTGTCGTTGGCTAGTGTGTCTTTTTCGATGTTTGAGTGGAATCCTTTCATGTATGTTGATTGGTTTATTTGATAATAATAAACTTATCTGCACGTTTTACCTATTCATATTCAAATAGGTAATAGTCAGCTGCAAAATCGTTGCGAATGAAACCCAAAGCAGGTAGGGAATCTGAATGTAGGCAATCCACTTCACATAAGGATAAATGGCAACGATAGCCCAAATTAGTGTTCCGAGTATGAGTAAGATGTCGACTCCGGCCAATAAGTTGTTCCTCAAATTAAACTGAAAATAAGTAAAGGAAAAATTAAAGATCAGATTCAAGACAAAGGGCAAAACGACTACCCACGGAATCTTCTTTTGGGCGATCAGCCAAAAAACGTTGCCGAATGATATGGCGATAAGGATGTAAAGAAATGTCCAAACTGGACCGAAGAGCCAAGACGGAGGTGACCAAGATGGTCTAATCGAAGTCGAATACCAGTTGTAGGCATTGTTCATTACTGGCAATTATAGCGTCAAGCGAGGATTTGTGGAAGTAGAGACGAGGCAATGCCTCGTCTCTACTTCCACATAATCCGAGTGTAGACGATATATGAGCGAAGCGATTATAGCATTTTTCGACGAAGTTAGTTGCGAAACGTGTTTGTGCCAGCAACAAATCCGGTAGTCCAGCAAAGTTGCAGGCTGAAGCCGCCGGACGGGCGATCAATGTTCAGAATGTCTCCGACTAGGAAAAGATTGGGATGAATCCGCGAGCGCATGGTCTTGAAATCAACCTCGTCCAAGGAGACGCCGCCGCTCGAGATTATGGCTTTATCGGTGCCAAGTAGACTGTCAATATGCATGTGAATATCTTTGAGAAGAGTCACAAGTCTCAGTCGTTCCTCGCGGCTGACCGAATTGCAATTACTTTCCGGGTCAATTTTTGAGAATTCAATGACCACTGGAATCATGGAAGAAGGCAACAGATCATTCAGGGAATTTTTGAATTTCTTCTTGTCATTGACCTTGAATATTTCCTGGAGCTTGCTATTGAGTTTGGCGTAATCGTATTTCGGCAAAAGATCCAGTGAAAGAATGACGTCGCCGTATTTCAACAGCTCTCCAATATCTTTGCTCATGTTAAGGACGCTCGGTCCACTTATGCCCACATGGGTGAAGAGTATTTTGTCAAGAATTTTGGAAGCGCTCTTATTGTTTGAATTATTCAGACTTTGTTTGATTCCATTCTGAAAAGGCGTGAGTTTAATATCAGCCAGACTGACACCGGCCAGTTTCTTGACCCAGGAATCTTTTATTTCCAAAGGAACCAAAGAAGGTGTCGGTTCGATTATCCTATGTCCGATGTTTCTAAGCCAAGCATAGGCGTCGCCAGTCGAGCCGGTCTCCGGATGGGAAGTCCCGCCGGTCGCTATTACAACAGAGCGAGCTTGAATTGATTTACCGACTGCGCCCAGCCTGTTCGAGGGGTTTTTAAGTCTGATGGTGATCAAGTTTTTTCCGGCCTGAGCGCTTTGAACTGTCGAAGTCCGACCGGAACCATTTGAATTCGCTTTGGTTTTTGACATGACAATCCCCTCAACAGGGGAGTTGGTCTGCACGGTGACGCCGTATTCTTTCATGTAGTCGGTCATAACCTCCAAAACAGATTGCGATTTATTACTCACAGGGAATACCCGCTGTTCATTCTCAACTTTTGTTTCCATTTTCCGGTTATGGAAGAAATCAAGCGTTTCCTTGACGCTGAATTGAGAAAAAGCAGAAAAGAGGAATTTGCCGTCGTCCTTGAATCTTTCTAGGAATTTGCGGTTGTCAAATTCGGCGTTAGTGAGATTGCATCGGCCTCCGCCGGTGATCAAAAGCTTTTTGCCTACCGAACCATTCTTTTCCAGCAGTATAACCTTGGCGCCCAGCTCGGCCGCTCTTCCCGCCGCCATCATACCCGCCGGTCCGCCACCGATCACCGCCACGTCCCAGATTATCTGCTCTTTTTCCATAGGTCATATCCTAGCATAAAAAAAGTCCCACGCATTGCTGTGTGGGATTATTGCGACGACTAGAATTGTCTTGGATCGATATAGCCAATCTTAAGATCTGGCGTATCGGTGATAATCGAATTTTGATCGATTCTGTTTCGTTTTCTTTTCAGAATGTCCTGGAGAGAGAAGTATAGGATGTTTTCCAGTTTGGCGTCTCCTTCGAGTTGATCATGGTGGTATCTGTTGACCCACCAAAGATGCCAAACCGAGAAAGGGCCGCCGTTGAATCTGACGACCTCAATGAATCCGCAATCTTTGCAGATTGAAAATGTGAATGAATAAGCGCGTCTGACAAACCAACGCCTGGCACCCGTCACACTTCGCATCGATATGGTCTCGTCATCTGCCAGAAAAATAAGACTACGGCGTTCCACATCCAGAGATCCGCAGCCTTTCTTACGGCATCTTCTCCCGACCTTTTTATAGAGCCGATACAAGATGACGTATGCAATGAAAAATAGGACAGTTACAAAACTTCCTAAGAGGAAGTGAAAGTTAATGTTCATAAAATCTGCGACAATTCTAGCACGGCGCTCGCATTAGTACACTATTTTTATTAACTGAATCTTAATGGAACATAGTGAATCTATGGACTGCGAGCTTCCTTTGAGTGAAATATCTTTAACATAATATTAACATTGACTTGCTTTTTTGGAGATATAGGTATATAAATACGTGCTAAGCATGACAATACTCATTATTGAAGACGAAATAAAGTTGGTTGATATCCTGAAGCAAGCCCTGAAGACCGAGCGCTATTCCGTCGACGCCGCCTATGACGGCCAGGAGGGCTTGGACAAGGCTCTTAAAAATAATTACGACATCATCATTCTGGACATAATGTTGCCGAAAAGGGACGGTGTCGATGTCTGCAAAGAGCTTCGGGCCCATCAGATCCAGACTCCGATCATCATGCTGACCGCCAAAGGCCTTGTCGAAGACCGGGTGGCCGGTTTGAACATTGGCGCCGATGATTATCTGGTCAAGCCTTTTGGTATGAATGAATTGTTCGCCCGCGTCCGGGCGATTCTGAGACGCCGCAAGACGACTGATTCGGACATTGTCAGTATGGGCGATCTCATCATGGATCGCGTCAAGCACGAGGTCATGCGCGATGGCAAGATCATCAAGCTCACGCCCAAGGAATACTTGCTTTTGGACATGCTCATCACCCATCGTGGGGAAGCCCTGAGCCGCAAGAAGCTCATCGAAGGCGTTTGGAGCCCCAATTTCAAGGAGTCCAACAACGAGCTCAATGTCCACATCCGCTATCTGCGCCGCAAGATCGACCTCAAAGGCCTCAAACCCCTGATCCACACCATCCGTGGTGTCGGCTTCTCGATGAAGGAGTGATTACGACATACAAATATGAGGTTGGGTATTTTGACAGTTAAATTGCCGATATGTTAAAGTTTTGAAGGAAAGGAGACAATCGATATGAGCACAAATCGTATTGTGTTGTCTTTATCTTTAAAAACAAAGCAGTTGGGTCTGTCCAAAAGTTATCAACACAGGTTGAGCAATGATTGGGACAGTCGAAATGCCGATCCGCGCGCTTTTATTCCATCAAAAGTCAGAGCTCAGATTACTGCGGAGGTAGCTGAGCAGTCTAACAGAAAATTGGGGGGATTTGCACAGGATTTTCTCCGTGCAGTCTTGAACAATTCAACTGAAGATGATCTAAGCAGACGAGAAAAGAGTGAAAGGGTCATTTTGGCTGTAGGTGGAGGAAAAGGACACGATTCGGAGTGGGTAAGGGAGGCTTATATGGTTAGATTGAGGACAGTCTGGCTAGACGTCTCGGCAGTGGCATGCGAGAATCTCATTCCGAAACTCAAGGAGCAGTTCGAATCCATTCCGGGATCAGATCCAAGATTACGGCCCTCGGTAAAGTGCGCTGAACTAAGGTCGGCACTTGCCAATCCAGATTCAGTATCACTGGATGTTAAATCAGTGGAGATCTGGTATATGTGCCGTGTTGTCGAAATAATGTCGGTTAGATCAGTAAGGGTCGTTCTTAGGCAGATCGGCAAATGCCTTGCTTATAGTCCGAGTAACCGTCTTGTGATTGTGGACGCGTTGAGTGATCACAATATCGGTTACACCGGGTTAAAAACTTCCAAGCTTTTCAGTTTGAAGTTTCTGATTCTAAATCTGAGTATCGGTGCTTCATCTGACGGTACAAGGAGGGAAGTCGAAGTATGTCAAGAACGCACTTTTACTTTCTTCGATAAGAAGTTCTCTGCTCTAGCTTTTAAGATAAGAACATCGTGAAATCGGCGCGGAATGATAAATTTCACGCCGATTTACTTTAAACCATTATGCTTACAAATGAGATCAAGCGAATAAATGAGACCGTTCTCGAATGCCTGAATGAAGACGATGAGATAAAAATCGTCAAGAAATTCACCGAGCTAGGACAAAAAATCATCCAAGCCGATTACGGTTTTGTCTGGCTCAATTCTCCCGAATCATTGAATCTGGAATTGGGCTATATCAGTCCGAATACCCCTTTCAAACCGGATAGGCCGACCAAAGGCGGAAAAAATTACTCTGCGATGGCTCATGACAGTCCTGACTATGTTGAGAGTCTGAAAAGTGAAAATGACAAATACGACGAAAGTAAATATTTGAAAAGCTACGTCATTATTCCGTTGAGATTCAAGGAAGAAATTTATGGGACAATGGTGCTTTGTTTCAAGAAGAAACAGATATTTCAGCAATCAATAAAGGTTCTGTGCGTCTGCATAGGAAACAGTGTCGCTCAAGCGATCACCATCCACCGCCTCATAGTCAAGGAACAGCAGGCCCGCGAGCTGGCGACCCGCCAGGAGACCTATTTCAAGGCTTTGGTGGAGAACAGCCATGAGATCATCATGCTCCTCAACGAAAAAGGCGTCATCAAGTATGTCAGTTCTTCCCTTGAGAAAATTTGCGGCATAAAGACCGAGAATGCCATCGGGCGCCGGCCGAGGGACTTCCTGTTCAACACCTCTGATGCCGTGGCCGACGCATATCTCAAGGGGACTATCAATAATCCCCAGATCGCCCACATTGCCGAATTCAATTTTCGCCATTCCAACGGCCTTCTGACCTGTTTTGAAGCCACAGGTTACAACATGCTCGATAATCCGGACGTTCAAGGTATTATCCTCAACATCCGTGACATTACCGCCAAAAAGAAAACCGAGATGCTCAGGGAAACCGAGCGATTGCTCAAGGAAGAACAGTTGAAGACCGAATTCATCGCCAACGCCGCCCATGAGATCAGGACTCCGCTAGCGATCATCCGCGGCAATGCCGACTTGGCCCTGATGGACAAGAATGAAAAGAAATGTCGGTCAGCCATAAAAGCCTTCAAAGCCATCAATCATGAGATCGAGCATCTTTCCAACATGATCACCGACCTCTCGATCCTGACATCCAAGGAGTCTTCCTATGATAAGGGCATAAATCTGAAGAGAACAAACCTGTCCGACATCATCAAAAACGCCGTAACCAGATGCAAGACTTTGGCCAAGGAAAAAAGGATCAAAATCCGGGTGATCAGCAATCCCAATGCCGTTTTGATGGGGGATCGGGCCTATTTGGAAAAGATGTTTTTGAATTTGTTCCGGAACGCCGTGAATTATGGCAAAGTCGGCGGCTGGATCCATGTTGAAAGCACTGTTCAGGATGGCCAGATTGAAATCAAGGTTGGCGACAACGGCATCGGCATCAGCGATGAGGACATCCCGCAGATCTTCAACCGTTTTTATCGGGCGGAAAAATCACGCAATTCCAGCGGCAACAACGTCGGTCTGGGTTTGGCGATCGTCAAATGGATAGTCCTGGCCCATAACGGTTCGATTGAAGCCAAAAGCGTCCTCGGAAAGGGTACAACCTTTGTGGTTTCTCTGCCGACATTAAAGGAATATCGGTAGAGCCTAATCGAAGAGTTTTATGAGATAAGTATCAATGGTTCTTTGGTCCATCTCGTAGAAATATTTGCCCTGGTCATGGAGATCTTGGGCAAGCTGTCGTCCGACAAAGCGCCAATGCCACGGTTCATATTCGTAGTAAGTATTGGACTTCGGATAGGAGATGACGAAACCGTATTTGTAGGCATTGTCGCTGAGCCATTTGAAGGCGGCGGACTTTTCGAATTTAAGATCGGCTCCGACGTTGGTCGTGCCGAAATCGACGGCCGTGCCGAGCTGATGCTCGGAATAGCCCTGGTCGGCCGAGAATTGGTTGGCCGTGCCGGCACCGTAGATGACTTTATAGTCAGACTTGAGGGTTTTTTGATAATCAAACGAGCGGTAGGCCGAGACTACGAATAGTGGCACGCGGCTGGCGTTGGCATTTTGCAGCATGCTCAAAAAGAACGGATAGGCATTTTCTAGGAATTGGGCCGGCTTCGTCGGATCCGAAAGGTAGTCGACGGGTATGTCCGTCAATTTGGCCGGGACGTAGTTCTCGCTCAGGAAGTAGACTTTTGAATACTTTTTTATGAGCTCCGGATCGATGGTGGTCAGTTTGGTCAGGGTGTCGATCTGCTTCAGGTTGGCCTGCTTTTGCTGTTCGAGGTCGAAACGAGCTTTTTGCTCGGTGGTCAGCATGTTGCTCAAGTTTTGGTTTTCGGAAGTGACCAGAGCGATCTTGGCTCTTTGCTGGCTGACTATCGATTGGAATACAGCTGTGCTGGAGGCCAGGTTATTTTGCGTTATTGTCAGAAGGTTGTTCGTTTCGTAGGTGTAATATGTCCAATAAACTGCTCCAAAAATAAGGACAGCCACCATTGTGGCCACCAATATCGGCCGATAGTTGATTTTGGCGCTCTTTTCCTTCATCGGCTGATTATAGCATATCTTATCGTCGTTTCGAGCGTCATCTGTTATTGCGCGGTATTTTCATAAAGATGTATAATTGCAGTTTCGTTTAATCGTTTAACACTACTCAAATGAAAACCAACAAACTCAACAAGAAAAATGCCAAGTGGGAAGGCTTTGATGATTGTCCGATCTGTCGGGCGATGAAGAACGGCACTGCCGATACTATGAACGGACTGATGAATGCTTTTAGGGAAGCAGAGAAGTCCGGTATTGGTATAACAAAAATATTGAAGGACGAATACAAATCCAAATGACTTTATTGCTCCGAGGGTTGAAAGATGTTCGAACGTATATTGCTGACAACAAAATACCCCTCGCGTTGCGCGAGGGGTTGTTAGATCTTTGAGTGTAATCTCAGACCTTGTGTTCCATACACCAATTTCTGGCGTTCTGAAACATTCGAAGCCAGGGTGAAGCCTCAAGCTTTTGCCAAGAGGCAGGCATCCATGGCCATTGCCACAAACGGAAACAACGCTCGGGATGAGGCATCATGGCTAGGTGCCTTCCGTTTTCAGGCGAACAAAGAGCGGTGATCCCAAACGGCGATCCGTTGGGATTGTAGGGATATTCTTCCGTTGGCTTTCCGGAGCTGTCTATGAAGACTAGTGGTGTGAGATTTGACTCCCGTACCCTATCAAGAACCGTCTTGTGCGGGAAGAACAGATGTCCTTCTCCGTGAGCCACCCAGATGCCCAGTCTCGATCCCTCCATGCCTTTGAGCATGATGGACGGACTTGGTCGGATTTCCACTTGAACCCATCGAGACTCGAATCTTCCCGAAATGTTGTGAATGAATCGTGGCTGGTATCGGTCATCCAGCCTGCTGTAGTAACAGTCGTCGAAGCCGACGAACGGTACCAATCCCAATAGCGCCATGAGCTGGCAACCATTGCATACCCCTAATGAGAATGTGTCATGACGGTCATAATAGAATCTGTTGAACATCTCTTTCAGCTTCTCGCTGAAAAGGATAGTCCCAGCCCAACCTTTGGCACTGCCAAACACATCCATATAGGAGAAACCTCCGGCGAATATGATGCCCTGGAACTGGTCCAAGTTGATCTTGCCTCGAAGGAGATCACTCATCGTGACGTCCCATGGGGCAAGGCCGGCGGCCGCACATGCGGCCTGCATCTCGCGATCGCCGTTTGTTCCTTCTTCACGTATGATTGCCACCTTTGGCTTGTCATGCGAGTTCAAGATTTCCGGGAGCGTGTCTTTTGGTTCGAAGGTGAGCTCGTAATTTGGAGGTTCCCGATTATACCGAGTACTGCCGTGACCGAAGAATTCGATTTTGGCGCAATCGGTATTCATCTGGAGCTTTTCGAGTTCATAACTGGTGGACTCCCACCAAAGTCGAAGCTCTCTAATTGTACTTGCGAATACATAGTGATCATCATCACGAATTTGGCATTCTCCCGTCTCACTTGTAGAACCGACAGATGAAAAGGGAATATTGAATTCCTCGCAAAGGGCGCGAATACGTTTCTCTTTGTCGGGCAGAAATTCCAGGACGAAGCCAAGCTCTTCAGCAAACAGCTCGTCTAGAATATCCATGTCATCTACCACATTCCAACTTCGTGTTTGGATTGTGAATCCAGATTGGCTGGCCATGCACATCTCTGCGACTGTGGTTATGAGGCCGCCGTCGCTTCGGTCGTGCATCGCTAGGATAAGATCTTCGTCGATCATCTTTTGCATCGCAAGAAATGAGTTCTTGAGGAGTTTAGGATCATCGACATCTGGTGTTTTGTCACCAAGCTGATTCACAGCTTGAGCCAGAGCGGAACCGCCCAGGCGATCCTTGCCTAAACCTAGATCAATGAGACCGAGTCTACTCAGACCAGGCATCTTGATGTCTGGTGTGATTTTCCTGGTAATGTCGGGCACAGGTGCGTATCCGAGAATTACCAATGAACCGGGAGCTTTTACAAGATCTCCCTGAACCGTCGCCGCCATAGAAAGGCTATCTTTGCCTCCGTCAACTGCGATACAGAGCTCGACCATTAGGTCGGACATGGCAACCGCAGCATCGTAGAGGAGAGCGCCCTCATGTGGCAGTTTGGCTGGATACATCCAGTTGGCACGACAGCGAATGTCGTTAATGCCACTGATTTTGACGCTGGCCATGTTGGTGAGCATTTCTGCTACAGCCAGACGAGCACCAGCCTTTTCATCAATGAGCATCTTTATCGGTTGTTCGCCGACCGCACTTACCGCCCCGGTCAAACCGAAGTGGCTTTGTGCGTTAACACTATTGTCGGCGATCGGGATCTGGGCTATGCCACAACATTGCTGCTGTGCTACTAGTCCCGAGACGCTACGATCCACCTTGTGAACCAAGTAACCTTTCGAACCGACCGATGGAAGCTTGAAAACTTTTTCTATGGCTTCTCCTACGGTTATTTCTGGCAGGTCCAAAGGTTTGAGCTCCTTGGCCTTTCGTGCTGACTCGAATGTCTTCTGGGGCATGTTCGTTAGAACCTGCTCCAGATTGAGGTCAACGGGCATGTGTCCGTTTTGCGGGTCTTCAACGACAATCTTTCGACTGCCGGTTATTTCCCCGAGAACTTCGCAATTTACCCGTTCGCGTTTGCAAATGGACTCAAAAGAGCTCATCTGTTCAGGCCTGATCAGGAAGCCGTATCCTTCTTGGAATTCAGCGCTCCAGATCTTCAGGACTGACATCGTTTTGTCGCCGAGGATGATCTTACGGATATTTATAGTTCCGCCGAGCGGTTCCAATAACTCCGTAAGGACATTACTTGGACCGCCAGCTCCTTGGTCGTGGATGCTCGAGATGGGATTCTTGTCTCCCATTTCCACACAAGCCCTAATGACCCGATTTGCTCGATTTTCCATCTCGGCGTTACCGCGTTGAACGGAATTGAAATCAAGCACCTCGGAATTCTCTCCCTGCATCATACTGGAGGCGCTTCCGCCGCCGACACCGATAGGGTAAGCCGGGCCGCCGATGCGGACGATCTTCATGCCGACTTCCGGTGTTTCTTTTGCGAGGTACTCGTCAAATAAATGTCCGACACCGCCGCTGTAGAGGATCGGTTTTCTCCATTCTCTCCATTCGCCAGAGACGATCTGGCCGAAAGTTCTGGTAAAGCCGAGTGTAAGAGGTCGGCCGTATTGGTTGCCATAGCTAGAAACACCGTTGCTTCCTCGGATCAGAATTTCCAAAGGCGACGCGTATTTTGAAGGTTTGTTCAAGCCGACGATCTCTCCGGGTATCAAATACCCTGGAATGAAAAGATGGCCTACCGCGTAACCTGCGACACCAATACCTGTGATGCCACCTCGTCCTGGCGCTGTGCCATCTCGAATTTCTCCACCAGCTCCAGTGGCTGCGCCATTGAATGGTTCAACTGCTGTCGGATGATTGTGAGTTTCCGCGGTGCAGGTGATGTGAAGCACCTTGTCACGGATGACCATTTCCGATGGTTTGCCAGGTGTCAGTGGTAGGATCAGATTGGATCTGTATCCCTGAATCGCTCCGGCATTGTCCCTGAATGCGATGAGACTAACTCGATCCATCTCCTCGAGACAAATGAGCGGGCGTTGAACGATTTCCATAAGCGTGCGTTTCATTGGCACACCGTCGATGACGATCTGGCCTTTGAAGTACCAGTGGCGGCTGTGCTCACTATTTGCGTTGCCGAGCTGGAAGAGTTCGACATCAGTCGGATTCCTTTTGAGGACTTCCGCAAAGAGGTGATGGTAGTATTCAATGTCCCGGGCATCCATGCCAAGGCCAAGAGCGCTGTTCATCTCCTCGAGAGCGGTTTTCCCGTGACCCATGAGATCGATCATTTTGACATTTTCCGGCTGGATACCTGTATCAAAGCTCTTGATTCCGTCGACGTGGATTTCTTCGGTCATCCGGTCGAGATACCTCTTGATGATATATTCCGCCGGCGAGCCATTTCCAAGTCTGAAACGTTGGGTCTGCTCGATGCGTGTGACGCTTGCCAAACCCATCGCTTGGCAGATCGATACCGCATTCGATGAGAATGGAGTTTCGATGGCCAGGCGGGGACCAATTTCTAATACCTCGCGTTGTGCAATAGACGATTCCAATCCAACCTTTTCAGGTTCGAAGGTTTCCGTAATGAGCCATTGAAGCTGGCTAAGTTCTTTCTCCGATAGCTGGCCTGTGGTTTCAATGTAGAAACCAAGTTCCAGGCCACTGTTGATCTGACGATATAAACTATAGATCATAGGTTTCTCCTGTTGTTTCCAATTTTGTGGTTTTCAAAAAACAAAAAGCACCGCAAGGTGCTTCCGGATTGAATATTACGCAGAAAATGATGAATTGCAAGAAGTTGTTTTATAAAAAAATGAGCGGCTTTTGCAGAGCCGCTCGTCGTTATTGACCAGAAAGTTTTCTTATTTCCAGGAATCTGGCCAAAAGTTCATCGAATAGGCTGCAGGAATGGATATAGAATCTGGATCCACACCATTCCAGTCTATCGATCCGTCAACCACCATATTGGTGATTCTTGGTTGGAAGTAGTGCTCCCATCCGTTTACCCTCTGACCGAGAGTATCGGGAGTGTCATCTTCCATTATCTGAACTTTGAACTGGAAGAAAAGAGGGCCGCGGTCATATTCTCCAGTCACGAAATGCATGGAAACCGCAGAGTGAGTTATCTCGTGGCGTCGGAATGCGGCCATGACGGCCTCGTGAACATGATGACCATACAGTCCCGGTCCGCCGAAATCAGGCAAGGGTCCAGGATGAATATTGAATACCGTTCTGGAATTGAAGCGTGTTGTCTTGTCCAATCCGGCAACCATCTTTAGCCACCCGGAGAGCGCGAAGAAGGTGGCTTCTGTTTCTTGGGCGAAGCGTTGGTATCCTTCACCGTCCCAAGGTTTTGGAAAATGCAGGAACGGTACGCTGAGCCGTTCGGCTCGCTGACGCACACCGCCATTCAGGTGGTTGGAAACCACGGCGACGATATCCGCTTTGAGCCGTCCGCCGCGTGAAGCTTCCACCAACTTTTCAAATCCTGATCCGCCACCTTCGGCTGATCCGGATGCAAAGACGAGAATTCGTGGTTTGTTCATTGTGAAGTCCTATATTGTTTTTGTTGATCTGTAATCTGAAAGCAGTATCGATTAAATAGTAAATTTTTGCAATACGTTCGAATCCTGCTTTGGGTGACAAAAAATGCCCTATATTTTCAGGGCTATTTTGGCGGCTCCGAGGGCTGAAGGATGTTCGAAACTATTTAGTAAATGAAAGTTGTTGATCAACGAGCACGTCCCTGTCTTAAATTGTGCCTGTTTCGCCCTAACAATCTCAGATTTGAAAAAACGTTCCTGGAAATTGGTCGCGGCACATATTTCATCATCTGTAATCATTGTATTTTCCGGAATAACTACGAGCTTATCATCGTCATCATTTGTCCTGTGAATGACAGCAATACAGATACCTTTAAATGTTTTGAGTGGAATAGGTGGTCATATAATCCTTTCGTTTACACCCTTTCAAGATTAACTGTTTTGTATTTACAATCGACAATTGCTTTGTAATTGAATTTTGACAGAAAACTGATACCTGCGAGTGGCATGCTGTCAGATATTAAGACGTCAATGTAGTTTTTCGTGCCTTCCATGACGGCGATAGCCAAAGCGGTGGGAATTTCTACAACCTGTCCATTGGCGATACGAGCATTCATGACGCCTGTGACTTTCAAACCTAGTTCCTTCGCTATCTCAGGGGTGACTTGTAAATCACCGGTAAATCCGGTATCCAAGATCACAAAAGGAGCTTGGACGGATTGGCCCCAAGCTACAAGTACAGGAATTAGCGGCATATTTTCAGTGAAAACACCTTTGACCATATTATTTGTGTTCTATGAATGACTTTGCCATCGTTTCGGCGACATCGAAACCGATCTTTACGACATAGAAGACTTTGTTAGGATGATTTTGCTTGGCGAGCGTTACAGCTTCCGCACTGTTATTTCCTAGATAGATTTTTTCAGTATCTACATCGATAGCCAAAAACTTGCCCTTTTCTTTCGGGTCATAGTCCACTTTTATTTGCTCATATATTTTCTTGCCTTTTTCAGCAATTTGCTGGATGTCAGCCCTCTTTATGAGATCTTCATTGTTTTGATTGTCGGCCATGGTGTTGATGAGATTAGATTGATAAGCTAACACCATTATACATCTGCCGCAATATTTGCAAATATCTGCTCCACTGGCTAGAGGACGCTAGAACCTCTTTTAAGGAATCCCCGGTCATTTATTCGGTGTTATTTTCAACAAAAAACTCTCAAAATGAGAGTTTTTTGTCGGAATAGCCAGGTACTTGAAGAAAGAAAGGATTTCGTCGCCTTTCTAACCCTTCGTTCGCCTCCCAAATGGGTTCTTGGTACACCCTTAAGCCAGTCGTTGCTTTTAACCGCTCCTTCGCCCTTTCGAGCGATTCACCGCACAATGGCGGGTGACGGACTTAATTCACAACCCCCGTTCCAAGCGAAGCTTGAAAATACCAATTCTCGCTATTCCGAATGAAAGTATAGCAAAATTTTGAATGATTTGTATATTTTGAATAGAGATAATACTGCTCCACATGCTGAACGAAGTAAGAACTCGTTTGATGATATAAAAGAGAAACCCGTCGAGAGGACGAGTCCTCTCGACGGGTGCAGTTGCGGTCACTTGACCACAACTTCGAATTTCTCGCGGATAGCCGCGAAAATGTTTGTGAGCTTATCCCACCTGACTTTGGCATCAGCCCAAGTTTTGAATTCCCACCTTTTGTCTGCCGGTAGGTCGCTTTCCGAGTAATCAATTCTCTTGGCCGTGAGCTCATACATCTGAGACTTCGGGTTGGAGATCGACCACACTTTTACCCGTTGCAGCTCGCTAGGCGAGTCACAAAAGGAAATGAACTCGGTGTCGTCGATCCTGATACTCACCTGTGGCCTTTCCTTGCCCCAGACCGTGATCGTGTATTCCACCAACCCGACCTTCACTGGAAGGGTAGTCTCACCATTCACAGTGACGGTGACCTTGGCCTCGGCCAGCATGGCCTGACGCAACGGCTCAAGATTGGCGATCTTGACCCGATAGACCAGATCGGTGGTGTCAATGTCCGCAGCGAATACGGAGCCGCCAATGGTGAGAGATAGGAGAACAGTAACAAGAATGCTTTTGATTTTCACAGAGTGACTTTCGATTGTATTGTTTTATGCGGTTGTGTTTGGCCGCATATTTAAGAGCTCAGAAAAGCCCTCAAATCTGCGGTCAAAGGGAATATAACATGTCAAATAACTATGCCGATACAAGCATAGCATATTTTATATGTAATGTCAAGTGCTCCGGGAGCAGGATTCGAACCTGCGACCAATCGCTTAACAGGCGATCGCTCTACCGCTGAGCTATCCCGGAATATTGAATTAATTATCTCTGAAATCAAAAAAACTATTTCAACAATATCCTATCTTTTGCCATTCCGACATGAGAAAATGTAACACATCCGAGGGATGAAATCAAAGTCATGTATATTCACGTCAAAGCCTATCCGGGCCAGAAGAAAGAAGAGATCAAGAAGATTTCATCCGACCATTTCGAGATCAGGGTAAAAGAGGCCGCCAAGGGCAACAGCGCCAACAGGCGGATTGTGGAGATTGTGAAGGGTTTGCATCCGGGCGCGGCCGTCAGGATCATTAACGGCCATCATTCGCCGAGCAAGCTGCTTTCCGTTGATTTGGATTAACTTTGAAAGTCTTTACATCGCGCAATGCACCAGTTTTGGTATCAAACCGTAAATAATACAGTCGCCAATCTTTTGCCGATTATGTTAATATACCACAGGACTTGGTTGTGAATGATTTCTATTATCAAATATCTAACTTCTTACTTCTTACTTCTTACCTCTTACCTCTTACCTCTAACTTTTAATCACCATGAACATCAACATCAAGACCACCAACATCACTTTGACCCCTTCGATTTCCGAATACACGAACAAGCGTTTGACGAAGATCTCCGAAATATTGGCGCACGATCCCACCGTCCAGTGCGATGTCGAATTGGCCAGGACCACGGCGCACCACAACAAGGGCGAGATCTTCAAGGCTGAGATCCATATCGTCGGCGTAGCCAAGAACGCTTACGCCAGTTCGGAAAAAGGCGATCTTTACAGCGCCATCGACGGCGTTCGGGATGAGATCATGCAGGAGTTGCGCGCCGGTAAAGGGAAAAAAGTATCGCTTGTGAGAAGGAGCGGCGTCCTGGTCAAGAACGCTCTCAAGGGTCTTTGGCCATGGGGCAAGGACGGCACGGTCATCTAATACAATCACATGGACTCATCAGCCTCATTTTTGGATATGTCCGCGGCAAAGCAACACGTTAACACCGCTTTGTGCATCGCTTTTGCCGCCGTCTGTTGTTACTGGCTGGCCCTGTACTATTTTACGGAAAAGGCGATGATCATCGGGGACAACTTCACGGCCGCCAACGCCGCGGTATTCAAATAATGTAAAGTATGTGTTTCTTTGTCATTCCCGCGAAGGCGGGAATCCAGTGTTGAACACTAATGACAAAATCCAAATGACAAATTTCCAATTAAATCCAAAGCTCAAATGTCAAAAGTTGGATTTTGGACTTTGACATTGATTTGTCATTGGTCATTTGGATTTTGAGTTTTATCCTGGATTCCCGCCTTCGCGGGAATGACAGACGAACAACTTTGCACTTTGCATTTTTCACTTTGCACTCACCCCATATCCTCTTTTGAAGTCTGTATAGCCCATTTCCTTGCCGCCCTCGGGAATAACTCGCAAAATTTGGAGCTGGCCGCTTTCAAAGACTGCTTCGGTGACCTTAACCCGAATCTGGCGGCCGCGGTGTTCAAGGAAGAAAAATGCCTGTGGCCATTCATGAAAGGCCTGGATTTTGCGGAAATTCAAATAGGCATCATCTGATAGGTTAAGTAGGGCATCATCCTTGACTATTTTTTTAGTAAATGTAGCTGCGGCGTGATCCTGTTCGATTAGTTCAATATTGCCGCTGATGAATTCGGTGATAGTATCAGCGAATAGACGCGCACCCTCGCGAGCCATCATTTCCTCATAATCTTCATAAGTCGGCCATTCAGTGATTAATATTTCCTTTTGGGCAACGATCGGCCCATGATCCATTTGTTCATCCATTTTCATAATTGTTACACCTGTTCTTTTCTGATCATCGAGAATAGTGCTTGGTAATGGCGAAGGTCCGCGGTATTTCGGCAAAAGGGAAGGGTGGATGTTCAATGAACCTTTGGTCGGCAATTCTATGACCGTTTTCGGAATAATCTTTCCGTAAGAAGCGACCAGGAATATGTCCCAGCTTTGACTTTTACTTGCCCTACGAAGCTTTAGCGTAGTAGTGAGTTTTTCAATGAAATTGGAATCGAGCTTTATAGGACTCTCAACGGGAATATTGTTTTTTAAAGCGTACTCTTTTACGATGTTCGGATGTAATTCATGTCCGCGATCTTTGGGTTTATCTGGACCTGATATGATTAAGCCGGGAATTATTCCACGTTTCGCCAATTCATCCAAGACTATTATTGAAAGCCTCGAAGACCCGAAGAAAGCGAACTTAATCTGCGCCGGATTATTCATATTTGTTATTTTCATTCTTATCTCTAACCTCTTAACTCTTACCTCTAATTACTAATATCTAATTACTACTGCGCTTTCTGCATCTCCGCCACTTCCTCCGGGCTCATCTCCCAGACTTCCTTGGCCTTGTCGGTAAATAGGATGCCGTTCAAATGGTCGACCTCATGCTGGAATATTTGGGCCAAAAGTCCGGAAGCGCCACGCTCGATCTTCTCACCATTTTCATTGTAAGCCTGTAACGTTACGCGGACTGATCGGCGGACTTTACCATAGAGCCAGCGGACGGAAAGGCAACCTTCTTCGACAGGTTTCTTTTCTTTGGAGGCTTTAATGATCTCTGGGTTGATGAAGACCAAGTCGGTCTTGCCGTCGCCTTTGTAGGATTTGTCGGCTTGTTTCAATAGTCTGGCGGAAATGACGAAGATCCTCAGATTTTCCCCGATCTGCGGGGCGGCAATGGCCACACCGTCTTTCTGTAGCGACATGGCCTGGCTCAGATTGGCAATGATGGCCTTGATCTTGTCAGACCGGATATCCTCGATCGGCACTGATTTGGCCGTTTCCCGCAGGACAGGATGTTCGCGTTGGATTATCTCTTTCATGGCAAAACTATAACAGAGAAAGGGGGTTACAGCAAACTCTCAGGATTGATTTTTACGGAAAACTCCGGTGACAGCATTCTCAATTTCTTGATCAATTCAGAGTCCGGCCAGTCGCTTCGGGGGATCTTGATGAGGCCGTGGATGACCGATTTGCCCTTGACCGTCGATGTGAAGGCGGGAAAAATGTCGATCACTTTTGGTTCAAAAAGTCTCTCCAAGTCAGCCATTGATTTGGCAATTTCGTCCTTTTTGCCTTCGATCGTTATCTTGACCAGGACCGAATATGGCGGATAGCCATATTGCCGGCGCTCATCGAGCGTCGCTTTGTAAAAGTCGCTCAAGTTTCCTTTGAGCCCGTATTCGAAGACCTTTTCTTCCGGTCGGCGAGTTTGGGTCAGGATGGATCTCGTCGCCAAACTGCGGAGGCGAACTATCAAGTACATGATTTTTTCCTGGATACGGAAATCCGGCAAGGTGAAGAGGGAATCGAGGGAAGTTATGGCCGCATGGTCGACTTTTTCATTGAGATAATTCAAGGCCAATTCCGTGCCAAGGAGAATGCTACCGGGCTTTTCGCGGAACTTCCGCATGGCTTCCTTGATCTGCTTCTCACTCTTCGTCGACTCAGAGTCGATCCTGAAGACGTCTATACCCGGAAACTTCGTCTTGATCTCCTCTTGAACCTTGTCTATCCCAATGCCCAGCGGCACCAGGCGCCAGCCGCCGCAAAGAATACAATTCTCATCAGCGGATCTTCTCTCGCCGCAATGATGGCACATGAAATAATTCTTGCCGGATCCCTGCGAGGTGTGGAGAACGACCGGCGCCGAGCATTGTTTGCAGATGACGATCGTTTGGCAGTCGGCGCAAACGGTCATGGGTGAATGGCCGCGCCGAACGGTTATGATGAAGAGGTGGGTGCTCTCTTGATTGTTGACCCTTATGAGCGATTCCAATTCCGGGGAAAACACCCTGAATTCGGCTTTTTCCTCTTTGGATCCGGGATTGAACGTCGCTTTCTTCTTCATGTCCAATAATGAATCCTTGGCCAAAGAGACGGAGCGCCACTTGAAAGGTGAGCCGTGTTCGATCTCGCCGTGTTCGACCCGGAAGAGCGTCTCGGTGCGGAGCATGATGTCGGCCAAAATAACGGTTTGGGCCCTCATCCGTCCGATCGTCTCCAAGGCATGACGGAGGTCGAGGCATGGCGAGCGTTGAGAGATCCAACCGCGGCCGTTTTCCCGCTCGATCCCGACTGTCTCGATATCGCCGCGAGGCAGTAGAGAAAACGAGCCGGTGGCGATGATGACGACCGGATGCTCGGTTTCGGAAATCGCTTTCCATTGGGCCGCCACTTTTTTCGGCGTCTGACTTCCGTCAAGGCGGAAAATATAGCCCTCGATGCCTTTTTCCAGGCTTTTGAACAGGCTGTCGCAATCCTCGATCGCCGGCGCGTAGATCGCCAAGGATTTCTTCTTGGCGAATTCCTGCCTGATCAGGCTCCGCCAGGAACTCATCCGGTCGGCTTCGTCGCCTTGCATGGCGAGCGACGGCCGCCAATCTTTCTTCTTGGCTGAGAGGGCCAAACTCGGCTGGCCGGGAAGCGGTGGGGCGATCTGGCCGATATTGGCGAGAATGGAATCGGAGACTAAAGTGTCGATGACGGCGCCGATAGTCGTCGCATAGTGGTCGGCCAATATTTTGCAGGCTTCGATGAAGGACTGCGGAAAAAAAAGGGTTGCTTTGACCTCATCGAGCTTCCGTATTTCGAACGTCGCGGTCTTGATCTCGCTCTTGTAATCAGCGGCCGGCTTGGAATCGGTCACAATGGCCTGAATCTTCTTTGATCGCAGTGGCACGGAAACGATGGCGCCGACCGGAACATCCGAAGATGTGAAATATGTCAGTTCAGAGGCTATTTTGGCCTTATCCAGTGGAATGACACTGATGATATTCATGGGGTAGTTATACACCAAATTTGTGAATTCCTCCAGAAAATACTACAATACGCCTTACTTATGAACAAGAAGGAATCTTTTGTAATCGAAGGTTTGGCCGGAAAGAAAACCTTTAAGGGTAAGGTTTCGGTGAACGGTGCCAAGAATTCCGCTTTGAAGGCCATGGCCGCCAGCATCCTTTTTGATGGTCAAGTCATGCTTGAGAATGTGCCGAACACCAGCGACATTCAGACGATGGATGAAATTCTGACAAATTTGGGCGCCAAAGTTCAATGGACTACCTATCCGGACTCGAAGAAGATTCTAACTATTGACTCTAGTGGCATAAAGAAGACCGATATCGATCCTGAGCTTGGAAGAACAATGCGGGCCTCGGTTGTACTTACAGGTCCAATGCTCGCAAGATTTGGTAAGGCTACTTTTCCCGCTCCCGGTGGTTGCGTTATCGGAGCTCGTCCCATTGATTTATTCATTGAAGGTTACAAGAAGATGGGTGCGACCGTTGTCTTGGAGAATAATCTTTATACGATTCAGACTTCAAAAGGTTTAGGGTCGACGAATATTGCTTTCAACAGAGTCTCGGTTGGCGGCACGGAAACTTTGATGATGGCCGCCGTATTATCAAATGGGACAACTATTCTGGAGAATTGCGCCATGGAACCGGAGATTGTTAATGTTGCCGAGTGGTTAAATTCTTGCGGGGCGAAAATCAACGGTGTCGGCACGCCAGTTATTACCATTGAAGGAACAAACGGCAAATTATTATCCCCAAAAGAGTCATATGTTGCCATTCCGGACCGTATCGAAGCGGGCAGTTATATAATTCTCGGAGCGCTTTGCGCCGAGGAACTTTTGATCGAAAATTGCCGGCCGGATCATCTGGATACCGTATTGAATATGCTTAGAGAATCCGGAGTGAACATTTCCATCCAAGAAGGGAAGGGTTTGAATAAGACTATTTGTGTTTCAAATCCTGCGACCAATTCTGCCAAAACTTTTAAAGCTTTCAATGTCCAGACTCATGAATACCCAGGATTTCCAACGGATCTTCAGTCCCCGATGTCTGTCTTTCTGACTCAGACTTCGGACGAAAGCAAAGTCACGGAGACGATTTTTGAGGGGCGTTTCAAATATGTCGATGATCTGACAAGAATGGGCGCCAATGTGACAGTTATGAATCCGATGGAAATATTGATCAAGGGTCCGACGCTTTTGAATTCACTGCCCGATGCGGAAGAGTTGAGTGCTTTTGACATCCGAGCAGGCTTTGCCATCGTCATGGCGGCACTTGTGGGCAAAGGGAAGTTTGTTGTGAATAATGTTCACCTGATTGATCGTGGTTATGAAAATCTGGAAGAGAGGTTGCAGGACATCGGGGCGTATATTAAGAGAGTTTAGGTTCCTTGAAGAAGAGAGACATCAAGGAACCTTTGTGCTAGATTTATTCCAGACTAAACAGGATCTAGCGATCCGGAAAGGAATAATGCCAAATAGAAGCCGTGCATACCTTGAACTCCGCCCATTCTATGCTACCATCACTTCATGAGTTTTTTTTCTCCGAAATTGGGGATCGATCTGGGTACGGCCAATACCTTGGTCTTTTTGCCGGGCAAAGGAATAGTTATGAACGAACCTTCGGTGGTGGCGATCACCCAGACGACCAAGAAGATCTTGGCCGTGGGCAATGAGGCCAAGGAAATGGTCGGACGGACGCCTGATGATATCATCGCCTATCGGCCGATGAAGGATGGCGTTATCGCCGATTACCGCGTGACTGAAGCCATGCTCCGTTATTTCATAGACAAAGCCTTGGGTAAATTCTCACTTTTCAAGCCTGACGTCCTGGTTTCCGTGCCAGCTGGGATTACTTCCACAGAAAGGCGCGCGGTCATCGAAGCGGCCATTCGGGCCGGAGCCAAGAACGCCTATGTCGTCAAGGAACCGATCTTGGCGGCCATCGGCGCTGGCATTCCCATTCATGAAGCCAGGGGCCACATGGTCGTCGATGTCGGCGGCGGAACCACGGATGTGGCTGTAATCTCTCTTGGTGGCATCGTCGCCTCGACATCGGTCAAATGCGCCGGCAATAAGGTTGACGCGGCCATTGCCGATCACATCAAAAGGAATTTCAATCTGGCCATCGGCGATCACATGGCCGAAATCATCAAGATAAATATCGGATCGGCCGTTCCGCTTGATCAGGAATTGGCGATGATGGTCAAGGGCCGCGATTACATCACCGGCTTGCCGCGTTCGACCGAGATCAAAACCAATGAGATCGTCAAAGCCATCGCCGCGCCGCTTCGGGAGATGATCAAAGCCATCCGCGATGTCCTGCAGGATACCCCTCCGGAATTGGCCGCCGATATCATTGACCAAGGCATCACCATGACCGGCGGTTCATCACTCTTAAGAAATTTGCCGGAATTGGTTTTCCGACGTACTGGTGTCAAAGCTCAGTTAGCCGAAGAGCCTTTGCTTTGTGTTGTCAAAGGTACCGGGATTACTCTCACGCACTTGGATGTTTACAAGAAAGCGATGATTTCGAAACGATAGGTGTCTGTCATTCCCGCTTTCGCGGGAATGACAAGCTGTAATATTTCTGACCTCTGTTATAATTCACCTATGAGAAACCCCTTCCACCTCAAAACCCTCTCCCACCACGCCTATCTATTGATCGGTAACGATTCTCTTAAAGATGAACTGATCCTGAGTCTGGCTCACGATCATGGCGTTGCCATTCAAGGCAATCCGGATTTCTTTGAAAGAAAGTATCAGAATTTTACGATTGATGATTCCCGAGAATTGAAAGCTGCTCACGAAATGATGCCGATCACGGCGGCGGGGAAGAAGGTATTTATAATTTCTCTGAATGGCATCACAGTTGAAGCGCAAAATGCTTTACTCAAACTACTTGAAGAGCCGGCCGAGTACGCTCATTTCTTTTTGATAATTCCATCGGCTCATTTATTGTTGCCCACGGTGAGATCAAGACTTTCGCTCATAAATACTACCGCGTCGGACTCGAATACTCCAAGCGCGGCAAATTCAAATAAGTCAAAGTCAGTTGTTGCCACAAAGTTGGCTAGTTTTTCAAAGGCCGGCGAGCGGGACATGTCCTCTGACGACTTATCAAAAGTGACGAAAATTTTTGTCACTTCCAGTATTTCGAAAAGATTGGAGATAGTGAAGAAGCTCGTCGAGGATATTTCCAAAGAAAAGAAATCAAAACAGGACGCCGTTGAATTCCTAGACACTCTGCAAGCCTACATTTATGAGAATAATGGTCCAATGGACGGCAAGGTTAGTCTGGATGCTATCGAAACCGCTCGGAAGTATGCCAGTGACAGAAGTCCTTCCTTGAAGATGTTGCTCGAGTATGTGGCGCTGAATGTTTGAACACAGGTTGTAGGTTGTAGCCAGTATGGAAACACCAGTCTTATGCGATTTCTAGTCCCTAGTCCCTAATTACTAGTCCCTTGGTCATAAACACAGCGAATGTTCTTTAAAGAATATGCTATAATCGACTCATACAACATTAATCAAACCACCATGTCTTACGATTTTAATCCGCTCAAGAAACAGCTCGCTAACACCGAAGATTGGCTCAAGAAAGAGTTCTCGCAGATCAGGACCGGTCAGGCTTCGCCGCAGGTCTTGGACAGCGTCAAGGTTGAGATCTATGGCGCGCCAATGTCCATCAAGGAGTTGGCAAGTGTGGTGATCGAAGGTGCTCGAACTTTGCGCATCTCGCCCTGGGAAAAGAGCCAGGCCAAAGACATTGAGAAGGCTATTACCGTCGCCAATCTCGGCCTTTCCGTCGTTGTCGATGACCAAGGTCTGCGAGTCATTTTTCCGGAACTGACCTCCGATCGTCGCAAAGAATTCGCCAAGATGGCCAAGGACAAGTCCGAAGAGGCCAAGAAGCAGGTTCGAGGTCATCGCGACGTGGTTATTAAGGATCTTCAAGAAAAAGAGAAAACCGGAGGTTACGGCAAGGACGAGATTTTCCGACTCAAGAACGAGACGCAGAAGATGGTCGATGAAGCCAATAAGAAGATTGATGGGTATTATGAGAAGAAGGAGAAGGAAGTCTTAAGCTAGGGACTAGTTTTTAGGGACTAGGGACTAGAAATCGCAAGAGACTGGGATTGGGTGTTAGGGACAAGTTATTTGGCCACAAACATTTCGTGGCAAATCTAGTCCCTAGTCCCTAAAAACTAGTCCCTAAACCACATGCTAACCACAATTATATTTTTAATAGTACTGGCCATCCTCATCTTCATCCACGAACTGGGCCATTTTGTCTTTGCCAGGTGGAACGGCATCAGAGTTGATGAATTCAAGATCGGATTCGGGCCGAGGCTCATTTCTTGGGGGAGAGGAGAGACGAAATACGGCCTGAATCTTATTCCATTCGGCGGTTATGTAAAGATTCACGGCGAGGATCCCAATGATGAATCGATCAGTGGTCCGGACAAGAATCGGAGTTTCGTCAATAAGCAAAAGTGGCAGCAGGTGACGGTCTTGGTCGCCGGAGTCTTCTTCAATTTTCTTTTTGCCTGGCTGCTCTATTCGGGAGTTTTTCTCTTTGGTGTAACAGCCACGACTTCCGGATTTGAAAGGTATTCAGATCAATTCAAAAATCCCCGGATAATGATTACACTCGTCAGTCCTGGATCTCCAGCAGAGAAGGCGGGCTTGAAAACCGGCGATGTTTTAGTTGCAGTCACAGATACTAGCGTTGTCATTCCCGCGAAGGCGGGAATCCAGGATATTACCGGAAAGGTCGTCAGTGGTGACATCCTGGATTCCCGCCTTCGCGGGAATGACAAGTTAACAACTGATGACAACATTAAGACTTTGAAAATCGAAGACGTCCAATCCCTTATAAATAATAACGGTGGTACCCCGATTCAGCTTTCATATTCTCGGAGCAACTCAGCGCCTATAACGACTTCAGTCTCACCAATCAAAGGTATTGTTGAAAACAAATACGCTATTGGCATCGCCATGGACAATGTTGTCGACCTCAAGTTACCTTTCTTCTCTGCTATATATGAAGGCGGACACTACACACTAGTCATGATCCGTGAGACGGCCGTCGGTCTCTATGACTTTATCGCCAAGATATTCCAGGGCTCCGCAAATTTCTCCGACGTTTCCGGGCCCATTGGTATTGCAGGAATAGTCGGCGGTGCCGCCGAGATGGGATTCAAATATTTGCTGATGATCACCGCTTTGATTTCCATTAACTTAGGAGTTATTAATCTTATACCTTTTCCGGCTCTCGATGGTGGTCGAGTGCTGTTTGTCCTCATAGAAGGAGTCATTCGCAGACGTCTTGAACCAAAATACGCCAACGCCGTGAATACGGTCGGCTTCGTCTTGCTCATGATCCTGATGGTGGTTGTGACTTACAAGGATGTGGTGAAGTTGATAAAGTAGATTTAAGCTATTCTTTGTTTTCGCTGACTTTGAATAGAATGCCGAGCAACATAATCACAATAGCCATCAGTGCGCCAAAAATGTAGATTATATATATCGGTGTGTTGTCGATCATGATAGTATTATATTACTTTTTCGCAATAATGTAACTTATTGTCCAAAAAGATGTTCGTTTGTCATTCCCGCGAAGGCGGGAATCCAGGATTGAACAATTAATCCAAGTCTTTCCATTGCGGGTTAGTTTCCTCGATCAGTCTTATCTTCCAACTGCGATTCCATTTCTTTATCTGTTTCTCTCTTTGAATGGCAGATTCGATATTATTCGTGCTTTCATACCAGACTAGTCTGTGAACGCCGTACTTCTGAGTAAATCCTTTCATAGCATTGTTCTTGTGCTCATAGGTTCTCCGCTCCAGATTATTGGTGACACCGATATAAAGGGTGCCATTTCTGCTACTAGCAAGAATATAGACAAAGTATGCTTTCTCCATATTGTTCGCATTATATTACTTAATTGCCATTGTTCAATCCTGGATTCCCGCCTTCGCGGGAATGACAATAACAATGATTTCTTGTATTATTACCCCCATGAAACAATCCCAACTCTTTTCCAAGACCCGTCGTGAAGCACCCAAGGATGAAGTGGCCAAGAACGCCCAGTTGCTCATCAAAGCCGGTTTTATCCACAAAGAAATGGCCGGCGTTTATTCATTCTTGCCATTGGGACTAAGGACTTTGAACAAGATCATTGGAATCATCCGTGAGGAAATGAATGCTATCGGTGGCCAAGAAATTCAAATGACGGCTTTGCAGGACAAGAAGCTTTGGGAAGCCAGCGGTCGCTGGGATGATGCTGTTGTAAATAACTGGTTCAAAACAAAATTAAACAATGGCAGTGAAACTGGTTTGGCTTTTACGCATGAAGAGCCTTTGACCAATCTTATGAAGGATCATATTCGCTCTTATAAAGATTTGCCTCAAGCTATTTACCAATTCCAGACAAAATTCCGCAACGAGGAAAGAGCCAAGTCTGGCATCATGCGCGGCCGCGAATTCCTCATGAAGGATCTCTATTCATTCAACGTCGATGAAAAGTCCCACAATGAATTTTACGAGCGCGCCAAGCAGGCTTACATTAAAATTTTTGACCGAGTCGGTCTTGGCAATGAGACTTATGTGACTTTTGCCAGCGGCGGTTCATTCTCGAAATATTCCCATGAATTCCAAACTTTAACAGAAGCCGGTGAAGATACTATTTATGTCCATGAGGGCAAGAGGATTGCTATTAATAAAGAAGTTCTGAATGACGAGGTGCTCAAAGATTTGGGAATCTTGAGGAGAGACCTCAAGGAGAAAAAAGCTGTTGAGACCGGTAACATTTTTAGTTTAGGTACCAAATTCTCCGATGCTTTAGGCTTGGTCTTCAAAGACGCCGAAGGGAAGTCTAAATCCGTGATTATGGGTTGTTATGGAATTGGTCTGCCGCGCCTATTAGGTACAATCGCTGAGATCTGGTCTGATGACAAAGGTCTGGTTTGGCCAGAATCCGTCTCACCGTTTGCTATTCACTTAATCGGCTTGTTTGACGAAGCCGGAACGGTTAAGAAAGCGGCCAATGAATTATATGACAAGCTGACGAAAAAAGGTGTTGAAGTCCTCTACGACGACCGCGATATGCGCGCCGGAGAAAAGTTTTCAGATTCGGATCTTATTGGTATTCCGAAGAGATATGTCATTAGTGAGAAGACTCTAGCTGATCAGTCAGTCGAGGTTAAAGATAGAAGGACAGGGAAGGAGGAGATGGTGAAGATGGGGAGTTTATAAAATAATAAAAGCGCCATTCCACTTGAAATGGCGCGCGTAGGTTTGTAATAACATCTCGATTGTCTAAGGAGCATCGATATCGTGTGGATGAGCGGCCAACCACTTTGCGGCGGTATAAATACCGCACGAACATTGCAATTGATCAGGGTGACACGCCGGCAGATGCTTGAGTCCGCTAAACTTATGTAGCCGTTCTCTCAGGTATTCCGCACTCTTTGGTAGTGAGGAAGCTATAGCGTCTATGTGAGCTTGGACAAATTGATTTCGTTCCGTCTCACTTAGAGGTACTAAAATTATGTGACTTCTCAACTGACCATCTTCTTTTTTCATATATATCTTCTCGAAATCATAATCTGAAACCGGCGTCTCAGATGTCGGGTGATGAACGCGTCCGCATTTCCTACACCAGACGATGTCGATTTCGCGGCCATACATGAGAAGACAATGCCCGTTTGTGTCCAAGTCAAGCGGCACTCTTCCGTCACACCCGGTCTCTTGACAGGGAAATGTGTCGGCAACCACCATCAGATTGTGTTTGCTCTTATTCATATAAATGTCCTGGGTTTGTTGTCTCACCTAATATTACATCAAATCAAACAGTTGTCAAGTCGGATAAATCACTTTTGCGAGCAGTCATTATATGCAACAAATTCTGTCCAGAAATCGTACTAAACCTCGTTCCTAGAGGAGACACCTCTGAAAATCATTGACTACTACCCCCTTTCTGTATTAAGATAATATTATGCCTCCACTAAACAAACTTACAACCAAAGCGCGAGAGGCCTTACGGAGAGCCCATGAATTGGCCATAGAAAGGGGACAAAATCATGTCAATCCGGTGCATTTGCTTTGCGCTCTTATTCTGCAAGAGGAAAGCATGGTGGCTTCCATTCTCGACAAGATGGAAGTCGACACTCCCATGCTTACCGATGTCGTTTTGGAGCATATCGAGGCCCCAGAGGGATCGAATGTTCTTTCACCTTCATATCAGATCTATCTTACTCCCGACCTGGCCCAGATCTTGGACAATTCCGTCAAGGTCGCCTCTGTTCTCAAAGATGAGTTTATCTCGACTGAGCATTTATTCTTGTCCATTTTTGACATACCTTGTATCGCCAAAGACATTTTGACTCGTTTCAAGATCGAGCGCGAAAATGTTTCCAAAATCATCACCGAATTGAAGTTAAATCCGCCGCCTAAGGATGGCGAGCCGAAAAAATTCCGCACCCTTTATAAATACGCGCGATCTCTTACAAAACTGGCTCATGAGAACAAGCTCGACCCTGTTATTGGGCGTGACTCGGAGATCATGCGTATCATTCAGATACTTTCCAGACGTACCAAGAATAATCCGATTCTGATCGGGGAAGCTGGTGTTGGAAAAACAGCGATCGTTGAAGGATTAGCACTGCGAATGTCTCAAGGCGATATTCCGGAATCGTTGAAGGATAAGGAATTGGTCTCGCTCGACTTAGGTTCTCTTATTGCCGGCACCAAATACCGCGGTGAATTCGAGGAAAGACTCAAGAATATTCTCAAGGAAGTTGAAAGGTCTGATGGAAAGATTATTCTCTTCATTGATGAGATTCACACCATTGTTGGAGCTGGCGCCTCAGAAGGTTCCATGGATGCTTCCAATATGTTGAAGCCAGCTTTGGCGCGAGGTGAACTCCGAGCGATCGGTGCGACCACATTAAAGGAATATCAGAAATATATAGAGAAGGATCCGGCCTTAACTAGGCGTTTCCAACCGGTGTTTGTGAACGAACCAAGCATCGAAGATGCCGTGGCTATTCTTCGCGGACTCAAAGAGAAGTATGAATTATTCCATGGCGTTCGTATCACTGACGACGCTATTGTGGCCGCTGTAACATTAGCAAGCCGCTATATTACCGATCGATTCCTGCCCGATAAGGTTGTTGACCTAATAGATGAAGCCGCTTCTTCTTTGCGCATCTCGTTGGAAAACATGCCGCCTTTGCTTGAAGAAACTAGACGCAAGATTATGCGTTTGGAAATTGAGCGCGAGGCCTTGAAGAAAGAAACAGAAAAGGCCGCCAAAGCTAGGATGGCTACGATAGAGAAAGAGATCGCCGATCTCAAAGAAAGCACGTCGGAATTGGATCTCAAGTGGAAGAATGAAAAGGAAACGATTTCCGAAATCAAACGCATCAAGAAAGAACTGGAGACATTGCGCATCGAAGGCGAGAATGCCGAAGCGCGAACCGATTTGGCCAAGGCCGCTGAAATTCGCTACGGACGATTACCTGCGCTTGAAAAGGAACTCGAACAGAAGAATAAGCGGCTCAAGAAGTTGCAGTCATCTCGCAGGATCTTAAAAGAAGAGATTAATGCCGAAGATATTGCCGCTGTGGTTTCTCGCTGGACAGGGATACCTGTTTCAAGAATGTTGGAATCAGAAGCGGTCAAACTTACCAGGATGGAGCAAGAATTACAGAAGCGGATCGTTGGCCAGAATGAGGCGGTCTCGAAAATTGCCGATACTATTCGTCGTTCGCGCGCCGGCGTGGCCGATCCCAATAGGCCGATCGGTTCGTTCATCTTCCTTGGTCCGACCGGTGTGGGTAAGACCGAGCTAACGAAAGCTTTGGCTGAATTCCTTTTCAATGATGACAAGGCCCTTATCCGCGTCGATATGTCCGAATTCATGGAGAAACATTCCGTCTCGAAGTTGATCGGCGCGCCTCCAGGCTATGTTGGCTATGATGAAGCTGGCGGTCTCACCGAAGCTGTCCGCCACCGTCCGTATTCCGTTATCCTTTTCGATGAGATCGAGAAGGCTCATCCGGAAGTTTTCAATGTACTCCTTCAGGTTCTCGACAATGGCCGCTTGACCGATTCCAAGGGTCGTGTGGTCAACTTCCGCAATACTGTAATTATAATGACGTCGAATATCGGGGCTCAACATATTGAGAAGATGGAGAAGCTCGGCTTTGCCAAGAATACGGAAAATCGCGACAAGGACAATTACGATGAAGCCAAGAATAAGATCAACGCCGCCCTCAAGGATTATTTCCGCCCGGAATTCCTCAATCGTGTCGATGACATCATTATCTTCGATATCCTTTCACCTGAAGCCATTAAGGAAATCGTTGAGATCCAAGTCAACCAGGTCATGAAGAGATTATCTGACAAACAGATCGAGCTCGACCTGACTCCGGCCGTCTACGATTATCTCTCCAAAGAAGGCTACAACCCGCAGTACGGCGCGCGCCCTCTCAAGCGTCTGATCCAAAATAAGATCCTAACTCCAGTTGCTAACCTTCTCATTTCCCAAGAAGTAGCCAAAGGCGGCAAGATCTTCGTCGATTACCACGCTGACAAATTCAGTTTTGACGTCAAAAAGAAACACAAGGGTGAAAGTCCGATCATTATGCCGGGCTTGGTGGGGGAGAGGAGGTAAAAACAAAAAACGCGCCCCTATGAGCGCGCTTATGGTGTGAAAATTCTCGTCATTTTGTTCTCTGCTTTTGTCCCAGGCTTTGTGTACCCAAGTACCCCTTCTCAGGTTTCGATCCACTAGGGTCGAAAACATCTGAACTGATAATGTTGGTCCCTTTGTAGCTGACAATGAGGAAACGCCCATTATCATACAGGACATCTGCGGTTGTCCAGCCATTACCTGACTGATTGGTGACCGTGAGCATGACGTTGGTTTTGCCGTTGACTTCCCAAACCAAGATATCGCCATTATTCCTGTTATTACTATTCGACGATTTTGGATTGGTTATTGACCAAACTAGGAACGCCATGGCAACAAGCAATAAGGCTATTGCGGTATAGAAGCATAGCCAATCTAACCATTTATGCGGGATTTTCATAGTTTTCAATCTGTTTCCTTTCTTGCAACATATTGCCAGTTATTTATATAAATGTCCAGCCAAGGTGCTACTTAAGTCGAACCTCTATTTGTAAAATCCCCATTTTCATGCTAACATCCAGCCACTGTGCCAGGCAAAAAAAGGACAAAAGTGGTCGGTGAGGAGAAAATAATCGTCAAAGGGGCGAGAACTCACAACCTCAAGAACATCACTGTGGAAATGCCACGCAACTCGATGATCGCCATCACCGGCCTTTCTGGCTCCGGCAAGTCTTCTTTGGCATTCGACACAATATTCGCCGAAGGCCAGCGCCGTTACGTCGAGTCGCTCTCCGCCTACGCGCGCCAATTCCTGCACAAAATGCAAAAACCCGATGTCGATGAGATCATCGGTCTTTCGCCGGCCATTTCCATCGACCAGAAATCCCGCTCCAACAATCCTCGTTCAACCGTTGCAACCATTACTGAGATCTACGATTACCTCCGCGTCCTCTTTGCACGTGTTGGGAAGCCGCACTGCTTGGTCTGCAATCGCCCTATTCACCGCATCTCAAAAGAAGAGATCCTCGAAACCATTCTAAAGACTGTTACAACAAGAGCGACCAGAGCCAAGAAAGTATTTGGTGTCGATATTTCTGATGCTAAGATCAAGATCTATGCGCCAGTTGTTCTCGGTCGCAAAGGGGAATACTATCAGATGCTTTATGACATGCTTGGTAAGGGTTATGACCGCGTGCGCATCGATGGTACCGTCTACCGATTGCGTGATCAAATAATTCTCGACAAGAACAAGAAGCACGATATCGAAATTTTGGTTGATGAGATCTTTATCAGTGAATTCCAAGCAGGGAAAGCAAAGACTTCAAAAGCAGGAGAGGAATCAAAGGCCGAGTCGGTCAAAAAGGCCGACAATGCCCGCGAACGATTATCCGAATCTTTGGAAAGGGCCATTCAGGAGGCTGATGGGTTGATTAGGATTGAATACCCGGGGGAAGTAAAAAAATCCCCCGCCTTATTGAATATGTCAGCCTCTGAAGACACTGTGTCATTCCCGCGAAAGCGGGAATCCAGTGTTGCAAAAGAAAGCGATGGGAATTCAACACTGGATTCCCGCCTTCGCGGGAATGACAAACGAGAAGTTTTTACTGATTCAAACATTCGCGGGAATGACAAGGCAGAAGGTATTGGCAATGTAGAAAAATCTATTGGCGAAAACTCCAACGAATCCCTGATGTCCGTCAAATTCATGTGTCCATACGACGGTTTCTCCTATCCGGAAATTGAACCGAGATTATTCTCTTTCAATTCACCCTATGGTGCTTGTCCGACCTGTAATGGTTTGGGAACCGAGAGCATTTGGAGCGACAAACCTTGTCCGGCCTGCAAAGGCGCGCGTTTGCGCGATGAAGCTCTGCATGTTCTATTGGACGGCAAGAATATTGTCGAAATAACAGCTTTGTCTATTGAGGGTGGCATCAAATATTTCGAAGCGCTTAAACTTTCTGACTCGGAAAGGGAAATTGCCAAAGTTGTCCTGAAAGAAATCGAAAACCGCCTTTCATTCATGGTCAATGTCGGCATTGAATACCTGACGCTTGATCGTCGAGCCAATACTTTGTCAGGCGGTGAATCACAACGAATAAGATTGGCTTCTCAGCTTGGTTCAGGACTAGTCGGCGCTCTCTATGTCTTGGATGAACCAACGATTGGACTGCACCAGCGCGATAACGATCGTCTAATCAGTACACTTATTCGATTGCGAGATCTGGGTAATACGATAATCGTCGTCGAGCACGATGAGGATACGATGTTCGCTTCAGATTATCTAATTGATATTGGACCAGGAGCCGGTGTCCACGGCGGTAAAGTCGTCGTCTCCGGCTATCTCGACGATCTTTTGACTGCCAAAAAGAACGTTTCCAATTCCCTGACTTTGGCTTACCTGCGTGGCGAAGAAAAGATCCCTATGCCGCATTTCCGCCGCGAGCCAAAAGGGAAGATCATGATCCGCGGCGGCAAGATTTTCAACATCAAGAATATGGATGTCGATATTGCTCTTGGTTGCTTGAATGTCATAACCGGCGTCTCCGGCTCCGGCAAATCCTCTCTGATGTACGAAATTTTGTATCGCAATCTTCAAACTAGATATGAATCCAGAATGCGCAGCAATGAGATGATCAACTGCAAGAGCTTCACCGGCTCCGAATACATCGGCCGGGCGATTCTCATAGATCAATCACCCATTGGTAGAACACCAAGGTCCAATCCAGCCACCTATACCGGAGCCTGGACTCATATTCGTGATCTATTCGCATCTGAATCAGAGGCGCGCGCCAGAGGTTGGGGTCCCGGCCGTTTCTCTTTCAATCGTCCCGGCGGCCGCTGTGAAGCCTGCGAAGGCAATGGTGAGATAGCAGTGGAGATGCATTTTCTTCCAACAGTTTATGTTACTTGCGACGTTTGTAATGGTAAGCGCTTTATGAAGGAAACTTTGGATATCAAATACCGCGGCAAGAATATTCATGAAGTCCTGGAATTGACTATCGAGGAATCATTAGAATTCTTCAAAGATATTCCAGCCGTTGAAGATCGATTACAGACTCTTGTGGATGTCGGACTTAGTTATGTTAAATTAGGTCAATCCGCTACGACACTGTCCGGTGGAGAAGCGCAAAGGGTCAAGATCTCGTCTGAATTGTACCGAGCTCATCTCCAGAAAACTATTTACCTATTAGATGAACCAACCGTCGGTCTACACTATGAAGATGTTAAGAAACTTATTGAAATTCTTACCAAGCTGGTTGAGAAAGGAAACACCGTCGTAGTAATCGAACATAATCTGGATCTAATCAAGAACGCCGACTATGTCATCGATATCGGCCCCGAAGGCGGCGAAAGAGGCGGAAATATTGTGGCCAAGGGAACACCTGAGGATGTGGCCAAAAGCGAGGCGAGCTATACGGGGAAATATTTGAAGAGGGTGCTCAAGGGGAGGTAGTTACTGCGCTGTCATTCCCGCGAAGGCGGGAATCCAGTGTTGAATCGTTGGCGCCATTGTTAACAAACTGGATTCCCGCTTTCGCGGGAATGACAAAAACAAAAAAGCCGGATTTGGTCCGGCTTGGTGTGATTTCTCATTTGGTTTTTGTCCTTTCTAACCGATCGATGAGCGGTATCAAGGCCAGTCCAATGAGAAGTAAAACTCCAGCTATCATCCAAGGAATGAGGCGTATCGTATCGTGGGTAATCCTTCTCAAAGAAAGTGTTGCATTCATAGCGACTTTCTAATGATGACCGGGGTTGCGGTTGACGTTAGGGTTCGCCGAAAAGAAGGTGAACAGCAATAGGAAGATTAACATTCCCGTGCAAAACACTGGACCGTGCAGTATCGGTATTATGTACATAAAGAACCTTTCTCTTGATTCTAATCCGCACCTATCATACTCTTAATCCCATGCTCCGCCAATACCTCAACAAGAAGAAATTACCCGATTTGCCGGGTATTTACATATTCCGGGACTACCAAAAGCGTCCTATTTACATCGGTCGCGCAACCTCTTTGAAGGATAGAACAAAGAGCTATTTTGCCAATGATCTTATCGAAACTCGCGGTCCACGGATCGTCGACATGGTGACAAAAGCAAAATCGCTGACATTTGAGCAGACCGATTCTGTTCTCGAAGCCGTGCTATTAGAAAGTTCTCTGATCAAACAGTACCAACCTTATTACAATGTCGATGAGCGGGATGACCGAAGCAATCAGTGCGTGGTAATCACCGAAGAACTATGGCCGCGCGTCTTCCTAGCTCGTGCTCGCGATCTGGAAAAAAGTGAAGCTGATGGGACTACTCCTTACAGGATAAAAAAGTTGTTCGGTCCGTTTACCGAGGCTGGTTTAATTAAAGAGTCGCTCAAGATTCTACGGCGCTTGTTCCCATTCAGGGACAAAAAGGCCTACGATCCAAGATATGAATCTTTCTATCAAGCCATCGGCCGTTCGCCTGATCGAGGAAGTGAATCAGACCGACTGGCATATTCGCGGACGATTGATCATCTGATTCTTTTCTTCGAAGGCAAAAAAAGCCAGCTTCGGATTCAAATAGAGAAAGATATGAATGAGGCGGCCAAGGAGATGAGATTTGAAGATGCCAACCGATTCAAGCATCTGCTCCATGCTTTGGATCATATCAATGACATTGCTTTGATAAAAGACAACCGCGAACAATCTTCAAGATCAAATTATCGGATCGAAGCTTATGATATCGCCCATCTTTCAGGTACTAATGTGGTCGGTGCTATGACGGTTTACCAGAATGGCAACGCCGCTCCGGCCGAGTATAGGAAATTCAAGATAAAGAAGGATACCAATAATGATATCGCCAATTTGGCCGAAGTTATTTTTCGTCGCTTGAATCATCCGGAATGGGCGTATCCTGACCTCATCGTTGTTGATGGCAATGCAAATCAGTTGAAAGCCGCAGAGAATATTTTAAAAGCACGCCGAATCAATATTTCTGTTGTCGCTGTCACGAAGGACGACAAACACAAGGCTTCGGAATTATTGGGTGATCCTGAATTGGTAAAAAGATTCAAAAGGGAAATAATCGCCGTTAACGCCGAGGCACATAGATATGCAATCAAATACCATAGGCAAAAAAGAAGTGTTATTCGAGGGAGGTAACCAAACATACCTTTTCCTTTTTGGTCGAGAATAGCGACCAGCCCGCACAACTTAAAGTAAACAGTGCGGGCGCTCGCAGACCAAAAAGGAAAAGGTATGTTTGGTTATCGACCGAGTAGTGGACAAAAAATGTGAAGGTGATAGAGCTGTAGGTTGAGCTCGTTTTCCTTACTGGGTGACGGGCTCTTTTTTATGGAAAAAGCAACAGTATTCTCCCATCGTAAGATGAGCCTCAAATGAGTTTAGCATTTCTTGATGGCGGCGAATAATTTTTGCTTGCTTTCATGCATGATTTTGGCGTACTCAATATGACTCATACGAATCAT
>Ga0114951_10000773_pt1 | contig 43032 bp, 38 predicted proteins | sample AM7aDNAmetaG_FD_88677 | JGI IMG/M metagenome (GOLD analysis project Ga0114951, IMG submission 88677) | Freshwater microbial communities from Finland to study Microbial Dark Matter (Phase II) - AM7a DNA metaG | ecosystem: Environmental > Aquatic > Freshwater > Lake | place: Finland: Lake Alinen... | reverse complement strand
GTTGACCGGCTGCTCCAGCGGCGCGTTGAAGAACCACGAAACCACCAGCACGCCCACAATGGTGAGCAGCAGAACGAACAACTCGGCAATAAGCAGATTGGGCCAGCTGAAGACGGTATCTTCCTCAAGCTTGCCGACCTTGACGAAGGGACCGCGCACCAGCCCTTGAATGCTGAACCTGCGGACCGGATCGACTTCCATCGCCGTGATGTTGGTGGAGACAACGAATCCGGGCTCGCCTTCAGCGGGCGCGAGGGTCGCGGCCGGCTTCGGCTTGAGTTCGGCTTCCTCAGGCTTGGCCAGGCCGCCGTCCTTGCGAATACGCCAGAAGTGCACCGCCACAAAGAGCGACAGCACCAGCGGCAGAACCACCACGTGCAGAACGTAGAAGCGGAGCAGCGCTTCCTGACCAACCGTGGCGTCGCCCAGCAGGATGAACTTCAGCTCCTTACCGATGAAAGGCGCATAACCGGCAATCGATGTGCCCACGGTGATAGCCCAGAACGCCAATTGATCCCAGGGCAGCAGGTAGCCGGTAAAGCTCGAGAGCAGCGTGAGCAAAAACAGCGCTACGCCGATGTTCCAGTTGAACTCGCGCGGCGGCTTGTAGGAGCCGGTAAAGAACACGCGGCACATGTGCAGGAACACCGTGGCCACCATGGCGTGCGCCGACCACCGGTGCATGTTGCGCAAAATCACGCCGAACGCCACCGAACTGCGCAGATCGAGCATCCGCCCGTAAGCCTGTGTCGTCGAGGGCACGTAATAAAACATCAGCAGGATGCCGGTCACCGTGAGGATGACGAACAGGAAAAAGCTGATCAGTCCCAGGCCCATGGTGTACGTGGGCCGCAAAGCCTGACGGCTCACCCTGACCGGCTGAATGTGCAGAAAGAAGTTGGTAAAGCTGGTGGCAGCCCGCCCGCGGTCTGACGACGGCAAGGGATTGCGGAAGATGGACTTGACCACATTCGTGGGAAAGTCGACCAGGATCTTGCCCTTGGATTTCGCTTCTTTGCTCATACGCTCAGGTACGTTCCCGTCTGGATTTCGTTGTCCTTGTCCACTTCAAGCTCGCCGCTGGGAGTCAGCGTCACCTGGAACCACGACAGGGCTTTGGGTGCCGGCCCGCCGGTCACATTGCCATCTACGTCAAACTGGGAGCCATGGCAGGGGCACTGGAAACCGGTCGCGGACGGAGCTACGATGCAGCCCAGATGAGTGCAGGTGGTCGAGATTGCCGCCACCTTGTCGCCCTCGCGCACAATGCACACCCGCTTGGTGTCGATGGCCATGCGCGCTCCCGGCGGAAATTCTTCGGGCCGCCCGATGCGAAATCGGTTGGGCTGCCCATACGTGGCGCGCGGCTTTAGAAACACGAGACTCGAGAAGACGCCGGTCAGCAGCGAGCCCACAACGCCCACTCCGCTCAACCACGCCAGCATGTGCCGGCGCGGGATCTGCCGTTCTTCGGGTTCCCCGTGTTCAATCCTTTTTGGTGCTGCTGCCATGCTTCTGCTCCTTTGCGGGTGCTTTTGGCGGCTCCTGCAGGTCCGACCAGAACACCTGGTATTTCACGTCTTCAAATCTGCGGAACTGGTGGCTGCGGGCTGCCCAGATGAAGATCAGCAGCGCACCGCCACCCATCAGCAAACTGGCCGCAATGGCAATCCACGTCAGTTCCATACAACCTGCCTCATGCCCTTGCTTTTTCATTCCAGGCGGCTTGGTCAATAGAGTTCGCCGCGCGGGTTTTTGGTTATATTTCTTTTGGAGTGTTTTTATCCAATTTCGACGGATCCCGTTCAAAATAACTACCGCAAAGAACTCGGGTCTGTGACGGCGGTTACACCCTCGTGTGACGGCGCAAATCACATTGCCAATCCGGAACGCCGCCCGCACGAAGGCGCAGTCGCCAGTCTGCCGTGACGACTTGGGCGGGAAGTTCCCGTGGTTCTCATGAGACTGGGTGCGCTATTTTTCAGGTTTTATAAGCTATTCGTAGCGGAGCGCTTCAATGGGGTCCATCGAGGCCGCCTTCCATGCAGGGTAGATCCCAAACACGAGGCCGATGGCAAAGGAGACCGCGAAGGCGACAACCACCCAGGTGACTGAAAGTGCGGCATGGAGGAACGACACGGCAAAATGCAAAATCAAGGTAAAGAGAGCCCCCGCAAGGATGCCGAGCAGGCCGCCAACCATGCAGAGGGTCACAGCCTCCAGAGTGAATTGCAGGAGGATATTCTTTTTGGTTGCCCCAATGGCTTTGCGGACACCTATCTCCCGGGTTCGCTCGGTAACCGACACCAGCATGATGTTCATCACGCCGACGCCGCCAACCATCAGTCCGACTGAAGAAACGGCCACCATAAACAGAAACAGGCCGCCGGTCAACTGATTCCACAAGCGCGTCAGGGACTCTGGACTGAAGATCGCGAAGTTATCGTCCTGTTCCAGGCGGACCCTTCGCCGGACGCGGAGAAGCTCGCGAATTTCTTCGGTAACAAGGTCCTTATTGGCGGCATCGTCATACTTCACGGTGATCCAGAAGTCTTTGATCTCCGGGTGGATCTTGTGGAACGTTCCAAGCGGGAAGTAGGCGGAGTTGTCCTGCGTATTGCGCCCGCTTCCGAACGGCTGCGGCTGCACGTCGAGTACGCCAATCACCGTAAACACGTCGCCGCCGCATTCCAGATCCTTGCCCAGCGGCGATTCATCGGGGAACAGGTCCTCCGCGGAGTCGTGGCCCAGAACCACCACGTTGGAGCTATGCTCCTCTTCCGACTCGGTCCACATGCGGCCTTCCAGCATCTCGATATCGTTGGTCTCTTTTACCGCCGATGTGTCGCCATAAATAATGGTGTTTTGAATCTTATGTGTACCGTGTTTTAGAGATACATTGCCGATGCCCAATTGGAAATTCTGGTAGGTGAGGGCGGGATCGACGGCAAGAACATGAGGCAGGCTGCGCATCGCAACGCCGTCCTCATAGGTGAGCTGCTTGCGATTGAGTTCCGCCGTCGTCGGACGCCGTCCAAACGGTTCAAAGCGGAAGACCCACAAATCGTTGGTGCCCAGCGAGCGGACGAACTGGTCGATATTGGTGTTGAGCCCATTGATGGCCGAGGAGATAAGAATCACCGTGGAGATGCCTATCGAGATGCCCAGAATCGTAAGGCCGGAACGCAGTTTATTCTTGCGCAGGGTGTCCAGCGCCATCCGAACCGATTCTTTTGAGTCGCTCAGCCGCATGACTATAGCTCCGCTCGCAAGGCCGTAATCGGATCGAGTTGCGCGGCCTTGTGCGCCGGGTAAACTCCGAAAAACAAGCCGACGCTGGTGGCAACGAACAAGCTCACCAGGATGGACCAGAACTGGACCGCCGATGGAAAATCAATGGCCAAGGTAATGATTTTGGCTGCACTTATGCCTGCAATTACACCCAGCACCCCTCCGACAAGGGACATGGTTGCGGACTCGATCAGAAACTGAAGCAGGATATCGTTGCGGCGCGCGCCCAGTGCCTTGCGGACTCCAATCTCCCTGGTGCGCTCGGTGACCGAGACCAGCATGATGTTCATAATGACGATGCCGCCGATGACCAGGGAAACGGCTGCAATCGCCACCACCACAGCACCGAAACTATTGATGATTTTACCCAGAAGGTTCTGAAAGGTCGCGCTCGTATCAATCGAAAAAGTGTCTGGGGCGCCCGGAGCCAGGTGCCGTCGAGCACGCATAATCACGCGCAGCTCGTCGGATACCGCATCCATCACTTCGCCGCCCCCGCCCGCATTTACAAACACAGTCATGCTTTGGTGAGCGCCGTAAGTATGCAGAAATGCCGTGAGTGGAATGGCTACCCAGTTATCCATGCTCTGACCCAGCATCTTCCCCTGGTGTTCGCCTACCCCAATCACCGTGTAGGCCGCGCCATCGACGCGGATTTCCTTGCCGATCGGGTCGCCGAAGCCGAGCACGTTCTCAACCACGTCGGAGCCCACGATGGCCACGTGCGCACTATGCTCGTCCTCGGTCTCGGTATACGACCGGCCCTCCTCGATATTGAGATTCGAAATCGGCGGCATGGTCCACGTCCAGCCGCGAATGTTGGTGTCCGTTGTGGATTTGGTGCCGTAAACGACCTTCCCGACGCTACTGCGCGTTGCGCCGACAGACACGCAGGATTTGCAGTCGGAAAGGATGGCCCTGTAGTCGTCGATGGTAACGTCTCTCCGCTTTTGGAACGAGAGATACTCATCGAGCGTGATGAAGGTCTGCGGCATCTTGCTGACCGTAACCACGCTGGCGCCGTAGGTGTTGATCTTTGTGGTTACAAATTGCTCGGCGCCGTTGGTCAGGGTGACCACGGTGATCACTGACGCAACCCCGATCACAACTCCGAGCAGCGTGAGAATCGTGCGGAGTTTGTTGCCCCACAGGGATTGCAGCGCGAGTTTGAATGCCTCACTGAACTGCATAGCCGCCCCACTGTAACAGGTTCTAGCTATTCATACCTTAAAGCCTCGATGGGGTCCAGGTTCGCGGCCTTCCACGCCGGATAGATACCGAAGATCAGCCCGATGGCGCAGGAGACGCCAAAGCCGATCAAGACCCACATGGTTGAGAGCGTAGCAGGCAGGCCGATGGGCAGGAAGTAGACGATCCAAGTGAGGATCGCACCCACGATTACACCCACCACCCCTCCAATGGCGCACAGAGTTACTGCCTCTGTAGTGAATTGGGTCAGGATAGTTCGCCTGGTTGCGCCGATCGCCTTGCGGATGCCGATTTCGCGAGTCCGCTCGGTCACGCTCACCAGCATGATGTTCATCACGCCTACACCGCCCACCATAAGGCCAACGCTGGAGACGGCGATCATGAACGCCACCAGCCCACCCGTAAGCTGGCCCCACAGCTTGGTAAGCGAGTCCGGCCCAAAGATCTCGAAGTTGTCGTCCGCCTGCGTCTTTACCTTGCGGCGGATGCGCATTAATTCGCGAATCTCCTCCTCCACCAGTGCCTTATTCTTTGGGTCGTCGTACTTCACGCTGACCCATAGGTCCAGATCTTCAGGATGCAGGTTGTGGAAGGTTCCCATGGGGAAATCGACGGTATTGTCGTTGGGATTCTTGCCGCCGCCGAACGGTTGCTTGCGCTTGTCCAGAACACCGATCACGGTGTAGAGGCCGCTCTCAACCGTCACTTCTTTTCCGATTGCGTTCTGATCGCCGAAAAGCTCTTCCCAGGTATCGTGGCCCAGAACGCATACATGGGCAGCGCGCTGATCTTCCTCGTCGGTAAACAGGCGGCCCTGAATAAACGTCAGGTCATTCACATCGCCGAATGCCGCGGTAGCTCCCTGCAGGATAGTACCGGCAACCTTTTTACCGTTGTACTTTACCGCCACATCGCCCACGCGAAACTGGCGCTTGACGTGCTGGTGAGCTCCGTCCGCAGCTACCACGTGCGGCAGCTCGCGCAGCGCCATAACGTCTTCGACGGTCAACTTCTTCCGCGTTAGTTGTTCAGTTGTGGGCCGCACGCCGATAACCGGCATATGGAACACCCAAAAAACATTCGAACCCAGCGAACTCACAAAGTCCGACACCCGATTGTTCAGTCCATTGATCACCGAAGAAATGGTGATCACAGTTGTCACGCCGATCACGATCCCGAGGATCGTCAAGCTCGACCGCAGCTTGTTCGCCCGCAGCGTATCGAGCGCCATCTTTACCGATTCCCGAGTCTGTCCCCGTGCCATGGTTGCTCCGCAACAATTCTAAGTTCACAGTTCGTAGTTCAAAGTCTTCAGTTTGCTGCGCCCTTGAGCGAATCGAGCAGGCCAAAGAGCATCCTTCTGATTTCGTCCGACAGAGATTCTGCCTCGTCGATCAACTTGGGGTCGCCCATCTTGAGAGAACGCGCAATCTCAAGTTGAGTTTGAACTTCGCTATTCGATCCGCGTGCGATTCCGAGGAATTGCCGAAACTCACCAGCACCCAATCTGCCTTGGCCTTCGGCAATATTGCTCGGGATCGAAATCGGCGAGCGGCGGATTTGGTTTGTGAGACCGTATTGTTCTTCGCGCGGGAAGCCCTGAGTCCAATGGTAGACCGCCAATTTCGATTGCATCGAGCGCTGCCAAACTACCAAATCTCGAAATGACTGAACCATAAAAGCAGGCCACCTCTTGCTCAACAATTTACAACTACGAACTGAGCACTAAGAACTGCTCTCAGAGTTCCGCTCTGAGAGCTACGACTGGATCCAGCTTTGCTGCTTTCGAGGCCGGATACACTCCGAAAAAGATTCCTGTCGCCACGGCGACAAACAGTCCCAGCAGCACGCTCCAAAGTTGAACTGTGGTGGGAAATCCGATAATCAGCGTAATAAGCTTGGCTACGATCACACCGCACAGCACGCCGATGGCTCCCCCTAACAGCGACATGGTTGCGCTTTCAATCAAAAACTGCAGCAACACGTCGCGCTGCTTCGCTCCAAGCGCCTTGCGGACACCGATCTCGCGCGTTCGCTCAGTAACTGAGACCAGCATGATGTTCATGATCACAATGCCGCCAACGACGAGAGAAATGGAAGCAATGCCCAGCACCACCCAGGCAAACACCGCGCTGATCTGCTTCCAGATGTCAAGAAACGTATCGTTTGTTTCTAACTGAAAGTCGTCCGGCGTTCCCGGCGCATCGTGGCGGCGCGTGCGCATAATGACCCGGACCTCGTCCTGGGCTCGCGCCATCACTTCGGCATCGCCATTGGCGCGCGAGTAGATATTCACCGAATCGTTGTAGCCGTAGGTTTGCTGGTAGGTGGTGATGGGGACGGCCACCCAGTTATCTTGCGACTGGCCGAGTGTCTTGCCCTGGCGGTCGCCTACGCCAACAATCGTATAAGGAATGCCATTTACCCGGATCTCCTGGCCGAGCGGATCAATGCTTCCAAGCAGGTTGTCCACAATGTCGTAGCCTACGATCACGTTATGCGTCGCGTGGTCCTCGTCGCCCTGAGTAAAACCGCGTCCCAGCGCGATGTCGATGTTGTTCAACGAAAGCATGGTCCACGTGTAGCCGCGAATTTCGGTATTGTCGCTGGAGTGCTTGTTAGCCACCACGGTTGTGGACCGGTCGAGCATCGCGCCCACTTCGCTGCACAGGGTGCAACCATCCCGGACCGCCTGGTAGTCCTCGAAGCGTATTATCTTGCGCTTTTGGTATTTAAAGTAGTCCTCGGCCGAGAAGATGATGCTGGACATGCGCGTAACGGTAAACACGTCGGCGCCATAGCCTGACAGCTTGGTGCTCACATACTTGTTCGCGCCGTTCACCAGCGTGATGACCATGATCACCGAGGCGACGCCCATGACCACGCCGATCAGCGTCAGAATCGTCCGCATCTTGTTGCCCCAGAGGGACTGCAACGCGAGTTTAAAAGCCTCAGTGAATTGCATGTATCTGCTTTCTTTGCCGGATCGGGTGCGGCCCTGGGCAGTTGCCCACCATGTCCAGTGTACGTAATCTCCAGCAACCACAATTCCCAGGCTGTTATTCTCTTGGACGGAAAGCAGGCCTATCAGGCCGCATTCCAACTTGCTGACCGGGCGCAGACAGGACTACTCCCCTTCTTTGGATACGCACGGAGCTTCCCCATGGTTCCGGCCCTGCCCTCTTTAGTGACCTGAACTGCCGAACCCCTTCTCCGCGCGGGCCGACTCCTCCAGGCTTTCCACATCCTCCACCACCCCGGTCAGGACGGGAACCGGAATCATCTGGGCGATCTTGTCGCCAGCCTTCAACTCGATTGGGGATTCGCCCAGATTGGTCATCAGAACCATGATTTCGCCCCGGTAGCCGGCATCGATCACGCCGCCCGTCGTCGCAATCCCCCTGGACGCCATCGACGACCGGTCCCTCACCAGCAGCCCTAGCGGAGCCCCGGTCACTGGATTCCGCGCCTCAACGGCGATGCCGGTCTTCACCTTCACGGTGGCTCCGGGAGCCAGCACCGCGCCTTCCGACGCAAAAAGGTCATAGCCCAGGTCTTCGCCGGGGTGCGCCACCACCGGGAGCCGGGCAGTTTCTACCAAACGCTTTACTCGCAACATCTTTCTATCGTATAGCGAGGCGGAGAACCTGCCTAAAATGGTCAGCCCCGGCCGGAAAACTCTCCCGGCCGGGGCTGTCGTCTTTTTAGGAACATTCGGCAAAAGGACCTATAAGCCGAATTCTGTCGTGTGCGGTCATTCCTCTAGGCGCCGCGTTGCCGCGGACACTCATCAGCGACCTACCCGGAGGTTTCGGCAATAGCTCAAGCCGCCTGGGCGCGTCGGGCCGATGCGCAACGGCTGCCTGGCTCTTGGCCGCCGTTTCCCTCCCTATTTGGTCTTGCTCCGTGTGGGGTTTACCTTGCCCCGGCCTTTACAGGCACGGGCGGTGCGCCCTTACCGCACCATTTCACCCTTACCCCGGCGCTGGAGTTGCCGCAACGGCGAGCGTTCCCGGCAAGCCGGACCCACTCGGGTATTGCGTTTCCAGGGATGCCCTCCACCGGTTCCGAAGAAGCGGGGGAGGGGTAACCGAGGCGGTATCTTTTCTGTGGCACTTGCCGTCCACGGACCTTGAAGTCCGCGTCCCGGACGTTATCCGGCACACTGCCCTGCGGAGTTCGGACTTTCCTCCCCCGAAGAAACCCGCTAGCGCGGGGCCCCCGGCAGCGACCGCCCGGTCCTCCTGCCAGTCCCTAGTCTACCGCGAATGCGTGTTTCACCAACGGCTCAAATTATTCTCGACGTCTTTGGTTCAAGCGTCGTCCTCAAGTTCTCCGAGTACCTTTACGATCTGCTGCCGTAGTTCTGGCACGTCCACTTGAACGGAATCCCAGATCATGGTCGTGCTCACAGCAAAGTACCCATGGGCGACGCGATTCCTCATTCCGTAGATTTGGCCAAAGGGAATCGAGGGGTATTTGGCGGCGAAATCTGGGCCAATCTCAAGCAGGTTGTTCGCTGCCTCGCCGATGATCTCAATATTGCGAATTACGGCATCCCGCATCATTCTATTGCCGAAGAATTGCTCCTCGCTCACGCCCGAAGTGTACTCGACGACTTGATCCGCTGCCTCCAGCATGTGGAGCAGATAGTCCTTGGCGCGGAATGCGTGCTTGTTCACAGAGAAGCCGCTTCGGCGAGAACTTTATCCCGGAACCGGGGATGAATCTCCTCGGGAGTTCGGAGATCGATCTTGATCCCAGTGGCTTTCTCCAGTTGGGACTGAAGCCTGACCATTGTCAGCAGGCTTGCCCGCGGCGCCGGATCCACCAGAATATCGAGGTCGCTGTCTTCCCGGTCCTCGCCACGCGCGACGCTCCCAAAGACGCGCGGGTTCGCCATGCCGGCTTCGAGCACAAGCTGGCGGATTGCTTCCCGGTGCTGTGGCAGTACCTCAGACGGTCGCATAGCAGCCCTCTCTCCTCAATCTGTCTCCAGTTTACTTCTGAATCAACCAGTTGCGGCAGGAGATATTCCGCCCGACCGCCTCTACACCCCTCGCATCTTTATGCGAGAATTTCTCTGCCACTGAAGGGACATGAAAATGAAGCGTCTATTTTTCTCTTTCCTTGTTTTTCTTGCCTTGGCTCCGCTCAGCGCCCAAACCTACCAGCCCACTTGGGACTCCATTGACAAGCGGCCCACCCCCGACTGGTTTACCGACGCCAAATTCGGCATCTTCATCCACTGGGGCGTTTACTCGGTGCCCGCCTATGCCCCGGTGATTCCGGGCAAGCTGGCCTACGCGGAGTGGTACTGGCACCAGATGATCGAGGGACGCGACAACCCCAAGGCCAACGCGATCGAGACCGGAACCTGGGCCTATCACCAGAAAATCTACGGCGCGGACTATGCCTACCAGAACTTCGCTCCCCAGTTCAAAGCGGAGCTGTTTGACCCGGACCAGTGGGCAGACACTTTTTTGCGCTCAGGCGCCAAATATGTAGTGCAGACCTCGAAGCATCACGAGGGCTTCGCGATGTGGCCCAGCAAAGAGGCCTCGGCAACCTGGGGACGGCCCTGGAATGCAGTCGAAATCGGCCCCCATCGCGACCTGCTCGGCGACTTGGGCGACGCGGTGCGGCGCAAGGGCCTGCGCATGGGCATCTACTATTCGCTCTACGAGTGGTATAACCCGCTCTGGCTCAAAGACAAGCCGCGCTATGTAAACGACCACATGTTCCCGCAGTTCAAAGACGTGGTCACGCGCTACAAGCCCTCCATCATCTTCACGGACGGCGAGTGGGAGATGCCTTCCACCGCCTGGCGCAGCCCTGAGCTGCTGGCCTGGCTCTTCAACGACTCCCCGGTCAAGGACGAAGTGGTGGTCAACGACCGCTGGGGCAGCGAGACGCGCCACAAGCATGGCGGCTACTGGACCACGGAATACACCGCCGGCATGAGCGGCATGGAGCATCCCTGGGAAGAAAGCCGGGGCATGGGCTACAGCTACGGCTACAACCGCGCCGAGCAGCTGCAGGATTACCACAGCGGACGCGAGCTGGTCATCATGCTGGTGGACATCGTGAGCCGCGGCGGCAACCTGCTGCTGGACATCGGCCCCGCCGCGGATGGCACCATTCCCGTGATCATGCAGGACCGGCTGATTCAGATCGGCGACTGGCTTAAAGTGAACGGCGACGCCATATATGGCACCAGGCCCTGGAAGACCTCCCGGCAATGGAGCGCGGGCGAAATTCCTTCGGTCAAATACAACGCCGAATATGAGTCGGCCTACGACGTATCGAAGCTGGCGGAAAAGCCCGAGGCAGGAAAAGCCGCCATCGACGCCTTCCTGACCAGCAAGGGCAGCAACGTTTACGCGATTCTGCCGCGCTGGCCCGGTCGTACTTTTCTGCTCAAGGACATGAGCGGCGTCAAGTCGGTAAGCCTTCTGGGGTCGCCGGAGCCGCTCAAGTTCAAAGCAGTCGCCGGGGGAGTAGAGATTGAATTGCCGCGCCTTCCCGGCGAACTGGTGCACCAGCCGGCCTGGGTGTTGAAGGTGAGCCGCTAACCAGTTAGCGTCGGCTACGAATCATGATTGAGGTGCGGGCGGGAGGACCTCTTTGTCATCTTCCGCTTGGGCTGGTTGTCGCGTGCCGGGCGGGGTGCAATCTTTTGTTTCAGGTTGGCAAGCTCGCCCTGCATCTTCAGGTAATTGGCCAGCCGGGCCGGGTCAAGGCCCGCAGCGCCCACGGCGCAACCCGGCTCGCCCGTGTGGGCGCAGTCTCGAAAGCGGCAGGCACCGGCCAGCTCCTTGATGTCGTCGAAACTATCAGCCAGGTCCTCCGTCGTGGCCCACAGTTGCACCTCGCGCAGGCCCGGCAGGTCCATCAGCAGCCAGCCGCCGGGCATCGTAAATAGCTCGCGCGTGGTGGTGGTGTGGCGGCCTCGGCTGTCCCAGGCGCGCACGGCATTGGTTCTTTGCCGTTCATCGCCCAGCAGCCGATTCAAGATCGTTGACTTGCCCACTCCAGACGACCCGATGAGCGCCGCGGTCTCGCCGGGTGCAACCAGCTCCGGCAGCGCATCCAGCCCGTGGTCTGACAGGGCGCTCAGCGGCACAACCCTGGTGCCGGGGCTCAGCGCGGCGGTCCGGGCAACCACAGCGGCCAGGTCCAGCCCAAGCTCGTCCGCCAGGTCCGACTTGTTCAGCAGCACCACCGGCCGGGCGCCGCTTTCGCGGGCAATTACCAGAAAGCGCTCGATACGCCGCTCGTTATAGTCGCGGTCCAGGCCGCTCACAATGAACAGCACATCCACATTGGCCGCCAGCACCTGCTCGCGCACCTCTCGCTCAGGCTGCTTGCGTGAGAGCTTTGTCTTGCGTTCCAGCACCTTGACGATGACGTCCGCGCCTTCGCGCAGCACCACCCAGTCGCCCACCGCGGGCCACAGCGGGGAGCTGCGGCGCAGCAGGCCGCTCACGCTCGCATCCACCTCGCCGTTCGCGGTCCACACCAGGAAGCGGCCATGGTTCGCCGAAGCCACACGCCCCGGAATGCCGGCGCAGGCCTGGGCCTCGAAATAGCCGTTCCATCCAAATTGTTCAAGAATCACGGAACCAATCCTCTCTTTTGAGATGCGAAGAAACACACCGCGACCGGCCCTGGCCGGCAAGGCAGTGCGTGAGAGGACGAATTAGACAGTCTCGTTCAGAGGAACCCCGTGTAGTGCCACTGTATCAAACCACCCGTCGCGGGCACAGTACAGCCCTACATCTCAATGATTTGAATCGGCCTGCGCTCGCTAACCATCCATTGGCTGCAGGGAGAATTTCTTCCTCGCTTTCTACCGGCCCCCCCAGACGCACGTCGTACCCGATTCTTCCCCGAAACCGACCTCAATTCAAGGAGAACCCCATGAAGATCGCTTCCATCATTGCCCGGTTGCTGCTGGGCCTTATGTTTTTGGTCTTCGGCCTCAACGGCCTTCTGAACTTCATCCCCACGGGGCCTTTGCCGACCGGGCATCCTGGAGAATTTTTCGCCGTGATGTTTGCCACCCACTACTTCTATGCCGTTGGCGTGGTCATGACCGTCTCGGCAATTCTGCTTCTCATCAATCGGTATGTGGCGCTGGGGTTAACGTTCCTTGGCCCGGTTCTGGTGAATATTTTGCTGTTCCACCTCTTCATGCAGCCAAAGACAATCGGGCCGGGCGTGTTTGTCACTCTACTGTGGCTGCTGGTGGCGTGGCAGCATAGGGCCGCGTTCGCCGGGCTATTCAAGGCACAGCTTTAGTCCTGAGGATTGGGGCAGCTCAGCGCTGGCTACAATGGAAGCAGCGATGATCCAATATCTCTATCTCGGGCGGGTGGGCTACGACGAGGGCCTGCGGTTGCAGGCGGAGATCGCGGCGCTGCGTTACGAAGGCCGCGTCGAGAATGTACTGCTGCTGCTCGAACATCCGCCGGTACTCACCCTGGGGCGCAATGCCAACCGCTCCAATGTGCTGGCCTCGGACGAACTGCTGGCCAGCCGCGGCGTCACTCTCCATGACATCAACCGCGGCGGCGATGTGACTTATCACGGCCCTGGTCAGCTGGTCGGCTACCCCATCTTCGACCTGCGCAGCCTGAGCAGGCCGGGCGGCGGAAGGCTCGGTCCGGTAGACTTTGTTCGCCTGATGGAAGAGGCGCTGATCCGGATGTGCGGAGTATTTGGCGTCCCGGCTGGAAGAATCCCGGGGCTGACCGGCGTGTGGTGCGGTCTCGATTCTCCAGTGGAGGGCGCAGGGCTGGGACGGAAGATTGGCGCCATCGGCATTCACGTCTCGCGCGGAATTACCTCGCACGGCTTCGCCTTCAACGTGACGACCGACTTGAGGGACTTTACCCTCATCAATCCCTGCGGCATTACCGACCGGCCGGTCACCCGCCTGAAAGACGAGATTCTCGGGCAAGATGTTACGCCGCCGGAAGAACTGCCCAGCCTCGAAACCGTTGCCCACCAGGCGGCGCGCCAGTTCGGCCTGGTCTTCGGCCAGCAGGTGCTGGCTGTCGAGGGACTTGCAGCGCTTCGTGCGCGGGCGAAGGCTGCTTCTGCCAAAGCGCCAGGCTTTCCGGCTGAGGACACACCGCTCCAGGTTCCTGTCGAGATCGAGCGACTGAGGAATACACCTGACAAACCTGTTCGCGCTTGAGTTCTGGCCGCGCTCAGGCTCCACCCATCTATGCGCAGCGATTTATAATCCGGCAGGAACCAGGCGCGCTACAGCAGTTCCAGGATTGGTATACATCGAAGGCACTTCGCAAAGTTGACGCGACCAGCAGGGAGCGGCAACCTCGCATGAATGTTGCCAGGGTACGGTAATCCTGGAATTGCTCGAATGCGTCCCGAATGGCGGAGAGAGGGATTCATGCCAACCGACGTGATCATGCCCCAGATGGGCGAGTCGATCGTTGAGGGCACCATTACGAAATGGCTCAAGAAGGCCGGCGACCGCGTCGAAAAAGACGAGCCGCTGTTCGAGATTTCTACTGACAAGGTGGATGCGGAGATTCCCTCGCCCGTGGCCGGGGTGTTGACGGAGATCATCGTTCCCGAAGGCGCTACGGTCGGCATCAACACCGTGGTCGCAACCGTCGCCACCAGCGGCGATGCGGAGACTGCCGCATCCGCCAGCCACGAAGCCGCCAGCGCTCTGGCGGCCTCTGGAACCGCAGTGGTGATGCCGCAGATGGGCGAGTCCATCGTTGAGGGCACCATCACCAAGTGGCTTAAAAAGGTCGGCGACAAGGTCGAGAAGGATGAGCCGCTGTTTGAAATCTCCACCGACAAGGTGGACGCGGAGATTCCTTCGCCCGTAGCCGGAATCCTCTCTGAGATCAAGATTTCAGAGGGCGCTACCGTCGGAATCAACACCGTGGTCGCTGTCATCGGCGGCGTTACTGCATCGGGTTCGGCTTTGCCCCCTGCGCCGAAGGCCCCGTCAGTCGCTCCCGAGGCGGCCCCAAAGCCGCAGCCTCCTGCGCCGCAGTTGGTTGGCCGCCGCCTGCGCTCCTCGCCCCTGGTGCGCCGCATCGCACAAGACAACAACCTTGACCTGCGCCAGGTTGCCGGCACCGGCTCAGAAGGCCGCATCACCAAAGAGGATGTGCTGCGCCACCTCCGCGAGTACGGACCGGGCAACGCCGAACCCGAACAGCCCACCGCCACCGCACATCTTCCCGGCGAGTTGGTGCCGCTCACCCGCATGCGCTCCATCATTGCCCAGCGCATGGTTGAGAGCCTGCGGACCAGCCCTCACGTGCACACCGTTTACAAGGTGGACATGACCCGCGTGGTGCAGTTGCGCGAGCGCGAGAGGGCGGGGTTCGAGCAGCGCAACGGCGTCAAGCTCACCTACATGCCCTTCATCGCCATGGCCACCGTTGAGGCGTTGCGCAAGTTCCCCATCGTCAATGCCTCGCTGGAAGGCGAGTCCATCCGCTACCACCGCAACATCAACCTGGGCATCGCCGTGTCGCTGGACTGGGGTCTGATTGTTCCGGTCCTCAGCCATGCCGAGGAAAGCACATTCGTAGGCCTCGCAAAGGCCATTGCTGACCTGGCCGGCCGCGCGCGCGCCAAGAAGCTGCTGCCCGACGAAACCGCGGGGTCTACCTTTACCCTGACCAACTCGGGCGTCTTTGGCGGAGAGTTCGGCACGCCGATTATCAACCAGCCGGAGTCGGCAATTCTGGCCATCGGCGGCCTTCGCAAGGAGCCCGTCGTCCTTACCGACGCCGAGGGAAACGATACGATTGCGATCCGGTCGATGCAGACCTACTGCCTGGGCTTCGATCACCGCCTCATCGACGGCGCCGACTCCGGCAAGTTCATGCTCGAGTTCAAAAAAGTCCTTGAAACATGGAACCGGAAGATCGGGTAAGGAATCTCTGTAGAACTGAATCTTGACACAGCTTGGATGGCCCTTTTCCTGCCTTGGACGACATCAATTTCGAATGCAAGGACCCATGTTATGAAATGGATGCATTGCGCCTGGCGAGCCTCGTTCAGAAAAGTGATTTGCCATCCGGTGTGGGCCGCCATGCTGGTAGCGGTCTTCTTCAGCGCGCCGGCGGTCTTGGCGCACCACGGCCTGGCGGAGTTTGACACGACGCGAACGGTCAAGATGTATGGGACAGTCACCAGTTTCGAGTGGATCAATCCGCATTCCTTTATCTATGCGAACATCAAGGACGCGAACGGCAAAGTAGCCAACTGGAAGCTCGAGTTGGGTAGTCCGGGGATGCTGAGCCGCTACGGCGGATGGAGTCCGAAGACGGTGAAACGCGGCGACCTGATAACTGTTCAGGGCTTTTGGGCCAAGGACGGCTCCCACTATTTTTCTGTAGGCAGAATCTGGCTTCCCAACGGGCAATCGCTGGAGGGTAAGCCATAGACATTCTGGCGTTTTGCACGTGGCTGGAGCAGACTTCGATCGGCGCCGGCGTGCGGCAGTCGCTGTGGCTGTTTCCGGTGATTGAAGTTGCGCATTTGCTCGGGATGGTGGTGCTGGTCGGCGCGGTTGCCACTTTCGATTTGCGCCTTCTGGGATGGTCGGCGCCTCGAGTGCGAGTCTCGACTCTCGCTGCACGCCTGCTTCCCTGGGCCTGGGCGGGATTTGCGGTGCAGGTGGTTACCGGAGCGCTGCTGTTTTCATCCGAGGCGGTTCACGTCCATGCCAATCCTGCGTTTCAAATCAAGATGGTCCTGATCTGCCTGGCCGGCTTGAATGCGCTTATCTTCCACTACTCAATCTATCGAAATGTGGCGAGCTGGGACGAAAGCGCGACCCTGCCTTTGCGGGCAAGGCTCGCTGGAGGCCTTTCAATCCTGCTATGGGCAGGCATCGTTGCAGCAGGACGATTTATCGGATTCGTGTAACTTCGCGCCACAGCTTCCGCCCAGAATAATGAAGGCAGCAGGCCAGAGCCCCAATCGGCCTGACCTGCTGCCCGATTAAACTCTCGTCCATCCACAGAGCCGGACAACTCAATACCGCTGCAGGAACTCCGGATCGACGGGGTTCTCAAACAGCGACGTATCCCGCGTAACAATCGTCAGCCCAGACGGGGTGACAAAGTAGCGGCGCTTATCCTCCACCGGGTCGTAGCCGATGACGGTGCCTTCGGGAATATGCACGTCGCGGTCGATAATGGCGCGGCGGATGCGGCAGTGGCGGCCAATGTTGACATGGGAGAAGATGATGCTCGCATCCACATCGGAGTAGGAGTTGACGCGCACATCCTGCGACAGCACGGAGTTGTACACCGAAGCGCCTGAAATGATGACGCCGGCGGTAATCACCGAGTTGACTGCCATGCCCGAACGTCCCGGCTCGCCGAAGACGAACTTGGCCGGCGGATATTGGCGCACCCGGGTGCGCATCGGCCAGGTTTTGTCATACAGGTTAAAGATTGGCGAAACCGAGCACAGGTCCATATTGGCGTCGTAGTAGGCGTCCAGCGTGCCCACGTCGCGCCAGTAGAGCGCCTGCTTCTTGTTCTCGTCCACAAAGCTATAGGCCATCATCTTCTTCTTGCCCAGCATGTTGGGCAGAATGTTGTGGCCAAAGTCGTGCTTTGAATCTGGGTCTTCCGCGTCGGCGATCAGCGCCTTCAACAACGTCTCCGTGTTGAAGATGTAGATGCCCATCGAGGCATCCACGGCGTTGGGGTTGAAGGGCGAACGGAAGCTGGTGGTAGCCGGCTTCTCCTGGAAGCCCAGAATCTCCCCGCCATGGCCCACCTCCACAACGCCAAACCGCGAAACATCCTCCGGCGGAATAGGAAGCGTGGCCAACGTCACCTCGGCATGGGTCTCCTTGTGGTACGCCAGCATCCGGCTGTAGTCCATCTTGTAGATGTGGTCGCCGCCCAGAACGATCACATGCTTGGGCTGCTCGCTGCCGATGGAGTAGATGTTCTGGTAAACCGCATCGGCGGTGCCCATGTACCAGTTGGCGCCCGTGCGCTGCATGGGCGGCATCAGTTCGTAGAATTCGCCCAGTTCCTGCGCCACAATGCCCGTCCAGCCTTCGCGGATATGACGGTTCAAAGACAGCGCCTTGTACTGGGTGAGGATGTAAACCTTGCGCAAACCGGAGTTGATGCAGTTGGAAAGGGTGATGTCGATGATGCGGTAATGTCCGCCAAAGGGCACTGCCGGTTTGGCGCGATCACGGGTGAGTGGGAAGAGCCGTTCTCCAGCTCCGCCAGCGAGCAATACTCCAAGTGTCTCTCTCATATGTGTCGCAACCTGCCTTCCTCTTGTTTTCCTCTTCCGCTTACTCCCGTACGTCCTGGGGAGTGTCGCTATACGGAACGGAATATTTTCCTGCGATACTTTCTCACAGTCGTCACTGAACGGTGGAGAATACCACACACAGATGAACTTGGCAGCCCATCTTTTTCATCCATAGTGTTGTATCGAGAAAGGTTGACCTCAACCCGGGGGATACAGCTCCCGGCAGAAAGGGCTTGCCGGAGTAAAGTGCGGCAACCGAATCCGGCTTCCGGCCGCGCTGTTTGCTTCTGAGATTGCTGGGGACAACCGGCCTTGCCTGTTCAGCGGGACCCGCAATCCGGCGCCGGTCCCACCTTGACACTTCGAAACGAGCCTTGTGATACCTGATTGGCAGCGTTATGCAACGCTACTTAACGCTTCTTCTTGAACTTGTACTCGATCCCGACTGAAATGGCGAAGTTGATATCCGTCTGGGTGAGCTTGGGCGCGTAGTTGGTGCTGTAGCGGGTCAAAACGGCATCGGGAGTGATGCGGAAAACCCAGTGCGCCGAACGGTTCAGATCAAAATGGCCGCCCATGATGGCTGCCGGGGCAATCTGGTCGTTATAGAAATCCACCACTGAAGGCGAGTTTCCGCGCAGATCCTGCTCGAATTTTCCATAAGCGCCACCAACCAGAACGTGGGCGATAATCGCGCCGTGCTTGTTGTGCGGTCCAAGCCACTCTGGGCCTGCGGCAAAAATGTACTGGCTGACAAACGGCCCCTTGATTCCGACAGCGTTGACGCCTGCGCCGCTGGTGCCCAGGTAGCCGCGACCGGTGGCCTGTGCGCCCCAATGCTTGCTGAACCAATACGAGCCGGTCAGGTCGAGCCCTCCGAGGTTGGCTCCCTGCAGCAGCGTCGGCCCCGCCTTCAAGTGGTCGTAGGCCATGCCCAACGACACGTCGTAGCGGTTCTCGTAACGCACCTGGGCCAGTGGGTCGGTGGAAATGTAGGTGCCATTGCCGGTGGTCTGGGGGGCTGTGTTCTGGGCGTGGGTGCGAGTTCCGGCGCAGAGAGCCAGAGCAGTAACGACGACAAAAGAGGCTGAAAATCTTACTGGGAGACGCATCACTTATCAGCTTACAGGACACAGCCGATGACCGACAACGCAGGCCGTGGCAGATTTTTCCCGGGTTACGGCTCGCAATGTTCAATCTGGCGGGCCCACACCAGGTAACGAACCGTCTTCAGCGTTTCCACCATGGCCGCCGCGTCTGAGTAAACTGCCGACTCCGGCTCCAGCGAGGGAGCCGCATGAGTACGCCATTCCAGCGGAAATCCGCTCAGGATAAGACCGGCGCGGGGCAGATGAGCGGCGCTGGAAACTACCTCTGCCGAGCGCCACCCGTGAGCCTTCATTATGTGCAGCGAGTTGCAGACGTTCTGGATCGTGTCTCTGGACTCTCCCTCGACAAAAATCGCTGACTCCGGAATCCCCTGCGCCTGCGCGGTGCGGGCCATTACGCGCGCCTCGATAAACTGGTTGTGGGCCGGGCCGCCGGACATAATTACGCGGGGAGCGACGCCCCTTTCGTATTCATGCACCGCCTCGGTAACCCGGGCCAGCTGAACGGGGGTGGGGTTGCCATCGGCGTCGGCCGGATTGCCCAGCACGATGATCGCGTCAAAGCGGTTCAGCGCGGTATTGGAGGCAGGCGCAAGACTCCGCGCCAGAACACCCCACCCCAACAATCCAAGAATGAGCACGATGGCGACGAGGACAAGACGATTGCGCCAGCTTATATGCCTGCGCCGAGGAGGCGAGGGCCGATGAGTCAGCCTCCGTACCGGGGTTCGCGAGCGTTGGGGTTTCGCGGGCAAAGAACAATGCCTCCTTCGTCCACTCTAGAGCATACGACGGAGACATTGTCTATGATGAGTCAGGCCAGGTTCGCGGGCTCGCCCCAGGCGGTGAACACCAGTTCTTTCAGCGGTTTCCGCTCGCGGGGGGCTATTTCGCGGGCAATCAACTGCTCGTTTGCCAGATCTGCGGGCTCTCCCTGGTAGCCGAGAGCGATCACCGATCCAAGAGCGTAACTCTCTGGAATATCAAGGACTTGGCGGGCCGCATCGTGGTCGTAGCCAGCCATCTGGTGAGTCGTCAGTCCCAGAGCCGCGGCTTCCAGGGTCAGATAAGAGCTGGCCGCCCCCAGGTCATACATGGCATAGGTATTAGGAGTGCCGTTGTGGGTAAAAACAGTGTTGGCGACGCCCAGGATCAGCACTGGCGCAGAGCCGGCCCAGGCCTTGTTGAAGCCCACCAGGGTTGAAAATATCTTGTTGTGCGTCAAAGAGTTACGAACACCAACGATGAAGCGCCAGGGCTGTTCGTTGCTGGAGGAGGCGGCCCAGCGCGCTGCTTCAAAAACGCGGGCAAGGTCGGCCTGGGAAACATCGCGAGCTGAAAACGAGCGGGCGCTCCAGCGCTGGTGGACGACGGGCAGCACGCCCTGTACCGCCGGAGCTTGCTTCAAGTTGTTCACTTCAATAGCTGATAGGGTCACGGATCGAGGCTCCTTCGAAAAACTGTGGGAAGAAATGACTGCCCACGTTTGATTCCAAAGGCAAGCACAAGGATTCCGGGGGCTAAAAGGTCGACGAACCGAATTCCGGTTCGCAAATGAGAGTCCCCGGCGGCAAGAATCTGTCGCCGGGGGACTCTGAGGATCTTCTTGACCAGGACCATGAATACAGCTCCGTGCCCCATTCTTGCGCCTTCTTTCTGGCGCAAGAGTGGGAAAGCTCAACACTCTAAAGGCTGGAGCAATAGGCCTTCGAGCTGGCGAGAGAGCCGGCAGCTTCTACGGGTAAATGCGGTGCAGCGTGCGCGCGAACGGGATGGTCTCGCGCACATGATCCAAGCCGCAGATCCAGGCAACGGCGCGCTCAATGCCCATGCCAAAACCGCTGTGGGGGACTGAACCGTAGCGGCGCAGGTCGAGGTACCACTGGAAGGCTTCCTTGGGAAGCTTGTGGTGGTCGATGCGTTCGTTCAGCAAATCAAAACTCGAAACGCGCTGCGAGCCGCCGATGATCTCTCCATAGCCTTCAGGCGCGAGCACATCCACGCAGAGGGCGTACCGCGCGTCCAGCGGGTCGGGCTCCATATAGAAGGCCTTCACGTCGGCGGGGTAGCGGTGGACCATCACAGGCCTGTCAAATTGGCTGCTCAGCCACGTTTCATCCGGCGAGCCGAAGTCGTTCCCATATTCAAACGGCGCTTCCAGGTGACCGTCTTTGTGAGCCTGGTTCAGCATTTCCGCGGCTTCGTCGTAGCGCAGGCGCGGGAAGGGCGGAGCGATGCTGGCCAGCTTCGCGGGATCGCGGCCGATCACCGTCAGTTCCGATGCCCGGTTCTTGAGCACGGACTGAACAATGTGGCTGAGGAAATTTTCGGCCAGCACCAGCAGCCCGTCCAGATCCATGTATGCCACCTCCGGCTCGATCATCCAGAACTCGGTGAGATGGCGGCGGGTCTTGGATTTTTCAGCCCTGAAGGTGGGGCCAAAGCTGTAAACCTTGCCCAACGCAAGCGCCGTCGACTCGATATAGAGCTGGCCGCTCTGCGTCAGGAAAGCGGGGTCGCCGAAGTAATCCACCGGGAAGAGCGTCGAGGTGCCTTCGCAGGCCGCCGGCGTCAGGATAGGCGGGTCGGTGCGAATAAAACCGTTGGAATCGAAATACTCAGCGGCGGCCCTCATAATCTCGGCCCTGATGCGCAGGATGGCGGACTGGCGCGGCGAGCGTACCCAGAGATGGCGATGCTCCATGAGGAAGTCGACGCCATGCTCCTTGAGAGTGATGGGGTATGGGTCGGACTCAGGGACGCGTTGAACAACCTGCAAGCCTTCAATGTCCAGTTCGAAGCCGCCGTGGGCGCGCTTGTCGGCGCGGACTTTCCCGGTGACGATCACGCTGGATTCCTGCGTGAGGCCCTTGAGGGCTTCAAAAACCTCAGGGGAAACGCTTTTGACGTGGGCTACGCCCTGAATTGTGCCGGTACCGTCGCGAAAAATGGGAAAAAGGAGCTTGCCACTCTCGCGGAGGTTGTAAAGCCACCCGCGCAGCGTCACAGACTGGCCTTCGTACTGGCCAATGGTGTCGATCGTGGCAACGGGGGCAGGAGTAACGGCTGCTTCAGGAGTGGCGGCGGGCGTGGTCTCTTCAGGCATGAGGGGTTCCTTGACGGGCCGGGTAAAGACTGGTCGGCCGGACTATCTAGGATAACGCGCTGGGGGCGCGGCGAGTGCCTCAGCGACTGTGGGCAGGCTGAATTGGAACCCGGCGCCGGTGAGTTTGGAAGGGTAAGCGCGGGCGCTAGAGAGCAGAGCTTCATCGGCCATTTGGCCAAGAGCGAGCCGCAGCGCAAAGGCCGGAGCGCGGAATAACGCAGGCCGATGGACGGCCGCGGCGAGTGTCCGCGTGAATTGAGCGTTGGTCACGGGGTTGGGAGCGGTCAGGTTGGCGGGGCCGGAGAGGGCGGGCGTTTCCACCAGGAAGAAGATGGCGGCAACTGCGTCGGCGAGAGAAATCCAGCTCATGTACTGACGGCCGTCGCCCAACGGACCGCCAAAGCCGAGACGGAAGAGCGGAAGCATGCGGGCGAGCGCTCCGCCTGCGTTGGCTTCGGCGATGGGGCCCAGGACGACTCCGAAGCGTAAATGAATAACCCGGATTCCGGCGTCGACAGCGGGCTGGGCCGCGGCTTCCCACTGCTTGCAGAGATCGGCCAGAAAGCCGGTGCCGGGTAAAGACGCTTCGTCTAGAAGCTCATCGCCGCGGTTTCCGTAGATACCCACCGCAGAGGCGACCAGCATATCCCGGGGCGGCTGGCGAAGACGGGCCAGCGCTTCTGCCAGGGCACGCGTGGACTGCACGCGGCTCTCGGTCATTTCACGCTTGTACGCTGCGGTCCAACGATGAGCAGCCACGTTGGAGCCGGAGAGGTGAATCGCGGTGGTGACGCCTTCAAGCTCCTCAGATTTTGAAATTGCCGGGCTGGCGGCAGGATTCCACTGAAGCTGCCCACGTGAGGCAGGAGCATGGCGAACGAGCTGAAGACTGGGGAACAGACGAACCACAAGTGCCTGGCGAAGAGCTGACCCAAGCATCCCCGAGGCACCGGTAAGCAGAAAGCGGGGCGACTGGAGGGTTGTGTTGACGGGATTGATTTTCTTTTCCTCCTGGTGAATACAATAACGGGAATCAGATAAGATTGGTTTAACAGGACGGCAAATTGTTTTGATGCGGGCAACATATTGGCATCTTTTGCATCTTATTTGTGAGTGTTCAGGAGGCGCGGATGAGTAACCCGGCAGAGGTAGAGAACGAGGAGATGCAAAAAACCCAGGCAGATCCGGAGACGGCCGAGCGGTTTATTGCGGAGAAGCGGATCGGGGAGCGAATCCGGCGGCTGCGGCTGAAAAAGTCGATGGGGCTTGTGGAACTAGGCAAGCACACGGGGCTGTCGGCGAGCTTTCTATCGCAACTTGAGACCGGCCGCGTGGTCCCGACGCTTCGGAACCTGGCGCGCGTTGCCATGGTTTTCTCGAAAGACCTATCCTATTTTTTTGAGACCGAGCCCGCGTCAATGTTCCGGATACACCGCCAGAAGGACCGGGTGCGGCTTCCGCAGACTGGGATTGAGCCGCCAACCTACTTTTTCGAGAGCCTGGGCTACATGGTCCCCGACCGTCATATGGACCCATATTTTGCCGAGTTCATTCCCCTGGCCAGGACCGAGGAGCCCAAGGCGCATATGCATCCCGGCTTCGAATTTCTTTATGTGCTTGGCGGCGAACTGGAACTTCGTCACGGAGATCAGGAGTGCACGCTGGAGGCAGGCGATGCGGTTTACTTTGAGGCGGGAACGCCGCACTCCTACCAATGCGCCGGGAAGAACCCCGCCAGAGTGGTGATCGTGACCATGCATCAGGCTCCGGCACAAGCGGCGCTTCCACGGTCGGCGGGCGCAACCTTGCCCGCGCGCAATATGACCGCGAAACCAAATGAGACAGAAAGCAAGCGCGCTGCTCCAATGTAGCCCAAAGCCTGCCGCCTCCGCCCAACGTACTTAGCAGTTGTTACTCCGTTGAACCGGTATCCTCTGCCGGAAGAAACTGGTAACTCACAAATGCCAGGCCCTTCGAGTCAGGGGACCAGTTTGGGACATTCATTGACCCATCGCCGCCCACCAGATTCACCAGTACGCGGATCTTGTTGTCCGTCGTCGACAGGATGCGGAGGGTGATGTCCTTGTTGGCCGCGTGCGTCGTAACGCTCGGATCGTAAGAGATAAAAACGATGGACTTGCCATCCGGCGAGGGATGGGGTGTCCAGTTTTTGAACTCGTCGAATGTAACTTGTTCGGACTGGCTGCCATCGGCTTTCATGCGCCATATTTGCATCGAGCCACTACGATCGGCATTGAAGTAGATGTACTTGCCGTCTGCCGAATAATCGGGGTCGTCGCTGATGCCCGAGCCCGTGGTTAAAGCTGCTTCCGCTCCACCGTCCACTGAAATGGAATAGATATTTCCTGAGCCTTTGCTGGGCCGCGTGAAAGCGATGGTTTTTCCGTCCGGCGACCAACTGTGGAAGTAGGAGTCGGGGTTGGCCGTCACCATGCGGGCCGCGCCCCCGGCCGAGGGGATGATATAGACGCGGCGTCCAGGGTTGCTTTCCATGGAGCAGGTAATCGCCAGCCACTTCCCGTCAGGCGAAAGTCCATGACTGCCCGTGCAGCCAGTTGCAGCTCCGGTATCGATCGCTTGCGGAGTTCCGCCAGTTACCGGGACCTGAAAGATCCGGCCATCCTGGTTGAAGATCAGCGCCTTGCCGTCGCGTGTCCAGTTGGGCGCCTGCATGCGAACGGGACCTGAGTAAACAACATCGGAGCGCCGAGCCGCTTCAGAAATACTGATGGCATGGAGCGTACTGTAGAGCACGAGCTTCGCGGGCGCAGCAGGCGGAGACAGCGGCTTGAGCTCAACCTTCGAAAAGGTAGCCTTTTCAACTACCGCCGGATCATGCGAGGAGAGCCCGATTCCCGCATAGAAGGGGCCGTCGAGGTGCAACTTGATGGTTGCCCCTGCCTGGTGCAGCGGCTCGCCGTGGTTTGAAAGAAACATGGTGATTGTGTCGCCGCGCTTTTCAAGCCGCACGCGGCGCGGTGGGTCGATATTGAGTTCGATGCCAAGCGTGTTGTCGCCTTTGGCCGTGCGGTATTGCAGAGCGGTCAGGCCCGACCCATGCTGGGCGGCGTCGGCATAGACCCCATCTGCATCCAGAGTCTGGCGAAACATCAATACGGCTTTTCTATGCGGGTTGTGCTCGCCGGTCTTGACCGGGAAGTCGATATCCGCGGTCAGCGAAACATCGCCGGAAAGCTTCTTCCATGCGAAATGAAAACCGTCCGTTGTGCCCCAAAGATTCACGCCGGCGGCGGTGATGGTGTAGACCCCAGACGCAGAGTCGAAAGCGACTTCGCCCGGCGGTGCCACGCTGCCAACATCCGATTGGCCTTCGAAGATACCCAGTGAACCCGCCGCCGGCTGAGCAAACAAGCGGCTAAACGGAAGACAAGCAGCGAGGCTTAAAAAGCAAAGTGAAAGCAGACAGCGGGTAAATCTCAAGCGCATCCGAATTGCCTCCATCGGTGATGCCGCGCGGAATACGGGCGTGACACTCTCCCGTTCGCTTGGCCAGCAAACTATAAGTTCACGAGCCGCGACTGTCAACCAGACTCGAAGGCGCAAATTCAAATCTATCCATCATGTCCCGGCTTATTCCAGCAACTTGGTAATTTCCTGCTGCATGCTATTGGCCTGTGCCAAGGCCGAGATTCCGGTCTGCATAAGAATCTCGTACTTGGCCATATTCGAGGTGGCCGATGCGTAATCGGTGGCCTCGATGGCATTCTGCGCCGCGGTCACATTTTCAAGCTGCGTACCGAGAACAGCGTCAACCGCATTGAGAGTATTGATTTGTGCGCCAATGTAGCCGTCTTGCGCCGACACGCAGGAGATGGCCGCATTGAGAGCGGTGAGCGCAGTTTCAGCATTCCCTGGGTTCCTTAAGTTGGTGGCGCTCAGGTCCTGGCCCGCGTTGTCCGTGTAGCTGAGAGTGGACAGCGTGGTGGGGCTGGCGCCCCCGGCCGTTGTGACGTTATAAGCGATAACCCCGTTGGTATCGCCGACGCTCGAGGCTGCAAGAGCACGGATGTTCAGGTCGTCAACGAATGCACCGCTGGAAGAAGAGTCGCCGGTGTAAGTCCTTGTGTCGGAGCCGAAGACCGCGCGCTGGTTAAATGTAGTGGTGGCGCCGATGTTCGTGATCTCCGACAGAATCGACTGATACTCCTGATCGGCGGCCCTGTCCTGCGTGCTGGTAAGCGTGCCGTTGGAGGCTTCGGTGGCCAGGGTCACGGCGCGGTTCAGCAGGTTGGTCACCTGCGACAGCGCGCCATCGGCCACTCGCAGCAGTCCTACGCCTTCCCCGACGTTGGTTTGGGACTGAGCCAGGGCCTGTGCGTTGGCCTCGAGTCCATTGACAAAAGAAAGTCCCGCCGCATCGTCCGCGCCTGAGTTGATTCTTGAACCTGACGACAACTGCCGCAGCACTGCCGAGAGGCTGTTGCTGGTGTTGGTCAGATTGTTCTCCGCGTACAAGGCGGAGATGTTGTTCAAGACGCCCAGAAACACAGTGGGCCCGCTTTCAGATGCGTGCGTCACCTGCAATCATCGGAGAAGTAGGCCCTATGCGTATTGCTCTACTGGTCCGCGGTAGCGTTACGGCTGCATCTATAGCCTGTTTCGGCCAGGGCTAATCCAGCTTTAAATCCGCTTGCTTGTGTGTGAAATGCAGACAGCCCGGCCCCGAGGACGCAAATAAATCTCTTGTTCGTGTAAACATCCTCTACGCCGGCTGAGTCGCGAAGTACTCGGCAGCCTGCTGCCAGTTGTCCACGCGAATAAAGCCCGTAGCCGTGAGGTTTTGCGGCGATGTATAGAGCAGCCCCTGCCCCTCAAACTGAAGCAGATTGCGCGGCTGGTCATCGATAAGGAAGTCGGCGCGGAGAATGGACTTGTTCCCGCAGAAGACGTAGTGCGTGGGCGGGATGAAGGGAAAATGCCGCTGCAGCCAGCGATATTTGGGGCCCAGAGAGTTGGGAACGACCATGGCCTGCGTGGCGATGAAGATCTCAAAGCGTGCCGATAGGCTCTTGAGCACTTCCTGCGCATCCGGCATAAGCGCCAGGTCCTCGAAGAAATCTTCGGCGTCCAGGAAGGCGCGCAGCTGCTGCTGGCGGTCAAGGGGCGCGACTTCCCATAGGCCTTTGCCCACCAGGTCATTGGGAGTAACGGCTTCGTCGAAGGTCTGGTTGTAGCGGCGAAGATGCTCGGCGAGGGTATCGGCCATCACCTCGTCCATGTCCACACAAATGCGCTGCACAAGGGCTCCTGAAGGGCGAAGGAATTGTGCTCCTTGCGCTCCGGCTCAAAGAAAAATGTTAGCAGCGAATGGTGGCTCTATAAATCCGGCAACGAAATACTGTTCGTGTGCCCCATCCATTCCCGCGTATTTTGCGGGAATGGGTGGGAAGGAGATGCCAGTGTCTTCTTGCCGGATCACTAGTCTGCTGTCTTCTTGGGTTTGCGCGGTGCCCGGCCAGCGCCCGGAATAGGCTTGGGTGGCTCAGCTTTGGCGACTGGGGCCATCGCGGGGTCCCAATAGAGCAGGCGGCCGCAACTATCGCAGGTCAGCAGTTCACCCTCGCGGAGCTGGTTCCACATCTGCGGCCGTACCCCTATGCGGCAGCCAATGCACTGCTGATTCTCAACCCGGGCAATGCCGGTTCCGCGCGAGGTCGAGATGCGGTCATAGCGGACCAGCCACTGCGGCTCAATGAGCGGGCGAATGACTTCACGCTCGGCGTTGAGGGTGTCGAGCTGAGCGTTGAATTCCTTCTGACGGCGCCCCACGCGGGTTCGAGTCTTCTCGAGGGCACCGGCCAGAACTTCCACTTGGGCGCGGGCTGCGGCCAGGGTTGCTTCCCCCGCTTCCGTGCGCTCAAGGCTCGTGAATTCTTCGTTTTCGAGGCGCTCAGCTTCCGTGGTGGCGAAAGTGATCTCGTGCTCGATGGCTTCAGCCTGCTCAGGCGTCTTTACTGAGTCGAGCTGAATGCGGAATCGGGCAGCCTTCTGGCGATGGCCCGTGATCTCGCGTTCCAGGCGGGTGCGCAGGGTTTCTTCGCGCGTCAGGGCATCGGAGGCTTCAGCGGCCTGGCGCTCCGCCGCTGTCAGTGCGGATTGAGCCTGGGCGAGTTCTGTGGGGAGGGCGCGGGCCTCCTGGGTGAGGCGCGCTCGTTCCAAATCGACGGCTTGCAGCTTTACGATGTGCTCAATTTGCTCTTGCATCAGTGCCACGAGGATACGGCATTTGGCTTCCATACAGATAGGGTGGAGCTGCGGAAGGCTTGCCGGCCGGTGTCATTTGTTGCTTCCCAAGCCTCGAGAACCACGCCCGCGAAACACCAATCGCGTGTGCAAAGCGAGACTTATTTCCTTGCAAGACGTCTGCGACAATGGGAGGCAAACAAAGGGGGAGGAGATGCAGACGGGGTTCTGGCGCAGGCACAGGTGGCTGATGTGGATTGGCGGCGGATTGCTGGCTGCGGCCATGGCGGTGGCCGGTGTTGTGCTGGTGCTGGCGCATCGCGCTGAGCCGATGCTGCGCGCAACCATCGTTGAGCAGTTGCATCAGCACTTTCATGCACGGGTAGAACTGGACAGCTTCCACTTGTCGCTTGCGGGCGGCTTGTGGGTTGAAGGGAACGGGCTGCGGATCTGGCCCCCGGCGCAGGTGGAGGGGGTTACCGTGCCGAGCACGGCCACGCCGGATGAACCGCTGATCCGGCTTGAGGCGTTCCGGTTTCATACGCCGCTCACCTACAGACCCGGCCAGGTAATTCGAATTTCCTTGGTGGAGTTGAAGGGGCTGCGCGTGGACATGCCGCCCCGCTCTCACTTCGGCCACGGGGCGCCCAAAGATCCAGGGCCGCCGAAGACCGGCGCTGCCCTGCTGCGCTTTCAGGTGGACAGTATCGAGTGCAGCAACGCGAACCTGACGCTGGAAACAAGCAAGCCGGGCAAGCTGCCCCTGCAATTCGCGATTGCGCACCTCAAGCTGACGAGAATCGGCTCCGGCGGGATGATGAACTTCGACGCCGAGCTAACCAATCCGCGGCCTGTCGGGATCATCCACTCAACCGGAAGCTTCGGACCGTGGCTGGTGGACGATCCGGGCGAAAGTGCGCTCAAGGGTGACTACAGCTTCGATCATGCCGACCTGGGCGGTTTCAAGGGCATCGCTGGAATTCTCAGCTCGACCGGCCACTACGAGGGAACCCTGCGCAACCTGGTGGCGAATGGGGAGACGGATACGCCGGATTTCCGGCTGAAGTCCTTTGATAAGCCGCTTGCGCTCCACACCAGGTTTCATGCCCTGGTCGACGGGACCAATGGGGACACATGGCTGCAGCCAGTGGAAGCGACGCTGGGCCACTCGCACTTTACCGCGCAAGGTCAGGTCGTACGCGTCATGGCAAAGGATGCCGCCGGGAGGCCACAGAGTCTTGGCCACGACATTGCCCTCACGGTGAATGTAGACCGTGGGCGGATTGAGGATTTTCTACGCCTTGCCAGCCGCTCGGACGCGCCGCTACTCACCGGAGCGGTAACCCTCAAAGCCAGGTTGCACATTCCGCCGGGACCTGCGCCGGTCCATGAGAGGCTGCGCCTTGCCGGCACCTTCAATTTGGACGACGCCCGGTTCGCCAGTGCCAAAATTCAGGAGCGTATCGGGGAACTTAGCCTGCGCGGGCAGGGGCGGCCCAAGGACGCGAAGGGCGATGGCGGATCAGAGACCCGATCGACCATGGAGGGGGATTTCCAGATGGGTGGCGGCGTGGTTACGCTGCCGAGGCTCAAGTACTCGGTGCCCGGCGCGGTGATTGAGTTGCAGGGTACATACGGCGTCGAGGCCGGCGCGCTGAGTTTTGCCGGTACGGCCAGAACTGACGCCACGGTGTCGCAGATGGTGGGCGGATGGAAGGGATTGCTCCTCAAGCCTGTGGACCGCTACTTCAAAAAGGATGGCGCCGGAATGCAGATTCCCATCCACATCAGCGGCACTCGCGAGAACCTCCAGTTCGGCGTCGACTTTGACCGCATGAAGGGCAAACCGGCCCAGCAACCGGTGGAGCCGCAGTAGAAGAGGTTTTGCAAAAAGTGGGGCTCCAGTCCTGCCATTGGAACCTGGGAATGCGGCCTATCCGCTGCGCCAAAATTAACATGCGAACGGATTGACATACCTCTGATTAAGTTGATATCAACTACGAGTCGACTGCACGCTGACACCCTGGTCTATCCGCCAAAAAGGAGAACACTCGCTATGTTTACACCCAAAGGAAAGTTCGGCTGGTACGAACTTATGACCAGCGATACGAATGCCGCAGGCAAGTTTTACTCTGACGTTGTGGGTTGGACGACCCAGGAGATGCCCGGCGCCGACGGCCCCTCCTACACCACCTTCAACCTCGGCAGCGCGGGCATCGCCGGAATGTTGCACATGCCCCAACACACCGGCTGGATAGGCTACATCGCCGTCGATGATGTCGATGCTCACATCGAAAAGATTGTCGAAGCCGGCGGCAAATTGTGGAAGCCCGCCACAGACGTTCCCGGAATGCTTCGTTTCGCCGTCTTGTCTGACCCGCAGGGCGCCGCCATTGTGGTCTTCACGCCCAACCCGGCCATGCCCTCGCCGGAGCGGCCCGCCCCGCCGACTCCCGGCACCATCGGCTGGCACGAGCTCTATACAACCGACCTCGAGGCCGGGTTCGACTTCTACAACAAGCTCTTTGGATGGACCAAGGTCACCGATATGGACATGGGGCCCATGGGCGTCTATCGCATCTTTGATGAAGGCGACCACAAGGAAATGGGCGACGGCGGAATGATGAACAAAATGCCGCAAATGCCTGTCTCATGCTGGAACTTCTACTTCAATGTCGACTCAATCAAGGCCGCCATCCGGCGTGTTGAGTCCGGCGGCGGAAAGGTCTTGAACGGTCCGAATCAGGTGCCCGGCGGAGGCTGGATCATCCAGGGCCAGGACCCGCAAGGAGCCATGTTCTCGCTCGTAAGCAACAAGGAATGAGCCGTAATCATCGCGCTCTTGCTCCATTCACCTAATTGATCCGGCAACTGAATACTGTTCGGGCGCCCCATCCATTCCTGCGTATTTTTGCGGAAATGGGTGGGATGAAGATGCCACTGCTTTCTTGCCGGATCAAGAGTGGGTGGCAATCTCCCGACAGCCTATGCTGCCGGGGCGATTAAAGGGTCTGCGTGCTAGCCCGCGGCCCTCAGGCAATCAACCGGCACGCATCAATTCGCTGCCCCCGGCGGAGCCAGCCGATCTATCCAAAACTGCTTTTCCTTGTTGAACGATTTCCGCTCTTGGTCCGTAATCCGCACCGCGCGGCCCACGCCCGCCTTCACTGAAACCACTTTCCGCAGCGTGCCGTCGGGCGAGGTCAAATAGAGATCCTGATCGTTTGAAGCCGTATCGCCCACAACAAAAATGACAATGTCCTTCTTGTTCGCAACTGAGACGTCAAACCCCTGCACCATCGCTCCCGTCCGCACCACACCCTGCATCACCGCACACTCTTTTTCCTTGGAAAGGCCCAGCAGTGTGGAAATATGCGGCGGCAGCTTTGAATGAAAGCCCTTTTCAAAAGTGACGTCCGCAGCCCGCGCAAGCTTCCCCTGCGCATGGGCGCCACTTGCTTTCTGCGCCTGCCCCGCAGCCGCCGGCAACATCGCTGCCACCAGCATCAGAACCGCTAGCAGCCCCATAAGACAACCTCTTGCAACCTTCGACACCGAACCCCCAATCCCGCCTATCTCATGAATAGCGATGACCCGATCCCATCCGCGAGCGACACGCTTCGAGGCCTGCCGCCCGCGAATCAGAATATCCCTCCGGGAACTACTTGAAAACGCCGCTTCCCTTCAATAACTCGTCGCGATGGCCGTTGTCGTCTGTCATGGAACCAAATGCCTGGCCCGACAGCGGATGATCACTCACTAATCCGCGAATTGCCGCCTGAACCGTATCCAGGCCTTCCGGAGTGGGCGTTACATAAACAATCGAAAACGTGCCGGGCGCCTCCGTGTGAATTGCCATTGTGTCGATCTCGTATTCAAGAATGGTGCTGTCGGCCAGCATCTTCTCCAGCACCGGCACAATCATGTGTTTGCTTAGCGACTCCACCGCATCGTCCGGCGCATCCGCCTTCAACTTATAGGCTGACACGTGGACATAACCGTCCTTGAAAGCCCCCGAGCGCCAGTTGTAATAGTGGCTCACGTAAATGCTGTCCCAATGCTTTGTAGGACTGGCTGCATTCGGAGAGGCGGAAATGTCCGCTGCAAAAAACTTGTCCAGCACCTTCACCAACCCGGCTATCGACATTGCCGACCACCAGTTGTCGTGGGTTTCCCCTTCGGCCGTGTGCACCAGGTTGATATCGTCGCCATAGCCCACAATGGTCCCATCGGCCAGCGCCTTCTCCAGGATCGCGTTGCGCCCCGCAGCCGACTTTTCCATCTCCGCCCAATGCGCCCGCGGAATCTGCCAGTTGGCGATATACGAGTACATCGCCGGCTTCTCCTTTACTTCGGCCATCTGTGCATTCAACGGCATTACGCACAGAGTTGACACCGCGAGCAAAAACAAACTCGCAAAGACGCTCAAAGATTGTCTGGTCATCTTGTTCCTCCTGTTGGATTTAGTCAGCGATGCTCTGGGGAAAGCCTGACAACGCGCAGTCTACCGGACGAATACGGGCGTCTCCTTGTCATTTCTCATCCCCGCCGAAGATTTGCTGCCCACTTGCCTGAACCCACATGGCAGTGTGATAGTTTGGCTGAGTTACACCGCTGCCAGCTCTACGAGCGGCGGAAGAAGACCGAGGAGACCCCAATGCACCCAACGAATTCCCTCGCAAGAATGATCGAGAGCTGCGCCCTTGCCATTTTGCTGGGAGCAGGAACACTGGCAGCCGCTGGGCAATCCGCGCCCGCCAAGCCGGAAAACAAGCCTCAGGCGAAACTTCAAGCCGCCGCCCCGGCCAGCGCACGCGAGTGGTGGAAGAACGCCGTCATCTACGAGATCTATCCGCGCAGCTTTCAGGACTCGAACGGCGACGGCATCGGCGACCTGAACGGCATCACCGCGCGCCTGGACTACCTCAAGGAACTGGGCGTCGACGCCATCTGGCTCACCCCCTGCTTCCCCTCGCCGCTGGTGGATTTCGGCTACGACATCTCCGATTACAAGAAAATCGACCCACAGTACGGAACTCTGGCGGATTTTGACCGCCTTGTCGCCGAGGCCGGCAAGCGCCATATCCGCGTGCTGATGGACATGGTCATGAACCACTCCTCTGACAAGCACGAGTGGTTCCAGCAGTCGCGCTCCTCACGCAGCAACGCGTACCGGGACTGGTACGTTTGGCGCGACGGCAAGGGCCAAACTGCCACAGACAAAGGCGTCCCGCCCAACAACTGGCAGTCCTACTTTGGCCATTCGGCCTGGGAGTGGGACGAGACCACACGCCAGTACTACTACCACAAGTTCTATATCCAGCAGCCAGACCTGAACTGGAATAACCCCAAGGTACATGAGGCCTTCAAGGACATCATGGCCTTCTGGCTCAAGCGCGGTGTCGGCGGATTCCGGTTTGACGCGATTACAACGCTCTACGAAGACCCGGCCATGACCGACGAAGGCATCGTCAAAGACAAGGACGGCAATCCGGTCATCAATGCCTACGGTGACCCGCAACTGGACGACACCAAGACCAATAACCAGCCTGGCGTTCACCCCGTGATGCAGGAGATGCGGGCGGCGGTCGACAAATTCAGCACCGGCGCATACCCCGGTACCCGGGTGGTGATCGGGGAAACCTACCTGCCCAACATCGGCGAGTTGGCCAAAATGTACGGGCCGAAAGGCAAGCCTGAGTTCCACCTTCCCATGGATACGCAGGTGGCCATGATCAACAAGATGGACATAGCCGCCTTTCGCTCAAAGCTGACCGATGTAGAGACACAGATCGGCGGGCATGTGCCCCTGCTGCTGTTTGACAATCACGACAACCCCCGGATCGACCTGCGCTATGGCGACGGAGTCCACGACGAAGCCATCCAGCGCGTGCTTTCAACGGTGCTGTTCGCGAGCCGCGGCGCGGCGCTCTTCTATTATGGCGACGAGATCGGGATGAAGACCACTCCCCCCACGCGCAAGGAGGACGTGAAAGACCCGATCGGCATCACCGGCTGGCCCAAGGAGAAGGGCCGCGACGGTGAGCGCACGCCCATGCAGTGGGACGCGACCGCGAACTCCGGCTTTACCAGGGGGACACCCTGGCTGCCGGTTCCGCCGAATGCCACCACGGTCAACGTTGAGGCCGAGAAAAGCGACTCCGCCTCGCTGTTTGCCTGGTACAAAAGCCTCATCCACCTCAAGAAGACGAATCTGGCATTTGCGCATGGCGATAACGTGATGCTGGATACGGATAACTCCAAGGTGCTGAGCTGGTTGCGCAAAGCACCGGGCGCTCCGACAGTGGTGGTGGCCGCGAATTTCACCGCCGATCCGCAGACGGTCAGCCTCGCAGTTCCCGGATCAACCGGCAAGCTCAAGACTCTCCTCAAGTCACCGGGCGCGGCTGAGCCGGCTTCGCTCACCTCGATCGAGCTTGGCCCGTTCGAGGTCTTTATCGGAGAGGTCAAGTAGCAGCCGCAATTCCCCGGGCAGGCCCTACAACGACGCCTGCTCGGGAACAGCTTCGCCGCCGCGCGCGGGTCGTTAACGCCACAATTCACTCGATTACGGTCGTTGTGATCCACAGTCCTGCAGCCGCGCGCCAGCACCGCGGCTCCGGCCGGCGACGCAACAGCTTGGCTGGTGGCCAAAATGCCGTACTGCGTCATGACCATGGAGCGCGATTGCTCACGGGCAGAAAGCCGCGCTACCTGCTAAGCGGCTAGAGCGTTTTCTGTGCGAGTGTGAACAGTAATTTGGGTGCCCCATCCATGAATCGTTTTGTGATTCATGGGTGAGATAACAAAAATTCAAATCTGCACTGTAAACACCAAAGCGGAAAACGCTCGAGAACGCCGAGAAGCAGGTGCGTGCATAGCAGCTTATGCAGTCTTGTCTTCATGTGTCGGAACCAGTCCCGGCGCAGTATGCTGACAACGAAACCTGGAACCAGGAACCACCCGCAGGGATGTCCTGAATCCATCGTTGACCGCAGACTACCGGATACCGTTATTCCGATTTGAAAATCTTATTCTCTGAGAGTTCTTAGGAAGCCATTTGGAGCAATTCCTGCTCGGCACGCAGCCAATCCTGCTCTGCGTAGCCGTCCTGGTAGCCGCGCTGCGCCCAATAGGCACGCGCAAGCTGCTCAATTTCCTCGCGCGAGGGCATCATTGCCTTGGCTGGTTGAGTGGCTTTTTCCTTCTTTGCTGCCGGCTTGCGGGGTTTAGCGGACGTTTTTGCGGGGGCCTTGGCTTTCTTCGTTGTATCAGTCATAGGAAGACTCCTGCTTGAGTTCGCCACCAACGTACGGGGGCATCCATCTTAGAATACTGGAGATCGTGCTTTAATGCGAGTCCTCGTCCCAGCCTGCGAACCTGCCTGATGCGCTGCAGTTGGCGGCAGCGCCTCCCGCTCCTGCCTCCTTGCCGCCACAGTGCCCTCCGTGTTTGACTGGTTGCCGAAGGTGGACGAACATCATGGGATACATTCTTGCTCTCGACCAGGGAACCACAAGTTCCCGCGCGATCCTCTTTGACGAAGCCGGCACTATTGCCGCCACGGCGCAACATGAGTTTGAGCAGTTCTACCCGCAGGCCGGATGGGTGGAGCACGACCCGACTGAAATCCTCACCAGCCAGCTTTCCTGCGCAGTCGAGGTGCTGGGCAAAATCGGCGCGCGTCCGCGGGATGTGGCAGCGATCGGGATCACCAACCAGCGCGAGACGGTCGTCGTGTGGGAACGGGCCACCGGCAAGCCGATTCATCCCGCCATCGTCTGGCAGGACCGGCGCACCGCGGCTCGCTGCAGCGCCCTTGAACAGAGTGGCGTTGGAGACACGGTGTCCTCAAAGACCGGCTTGGTTCTGGACCCCTACTTTTCGGCAACCAAGGTGGCCTGGATTCTGGACAATGTGCCCGGCGCTCGGGCGCAGGCGGAACGCGGCGAGTTGGCCTTTGGAACTGTCGATAGCTGGCTCATCTGGCACCTGACCAGCGGGTCGCGCCACGTGACGGATATGACCAACGCCTCCCGCACTCTGCTCTTCAACATCGTCAAGGGCGAGTGGGACGAGGAACTGCTGAGGATCTTCGGCGTCCCGGCAAGCATGTTGCCGGAAGTGGCCTGGTCCAGCCAGATAGTCGGCGAAGTTACCACCACGCTCGGCTTGGGCGGCGTGGCGATTGCGGGTATTGCCGGCGATCAGCAGGCGGCGCTCTTCGGGCAACTCTGCTGGGGCGCGGGCGAAGCCAAAAACACATATGGAACAGGCTGCTTCCTGCTCCAGAATATCGGGACCGACTTTGCGCGCTCCAAACACCGCCTGATTACCACCCTGGCGGCCAGCGCCCGGCAGCGCCTGGAATACGCCTTCGAGGGCAGCATCTTTATCGGCGGCGCGGTGGTGCAGTGGCTCCGGGACAACCTCAAGCTCATCGGCTCCTCCTCTGAGGTGGAGGCGCTTGCAGCCAGCGTGCCCGATTCAGGCGGCGTCGTGTTCGTGCCGGCCTTCGTCGGCCTCGGTGCGCCGCATTGGGATCCGCACGCCAGCGGAATGTTGATCGGCCTCGGTCGCGGCACCAAGCCCGGACACATTGCCCGCGCTGCTCTTGAAGGCATCGCCTTCCAGGTGGCGGACGTGCTCGATGCCGTCGAAAGCGAGACAACCCCCCTGGCCGCGCTCCGCGTCGACGGCGGCGCCTCGGTCAACGACATGCTCATGCAGTTCCAGGCCGACGTTTTAGGCGTGCCGGTGGTTCGCCCCCAGGTGACCGAGACCACCGCCTTGGGTGCGGCCTATCTGGCAGGCCTGGCAACCGGATTCTGGGCCGGCCCCGAAGAGCTGCGGACGAAGCGCGAAGGCGACAAGCGCTTTGAGCCTCAGATGGACGCCAGCGAGCGCGCCGAACGCCGCGCACGCTGGCAGCAAGCTGTGAACCGTGCAAAAAGCTGGACCGCGTAGAGCGTTTTGGATGTGAATGTGAGCAATCATCTGGGTGCCCCATCCTTGAATCGTTCTTTGATTCAAGGGTGGGAAAGTACAAATTCAAATCTCCACCGTAACCAACTAAACAGATAACTCTCTAAGGGCAAGAGCTACCGCGCAACCCACTCGATCTGCTCGGGTTCGGCCTTCCGTCCGAGCAGAACAACCTCGATAGGCCCGCCAATACCGCTGGCCGCGGGAACCGTGTGCGTAGTAGTACTGGCCGCCTGCAGGATGTTCACTGCGGCCGCCGCCGACTCGCCCATTGGGACCTCTCCCACCGGCCTGGCCGTCAGAATGAAGTCGAGCGTAGGCGCGGCAAGGTACTTCCTGCCAAATCCGGCATAGACATTTCTGTCCACATAACCAGTTTCGCCATAGGTCCACACTCCGCGCCGATCCTCAGGTTTCACAGTTGTCTCGGCAAAGCGCCCGGCCTGAATCTCATGCGTAGCAGCGTGGATCCTCACAACGAAATTCCGCATCGTCGCCACCCGCGAACCGGGATCGTAACTGGCAACGATGACGGAGAAGATCTCCTTCCCCGCATAAGGCTGAAACGTATCCGGATGCCCCCGCCTGAAGCGCCCAGCAGCCTGCGCGCAAGCCTGCCCCAGCCCTTCCAGCGATGGCTTCGAGGAGTCAGAGTTTTGTTCCAGATACCCTCGCGCCACTGCGGCAATATCCAGCAAGCGGGGCGCCGCCTCGACGTAATGGCAAAAGTCCGTCTCATGCGGCCCCGGCGGCTGAACAAACAGCGCGTCGCCGGTGACCATCACCACCGTACGCGCGGGCTTCGTCAGCCGCACAATCTTGAACTGACCGTCACACTGTGCGCCCAGGATGGAGATGCGGCTATCCGCGGCCACCACCAGCCCATCCGCTGAGGGAACCAGCACCACCAGCGTCGCGCCCGCCAGAGGAGGCAGCAGGAGAACCGCAAGAACGGCTGCAAGCAAGCGCTTCATTCTGGGTAGTATGGGCCAAGCCGCCAGACCGCGCAAAGTCAAAGTCATCCAACCTGCTTTCCCGCCTCTCACAAATGGGACTTGAGAAAACTGGCGCTTCCGTGCGAGTGTAGAACGAAAGTAAGGCACGGAGGAATCAGTGTCCTGTCCCCAGTATTCCTAACATCATTGCACTGTCATTCTGAGCAGATTTACTCGCGGCAGCGCGTTACATCCGGAGATGAACGGACGCCGTCTACCCCGCGACTAAGCACCGTGCCCCATCCATTCCGCGTTCTTTGCGGAATGGGTGGGACAGAACAGCACTCAACCGGACCGTTCATTAGGAGCGAACGGGGCCCCAAACGCACTTCAGTTTGGGGGTGGTGAGCTAAGAATCTGCTTTTGCATTAGGCGAATTCTGAGAGAAAATTCTGGGACACGACACAAGCGGAGGTTGAGATGACGGCTACAAGCTGCAGTCATGTTGCGGAGCACATGAAGAAGGTCAAGCCCCACACCAAGGGGTGCGAAGAATGTCTCAAAATCGGCGACACATGGGTACATCTGCGGATGTGTCTGGAGTGCGGCCACGTCGGCTGCTGCGACTCCTCGAAGAACCGCCATGCGCGCGCCCATTTCCACGCCATCGGCCACCCGCTCATCCAGTCAGCCGAACGCGGCGAAGATTGGCGCTGGTGCTATATCGATGAGCTGTATCTGTAGCATCCAGCTTGATTTAGGATGGGCTGGGAATCTCAGCCATCTCCAGGTCCTTGTGCACCAACAGGCCCATAAAGACCCACAATAAAACCTGTGGCAAGTCGCCCAGAATCGTGATGCCCGGCCAAATGACGAAGCTTCGCAGCCAAGCATCTGATTCGAATCTGAATCTGATCGAAGGGGTAGCTTCCCTTATGAAGTGAAGCAGGACGATGATGACCACTCCAACGAGGATGGCCGCAATCCGGGCTTGCATCTTCCTCTCGGACTGAACGATCTGGACCTGCCGATCAGCGATCAGCCGAAGGCTTGCGGGCGTCAGTATCCAGGCGACGCAGACAAACACCAGGAGCGTCATACCCTCCACAAGGACAGGGAAGGGAAAATCGCTCCGCAGAAATGCCAATTTCTCCAGATTGAGTAGTCCACTAGCCAGTGTTATCCCCAAAATAAGCATTACGAAGAGCTTTGTCGAGAAAAGTAGAACTTGCCAAAGCCTCGATCGGACCAGAATCGCTTCACATGTCCAATTCGGGCGCTCTTCTAACAAAACTGCGCGAACCATTCTTGCCGTCAGTAGAAATCCAATGACATATGCGCAGAAGACCAGCAGCCGTAACCCAAGGCTCAGTGGAAGTGCAAAAAGCAAGGCTCGCTTAACAAGCTCGAAGCTTCGCTCAGAAGGCGGAAACGAGAAGCCCAGGACCGAGTGGGCTGCCATGAACCAGTTGACTGCTTCTCTCGCAAGGACTTTCTGCAGCCACTCCTGGTAGAAATCCAGCAAACTCGCGCAGACCAGCGGGAGACACAGAGCGGGATGCTCCCTCAACATGTTCACGGTCTTGCGCCAGAGCCCCTGCCCCAACCGTTCCTGCATGGCCCGCTTATCTTACATGAAGTGAAAGCGTTGTGGAATCAGCCCTTACGCCAACTCCACCTCAATTTTCTTGGCGTCCGCATCCAGCTTCACAATCTTGAAGCTGCGTATCTGCCCCTCCGCCAGCGCCTCGGGCTTGCTCGTCGCTGCCGGAGCGTTACCCTTCCAGCGGTCTTTGAGCATCGACGACAGGTTGGACATATCGATCTTGCCCGCGCTCTTGGCTTCAGGCGCGGCGGCTGGCGCAACAGTGGTGCCCGGCTTGATGCGGCAGTGGGCGCGAATGCCGTCGCCCAACTCCACCACCGTCAGCATCGGCGATGCTTCCACCACGCGGCCTGACACCGTATCGCCCACCTTGCGCTCGGCGATGTACTCGTCGATGTCGGTCGGAACCAGTTGCTTCATGCTCAGCTTGATCTGACGCTTTTCTGTGTCGATGGCCAGAACCAGCGCCTTCACCACCCGGCCCGCGCGCAGCACGTCCGACGGATGGTTGAGGCGGCGGTCGGGATCGATCTCGCTGATGTGAACCAGGCCCTCGATTCCATCGGCCAACTGCACAAAAGCGCCAAAGTTCATCAGCTTGGTAACCGGACCTTCGATCTGCGAATTCACCGGGAAGTTGCGCTCCACCTCGGTCCATGGATCGACGAGGGTCTGCTTCAGGCCCAGAGCAATGCGGCGCTCCTCGGGCTTCACTGAGAGAATCACGGCATCCACCCGGTCGCCCGGCTTGAGCATGTCGCTCGGATGGCGAAGCTTCTTTCCGTAAGACATCTCCGAAATATGAATCAGCCCTTCAACCCCTGGCTCGATCTCAACAAACGCCCCGAAGTCCATGAGTCGCGTCACGGTGCCGGAGATGCGCTGCCCGGCCACCAGCCTATCCGGCGCGGTCTGCCAGGGCTCGGCCTGCAACTGCTTCAGCCCGAGCGAGATCTTCTTGTTCTCCGGATCGATCTTTAGGATCTTCACCTGGATTTCCTGCCCAACAGTCAGCACGTCCTCCGGCTTGGCGATGCGCGTGTGCGCCATGTCGCTGATGTGCAGCAGGCCATCCACGCCGCCCAGGTCAACAAATGCCCCGTAGGGCATGAGCGTGCGAACGGTGCCGGACACGATATCGCCATCCTTCAGGGCGGCGTGGCGCTCGGCGGTAGCGGCGCGGGCCTGCTCTTCCAGAACGATGCGGCGATCCACAACCACGTCTTCTTCGGTCACGTCCAGCTTGGTGATGCGGCAGTTGATCTCGGTGCCGACCAGCTTTTCCAGTTCAACTGCATCGCGGGTTCCGCTGCGGCTGGCGGGCATAAAGGCGCGCACGCCAATATCCACCGTGACGCCGCCCTTCCTCACCTCAGTCACGGTGCCCACAACCGCGACCTTGTCTGCGAACGCGGCTTCAATCGCCGTCCAGTCGCGGACCTGCGCGACCTTAAAGCGCGACAACTCGTAGTAGTGCTCTTCATTGCGGCCCGTGACGGACACCGGGAAGCTGTCGCCAGGCTTCACGCCATCGGCGTTGTTCTCGAAAGAGGACCGGGGCAGAACGCCCTCTGCCTTGTAGCCGATATCCAGAAATACCTGGTCGGCAGAGATAGACACCACCGTGCCCGACAACTGCCTGGAACCAGGCTCGGACTTGTGCGAGTGGGTGCGCTCAAAGTCGCGGAGCAGGTCTGCGAACGACTCAGTCGGTTCCTCAACAACAGGCTCCGGAAACGGAACGGGCGCAACCGGCTTGGCAGGCGCAGGGGCGGCTATCGCGGCCGCTACCGGCTCGGGCTCTGGCACAGGAACCGGTTCAGCAACGGCTTCCTCGACAGGTTCGGAAACGGGCGTGGGGGCGAGTTCAGGAGTGCTTTCTGAGGTGGGCAGGGATTCTGTGATGTTTTCGTCGGTCATGGCTGGTCAGGTTCCATTCTCCCACGATTCAGCGGAGGTGGTGGTGCGGGGACGGGTTCCGGTAGGCGGCTTTTCGCCCCTATGCTGAAAAAATACAAAGATCCAGCACGCCAGACTCACTTAAGTGCGGCCATTCTCCAAATTATGGGAACTCAGCAAGCTTCGGTGTAGCGCGAGGCTTCATCCCGGTAGAGCCGCCGGTATCGTTGATTACGTTGGAGATTTCGCCCAGGTCACCAAGCGCCACCGTGATCATGTGGTGAAATTTGACCCCCGGCGCTTTCGGCGTCTCAATGGCGCGCGTAAGCACCACGTTCGGATGGCGAAAGACAGAGTAAACGCCCAGTCCCCACGCTTCATGGGTGGTTACTGTGTCCGCCACCTTGTACGAGGCCCACCCGTTGGTTCCTGCCGCGCTCGTGTAGCTCGCCTGATCCGGCGGGTCGTAAGGGATCTCCGATTGATAAAAATAGGTGCGGCCCCCATTGCCATTCCAAAGCACCTGAAACTGCTGGTGATGTTCCACAAAGAGGCCATAAATCGTAACGCTGTTCCCGTTGACAACCAGGCCATTGGCGCTCAGGTTCTGGTCCCAGCCAACGCCGGAGCCGTGATCGGCACGCCAGATCCAGGTGTGGTCCACAATTGTGTCATTGCTGTTGATCTCCAGATTCCCGACCGTCCGCCCAACCCCCGCTCCCCCATCGCGGAAGAACACATCGTGCAGCGAGATCGGGTTTGCAGCGTGGCGCAACCGGCTCCCTTTCGGGCCAACCTGCATCAGCACCGGCGATTGAACAGGCCCCGCATCAATCAGCAGGCCGGCGACGATAATCCCGTCTCCGTCCGCCGTGATCACCGCGGCGGTTCCGTTCACCGGGCGCAGCGTGGCAAACCCCAGGCCCATCACAACCGAATGCGCGCGATTCACGCGGATCGGCTCCGTAAGGTCATAGAGTCCCGGCGTGAACAGCAGATTCTTTCCCTGCGCCAACTGCGCATTCAGGGCTGCGGCACTGTCCCCTGGGTGGGCGATGAAAAACCTGGCGATGGGAATGGAGTTCCCCAGCGTCGAGCCTCCACGCCACGTAATCCCTGTGCTGTTGGCCCGCAGAGCCGGCACGCGCACAAAATAGCTGCCACTTGCGTCCACCTCAAGGAACGGCTTCTCGCGCACAATCGGCGTCTCGGCGACCTTGGTGTAGGGCGGCGACGGCCACTCCCCACTCGGCGCGGTGCTAACCCCGACAAAAACCATATTCCAGTTGGCTCCGGTCCAGGAACCCCACTCGCTGTTGCGCGAAATCCACTGCTGCTGCGTGCCCGAATCGACATTCCCGTCGATCAGCG